>Ga0208648_1002639_pt1 | contig 12161 bp, 9 predicted proteins | sample AntAceMetag02UKL_FD_184772 | JGI IMG/M metagenome (GOLD analysis project Ga0208648, IMG submission 184772) | Saline lake microbial communities from Ace Lake, Antarctica - Antarctic Ace Lake Metagenome 02UKL (SPAdes) (version 2) | ecosystem: Environmental > Aquatic > Non-marine Saline and Alkaline...
TCCTGTGGATGAATAATTAGCATGTCTATGTTTCCAAGTCCATGCAGGTTTTGATTTGCGATTTTTTCAAAATTTGAAATTGAAAAATATGAACTGCCATCATAAGCAATAAACTGTAGAAGTGAGTCGGTAGCAAGTTTAAATGTTAAATTATTCCCTGAAGATGATGCATTTATCATTTTCGGTTCAAGAGGATCGGTTATATTGAGAACTTTAACCGACTGTGTAGCATTTCTTACTTCAAACTCGGTAACTTTATTGTTTCCAATTGAATAAGGATATCTGAAACTCATTTGGCCGCTTGTAAAAATCAAATTTCTTTTTGCGTTAAGTTCAATATAATCAAGCCAACCAACTGATGTAGGTTCGGTTTTCGTATAAGAAATTTCAATAATGTTTGTGGAACCGGATGTAGTAAAATCTAAAGAGCCTGACCCATCGTGAGCATAAATGCTAAATGGTACATCTGAAACGGAATTAATATCCTCTTCACTAACTAAATTTCCATTCGCAAATATTTTAAAAAAACTTGTTTCATCCGACCTTGCAACAACACGGTAACGTAAATTAACATTTGCATTATTAATTATATTTGGAAAGGTAAAAGGAAATTCATAAGAAGTAATGTTCTCAAATTTTTCACCTAACCAATCTTTCCCTGATTTTATAAGATTGTATTCTTCGACTTCATGCGACTGATAATCCAAAAACTCATCTGCTTGGTGGGTATAGGGTAATAAGGATTGCTGTTGCATTGCTATTCGATTTCCCGCTTCATTTGCAATCGTAAGAAAATAATAATTCAAATCGGAATAAAGATTCACTTCATGTTCAAACCTAAATTGAATATTTTCATAAACCCACTCATCTGAGGATTCGGCATAAAATAAAATATAATCACTTGGGTCAAAACTACCATCATTTTCACCAACAACAATGATAGAATTTTCCTGCAAATCATTATATCTGAAAACACTATTGTTTTCAGGTAGCATTCCGCCACCATTACCATAAATTTTTATATTTTTAGGATTAATTGAGCTTGGGTTAATTCCCATGCTTGATAAAACCTCATAAGAAATTTTATACATCCCTGATGATTCAACTCCAAGTTTATACCAATCACCACTTGCAAGTACTGAATTATCAGGATATACTCTTAAACCTGATTTTAATACCGGGCTGAGATTTTCAATAATCCGGATATTAAATTTAAAGGAAACAAGTTTTTCGAATTTTCCGGTTAAAGAATCTTTCCTTATTGGAATAAATGTAATACCTGCATAAGGAATTTTTCGCTCCATTAATAATGATGTTGAAATTTGAATTTCATTATCATTAAAATTGGCTTCCTGCAATAATTTTACTTCATCGGCATTTGCTTCTTCAAAAATTTTATTTCTCAAAGAAACCTTAATTTCATCATTTGCCGAATTCAATAAGACTCTATTAAAATAAGAAGGCAAAATATTTGTTTCAGGAATGTAAGCCGCACCTGAAAAAGAAATTCGCTCATAAGAATCTTCTATCGAATAGTAATTATTTTCAATACCTGTCCATTCGATTTTTTTTAGATCACTCTTTTCCTGAGAAATTGCAAAAAAAGGTAAGATAGCTATTGATATATATATAATTGGAATTTTCCACTTCATGTTTGTGTCATTATACAATAAAACAAATAATTTTAACGTAATTAATCAAGCATAATTTAACATCACTGAATATTGAATGAAACCTACTTAATAATAAATCATTCTTTTAACGCTCTGAAAAAGCTAATATTGTTAATATATCATGGAAATAATGAGAAATTATTATCAATAATGAAATTATTTGTAATATTGTCGGCAAAAAAATTTTTGCAAATAATTGCAGTAATTAACATGGAAAAGAAATTATTAACTTTAGTAATAATTTCTGTATTTTTTATTATGAATTCAGCCTATTCTCAAGATCCGAGTTTTTCACAGTTTTATGCTAATCCGGTTTATTTAAATCCTGCGATGGCAGGCTCAAGTGATTGCGGACGCTTATCGCTGAATTATAATAATCAATGGCCCGGCATTACAAATTCGTTTGTTACTTATAGTGTTTCTTATGATCAATTTGTTGATAAATTATCAGGAGGTTTAGGGATAATTATGAATTTTGACGTCGCAGGTGATGGGATTCTAAAGACAAGTACCATAAGCGGAACCTATTCATACAAGCTTCAGGTCAATGAAAATTTATTCTTAAATGCAGCATTGCAGGGAGGCTATTATAATAAACAATTAGATTGGGATAAACTTATTTTTGGAAGTGAGGTTGATCCTTCAGATCCAAATTTTGGATCATCAGAAGTGGTTCCTGATAATTTGAGTTTCGGTTTTGCTGATTTTGCCACAGGCATTTTGCTTGCGATAAATGATAATATTTTTGCAGGTTTTGCAGCCCACCATTTAACTCAACCAAATATTAGTTTTTATAAAAATGAAGATTCAAAATTAGAAATTAAATATACAGCACATGCAGGTGCAAGATTACATCTCAGTCAATCAAACTACAAAAGAAGTAAAGACGATTACAAGCAAACTTCGGTATCTCCAAATATATTATATCAAAAACAGGGTGATTTTCAGCAATTAAACGTTGGTGTTTATTTTAATCTTTATCCTTTTGTTTTTGGTACATGGTACAGACATGCTTTTGAGAACCCAAATTCTATTACAGCATTAGTAGGTTTACGATACAATAAGTTTAATTTCGGGTATAGTTATGACTACGCTGTTTCACAGATAAATAAGGTTTCGGGTGGTTCACATGAAATATCTTTTACATGGCACTTTAATTGCAACAAAAAAATTAACAGATATGAAGCAATAAAATGTCCATCATTTTAGTTAATAGGTTTAAATATCAAAATAGTATATTAATAAAAAAAACAAACATGTTTAGATTCAACAAAATCGCTACTTCACTATTTTTAGTGACTTCTGTTGTGTTATTTACATCATGCGGCGGTGGAAAAAAATCAGGAAGCACCGGATGGGATTACAATAACTCAAAAAATGGAGGTTTTGAAGTTACAAAAAACGTTGATCAAAAAACCGGCCCCGGACTTGTGCTTATTGAAGGTGGAACTTTCGTAATGGGAAGTACTATTCAAGACCTTCTTTTCGACTGGAATAATGTTCCTCGCAGAGTCACGGTTCCGACTTTCTACATTGACGAAACAGAAGTTAGCAATCTTGATTACCTTGAATATTTATATTGGTTAAACAGGGTTTTCGGCGGCAATCATCCCGATGTGTATCGTAATGCCTTACCTGATACAAATGTATGGCGAGATGAATTGGCCTATAACGAGCCTTTAGTTGAATTATATTTACGTCATCCGGCTTATCACGATTATCCCGTGGTCGGAGTTACATGGGTTCAGGCAAATGATTATTGTTCATGGCGTACCGACAGAGTTAACGAAATACTTTTAATCCAGCATGGTATTCTTGAAATGGATCCCGATCAAAAAGACGAAAATAACTTTAATACTGATGCATATTTGTCCGGCCAATACGAAGGGCTTGTAAATAAACCCTTAGCAGACCTTGATCCATCAGGTACAGGCGAAAGAAGAGCAAAAATGGAGGATGGAATTATGCTTCCAAAATATCGTCTCCCTACTGAGGCCGAATGGGAATATGCAGCTTTAGGTTTGATTGGAAATACACTTTATGAACGTATTGTCGAACGTAAAACTTATCCTTGGAGTGGAACTTATACACGTTCGGATGAGAAAAAATACTATGGACAGTTTATGGCGAATTTCAAAAGAGTCCGTGGAGATTATATGGGAGTTGCAAGTTCTTTAAACGATGGTGCAGATATTCCGGCACCTGTCGGCTCTTATTGGCCTAATGATTATGGCTTGTATAATATGGCCGGTAATGTTAGTGAATGGGTGCTTGACGTTTATCGTCCGATGTCAACTCAGGACATGAGTGATTACAGCCCTTTCCGGGGAAATGTTTTTAAAAACAAAGCTCTTGATTTTGAAGGCAATCTAATGGAAAAGGATAGCATAGGACATATGAGATATACTGAGGTTACTCCGGAAGAAAATGCTGACAGAAGAAACTATCGAAAAGCAAATAATATCAGCTATCGCGATGGTGACCACTCAACAGTAATCAATAGCGAAGAATGGCCTTTAGAAAATGCTGAAAAAAACACAACGAATTTGATGTACGAATATGAAGAAACAACTTTGATAAACGATGAAGCAAGGGTTTATAAAGGAGGTTCTTGGAAAGACCGAGCATATTATCTAAGCCCCGGGGCAAGAAGATTTCTTGATCAAAATCATGCAACTGATTATATTGGTTTCCGTTGTGCAATGAGCAGAGTTGGTTCCCCCATACCTTCGAAAAAATCGAAATAGAAGATAAAATGAAATTTATTTAAAAAACCTCGGTTATTATATAATATCCGGGGTTTTTTTAATGGAAAACGAAAGATAGAATTTTGAAGCAGTTAAAAAAATTCGTGATGCCGGCTTCGGATTATAACAGCATTTTTCGCTAAGTAATTTAATATAAAATTTTTTACTAATTTTGAATTAAAAAAAATGCCTACCTTAATAGAAAATCTTTATAAACTATTTTGTCAACATCCTGTAATTTGTACTGATTCAAGAAATATAAAACCCGATTCCATTTTTTTTGCATTAAAAGGAGAGAATTTTAATGGAAATGAATTTGCTGAATCTGCCTTAAAAAAGGGAGCAGAATACGCTGTAATTGATGAAGAAAACTTCAATAAAAGCAATAGGTTTATTCTTGTCGAAAATGTTCTCGAAACACTTCAACATTTAGCGGTTTATCATCGGGGAAAAATCAATCTCCCGGTAATTGGAATAACCGGAACAAACGGAAAAACGACAACAAAAGAATTGATAGCTGCTGTTTTGAAGAAGAAATTCAAAGTTGTAGCAACTTCAGGAAATTTTAATAATCACATTGGAGTTCCATTAACTGTACTTGGTATTTCGAATGATACAGAAATTGCAATTATTGAAATGGGAGCAAATCATATTGGTGAAATTTCAGCTTTATGTAATATTTCAAAGCCCGGTTTTGGAATCATCACAAATATTGGAAAAGCTCATCTTGTGGGCTTTGGAAGCATCGAAGCAATTATTAAGGCAAAAGCGGAATTATATAAATTTATTTCAAATAATGAAGGTTTAGTATTTGTCAGTAGTGATAATAATACACTCACTCAACTTACTAAATACTTGCAAACAATCACTTATGGAACAAGTGAGAAATCAGACTGCCGGGCAAAAATCATTTCATCTGATCCGTTTGTTGAAATTCTTTGGAATAGTGGCTTTGGAGATGTTTCAATAAAATCAAATCTTGTGGGGAAATACAACTTTGAAAATATTCTCGCGGCTATTTGTGTAGGTGATTATTTTAATGTTAAAATTGAAAATATTGCTCAAGCTATCGAGGAATATATTCCCCAAAATAATCGTTCACAATTTATTAATACAAAAAAAAATAAAATTTTCCTCGATGCTTATAACGCCAATCCTTCAAGCATGGAGGCGGCAATCCGAAATTTCGCTGAATTAAATTTCAAAAATAAAATTTTGATTATCGGTGATATGCTTGAACTCGGAAACGAAAGCTTATCTGAACATAGCAAAATCTTGAAACTTATTAGGGAATTAGGATTTGATAATGTCTTTTTAATAGGTGCTGAATTTTACGAAGCAAACAAAAATAGCGGCCATAAAATTTTTCCAAAAACAGAAGATGCAATGCAATGGTTTGAAGCCAATCGCTTAGAAAACGCAACAATTTTCATTAAAGGTTCAAGAGGAATAAAACTTGAACCTTTGATTAAAGTTTTTAAGGTTTAATTTTAAAAACAAAATGAAATAAATGAAGCAATATAATGCAATAGGAATTATGTCAGGCACTTCGCTTGATGGCGTTGATATTGCATTTTGTGTTTTTCAGAAAAAACTTAACAAATGGAATTTCGAAATTGTTAAAGCCCAAACTTTCGATTATGATAATACTTGGAAGGAAAAATTAAGTTCACTTCATCTTAGTAATGCTTACGGTTTTGTAAAAACTCATTCAGAATATGGAGATTATCTTGGCAAGCTCGTAAATATTTTTCTCGAAAACAATAACTTAAAACCGGATTTCATTGCTTCTCACGGGCATACGATTTTTCATCAACCTGAAGAAAAGATTACCTTTCAAATTGGTGAAGGTTCAACTATAGCAGCCAAAACAAAACTTACGGTAGTTTCCGATTTCAGAAGCCTTGATGTAAAATTAGGAGGACAGGGTGCTCCATTGGTTCCGATTGGCGATAAACTTCTTTTTTCTCAATACGATTATTGTTTAAACCTTGGGGGTTTTGCAAATATTTCATTTGATAATGAAGCTAATGAAAGAATTGCTTTTGATATTTGCCCCGTAAATATTGTTCTTAATAAAATTGCCGCTGAATTTGATCTTGCTTTCGATGATAAAGGTAAAATTGCCAAAAGCGGAAATTTAAATCCACAACTTTTATTAAAATTAGATAATCTTAATTATTATAAACAACAAAATCCAAAATCTCTTAGTAAAGAATGGGTAATCTCACATTTCGAGCCTATTTTAAAAAAATTCAAGATTCCCCCTTCAGATAAATTACGAACACTTTGTGAGCACTTTGCAAAGCAAATATCTAAATCAATTTCTAATAAAAAAAGTAAGAGTTTATTAATAAGTGGCGGTGGAGCTTATAATGATTTTCTTATCAGCCGAATTAAAGCTCATTCTAATCATAAAATTCACATTCCCGAGAAAACAATCATTGATTTCAAAGAAGCCATGATCTTTGCTTTTCTCGGTGTTTTGAAAATACGTGGAGAAATAAATTGCTTGAAGTCGGTTACGGGAGCAATTAAAGATAGTTCCGGGGGAGTTATTAACAATTAAAATATTTAATCACGGAATTTTTCACACATTTTTAAAATATTTAATTTTCGATAATAAAGTCACTTAAAACTAAAAAAATCTAAGTTTTAATATTTTAATTTGTAATAAAAATCAATGAGTTATTGTAATTATTTAGTTAGTAATTCTGCCTGATAAACAGACCTAAAAATTCCATGCAAGGTATGCAGACAAATCGCGAAAAACCCAAAGAATTAATTTGAAGTGTCACATTCCCTGCTATTTTTACGAAAACTAATAACAAGCACTTTTTCAGCCCATCCTTTTTTTGATAGTTGAAAAATATCTTCGACTCATTGCTACCGGTTTTTCACAATCTTTCAAATAAACCATGTATGAATGATTAAACCATGGTTCAATATTATTAATGAATAGAAAAATAATAATTGTTGAACGATGAATCCTACAAAACATTTGTTCCGGGAGTCTAAATTCCCATTCTTTCAATGTCTTAAGAGTTAGCATTTTTGTTCCATCACGCAAAAAAACCATAGTATAATCAGCAGCAGATTCAACCTTCAATATAGTTTTTACTTCTAAAAAACGATATTTATTATCAAGTTTTAAAAAAACCGAATCCTCAATTCCAAGTTTCTTTTTTGATGAGAAAGAATCCTTTTCTTGCTTTCCAATTCTGTCAAGAGCTTTTGTCAATCTATCGGGATTAACCGGTTTTAACAAATAGTCGATTGCATTTACTTCAAATGCCCGAATAGCATACTCATCAAATGCAGTTACAAATATTATTTTTGTTTTTGGTTCAAAGCTATAAAAACATGACCACCTTCGAAGAAGGTTGGTTTATATTTTTATTAAAATTGTTTCATTGTTAAATTGCTATATTGTTATAAGGCTACAATCTGATCATATTGGATTTTAATACGTGCTTTTATAATAAAAATCCTGATATAAGATATTGAAGTATTTTTTGAAATTTAGACTTTACAGTATCACCAATCCTTTATATGGCATCTAATATCCAGTTTTCAGTCTACAGTCTCCAGTCTCCAGTCTCCAGTCTTCAGTTTCCAGTCTTCAGTTTCCAGTCTCCAATCTTCAGTCTTCAGTCTTAAGTCTCCAGAATCCAGTATCCATAATCTAATATCCGGTATCCGGATAAAATATTTTCAAAAACATCTAAAAAAATTTGTTTTTCAATTATTATGTTTTAATTTTACATCAAAATAAACTAACAAAATAGTCAAGAAACGGAAAATGTCAGATTTTTAATTCTTCTATCATTAATCAAATGAAAGAGTTAGAGAGATTTCTCTCTTTCAAAAACCTGACACAATTCGTAAAACGCCTTGCAAAGTGATGGAGCAATGATGCTCTTTTAAGGCAAAGTTTTTATCTTTTGATAAAAAATTGAAATAAAAAAACTGTAAATTATTTACAGAATAAAAATTAAAGATCATTTTTAGCGTGTAAATTGTTTACAGTCAAAAGGGACAAAGGGATTGTCTGTGTAACTATTACACAATTAAAATCAACAAACACCCTGAATGTGTAATAGCAACACGACCAACTTTAACAAACACAGTAGGTCTGTAAGTTGGTTATGGCGAACACCGACAAAACGATTAAGCGTGTAACTATTACACAAGCGATAATAACAAAGATATTAATTGTGTAATGGTTATGCAACTAAAATGTTTAAACAATTTGATAATGTGATCAGGATACAATTGATATGAAATGAGGAATTAACAATGTAAATATTTTACAGGCCTAAGTTCCGTACAGCTTGGCCGTGTAATATGTTTTCTATCAAACTTAACATAGAGGTTGGCTGTGTAATTTTTACACGATTAAAATGAGAAAAGAAATTGGCCCTGTAATGATTATACAGGTCATTTGAAAAGGAAGATTTCTTGATTGAAAAAAATATTTTAATAAAAATCTCCAAAAATGATGGTTGATATCGTATTTAATAATGAGGAAATATAATAAGATAATCAATGATAAATTTAAAAAACAGATATTCCGGTGCTCTGCACCTTAATTTAAAACGCAAACTAAATCCTAAATCCTACAAATGTTTTGCGGCTCTGCCGCATATCGAAACAAATAGTAAAACAAACCCATAATAAAAATTCAATGTGCAAATTTAAGAATCTATTAAAGCATAACACATCAACAATATTTGCAGAAAGCAAAATATATAGAATAAGTAAAGTTCAAAGTACCAAAATCTTTATTGAACACTAAACATATAAAATTAATAAAATGCATAGCACCAAAACATTTGTAGAAAATCAAACATAATGAAAAAAACCAAAGTGCATAGCACCGACAACCTTTGCAGAAAATGAAATATCACGGAAAACAAAGGTGCGTAGCACCAAAACATTTGTAGAGAATCAAATATAATGAAAATAAACCAAGGTGCATAGCACCGACAACATTTGTAGAAAATGAAAGATCACGAAAAAACAAAGGTGCGTAGCACCGAAACATAAATAAACCCTATGGCAAATACCTATACACAAATGTACGTCCATCTGATTTTTTCCCCAAAAAGCAGAAAAGCACTCATTAACAAAAAGTGGAAAAACGATCTGGAGAAATATATATGTGGAATTGTTCAGAACCATAGACATAAAATGCTGGCAATTGGTGCTATGCCCGATCATATTCACATTTTTATCGGGTACAATGTTAATCATCTGATACCAAATTTGGTTGAAGAAATTAAAACCTCAAGCAATGTCTGGATTAAACAAAACAGATTATCAAAGTTTCATTTTGAATGGCAGAAAGGTTATGGGGCTTTTTCTCATTCCAGATCACAATTAGACATAATTGTAAAATATATTTCAAATCAGGAAATGCATCATAAAAAGAAATCTTTTAAAGAAGAGTATTTAGAAATCTTAAGGAAAAATGATATTGAATTTAAACACGAATATGTTTTTAATTTTTTTGAAGATGTTGAAATATAAATATTGCGGTGCTATGCACCTTGATTCAAAACGTAAACCAAGTCCTACAAATATTTTGCGGCTCTGCCGCATATCAAAGCAAAAAACGAATCAAATTAAATGCAAATATGAAATATACAAAATAAACATGGTGCGTAAGACCAAAACATTTATAACTTTTTTGGAGATGTTGAAAAATAAACATTACGGTGCTCTGCACCTTAATTTAAAACGCAAACCAAATCCTACAAATATTTTGCGGCTCTGCCGCATATCGAAACAAATAGTGAAACAAACTCATAATAAAAATTCAATGTGCAAATTTAAGAATCTATCTTGGCATAATATATCAACAATACTTGCAGAAAGCAAAATATATAGAATTAATAAGGTGAAAAGAACCAAAATCTTTGTTGGAAACGAAACATATAGAATAAATAAGGTGCGTAGCACCAAAAAATTTGTAGAGAATGAAATATATAGATAAAAAACCAAAGTGCATAGCACCAGCAACCTTTGTAGAAAATCAAACATAATGAATAAAACCAAGGTGCGTAGCACCAACAACCTTTGTAAAAAATCAAACATAATGAAAACAAACCAAGATGCATAGCACCGACAACCTTTGCAGAAAATGAAATAAAAAAAACAAAAAACATGGTGCATAGCACCAAAACATTTGTAGATAATAATATAAAGATAGAAAACCAAGGTGCGTAGCACCAAAACCTTTGAATAAAATGCAATATAAATAACCCACAAATAATTAAATAAAATATTAAAAACAAAACCAACTTATTATGGCAAATTTAGAATGGCAGTACCAGCAAAATCAATTCGACAATTGTTCAAAATCAAGCTATAAACTTATGAGTCTTATAGCAGTCGATCATGACGCAAAACTCAAAGCACAAAGCTCTGACGAAGAAATCTTAAAACTCTTCAATTATTTTCATCCCCGGCGTGAGGCTTTTGAAGAAAAACATTCGGAATGGCTGACATCAAAAGCCACACACAAAGGCTTTACGCAATTAGTGAAAAATTATTTCAGTCAGCTTTCAGCCGACAAAATTGAAATATGGGACATTCAGGTTCAAATTGTTTACAGGCAAAAGACACCCGAATATATTCAAATTTTTCCCAGAGGCAGAAGGCTTTTTCAACAAGGAGCCTACGAACAAAGAATTCTTGCCCTTAACAGCCTGATAAAAAACATTGGCGATGATGAAAAACTTACAGCAGTAAAAGATGATGTAGTTTCATTTACTTCTTTACTAACAACTGCCCGCAACAACCAACAGGAAAAAGAAGGAGACGTTTCAAGGCTTGCCGACGAACTTGAAGAAGAACGTATTAAATGTGCAAAGGGGATGTATTATACACTTGGAGGCTTAATGCAGAAATTTGTTGATAAACCTGAATTTATCGGCAATTTCTATGAGCTTGAAAACATACGAAATACCGGACATCCTGAACCTAAACAAGCCGAGTCAATAACAGGAACAATTAATGCAAATACTAAATTAATTCTTTTCGAGGAAGGCTTTACGCCAGAAACTCAATTTCTTTTCCGTAACATCGGCTCAACACAACTGCAATTCTTTGTTGTAGCGAGTACCCTTGACCCAATCCCAGAAGAAGCACTTGCTCTTGATGCAGGCGATGAAATAAAAGCTTTTGCTTCTCAACTCGGCACTAACGGTAAACTCTTGCTAATGGTTTATAATCCCGATGAAACCAATCAGGGAAAATATTTTGTTAATGAGTTAAACGGATAGAAATGGAAACATGAAAACCTTAGTGATTCTTTGTGTCTTTGTGCCTTCATGGCTATTGTTTTTTCCTACCACCAAGACTCTAAGGCACCAAGTTACACTAAGTAAAAAAAATGAAAAATTACAGTCCTATATATACGTGTTCTAAAAAGCATCCCATTATAATGAATAAAAATTAACAACTAAAAATTTAAAACTTATGAAAAAATTTACAAGTTTAATTATTTTGATGATCCTCGGATCATCCGTAATGTTTGCTCAATTGCATACACAAATGCAAATACAGCAAAAAATGGCAAGTATGACAACTATTGTTGACGTTGACCCACTTGCAAAAACAAATTCAAATTACACTCAGGTAACTGATGACCTCTTTGATGAGCAATTTCAGTTTATTTGCGGTGATGCTTCAGGTGAAGCCGGAATTGAGACTAATGGCGATTACATCTACACAT
>Ga0208648_1002642_pt1 | contig 12155 bp, 14 predicted proteins | sample AntAceMetag02UKL_FD_184772 | JGI IMG/M metagenome (GOLD analysis project Ga0208648, IMG submission 184772) | Saline lake microbial communities from Ace Lake, Antarctica - Antarctic Ace Lake Metagenome 02UKL (SPAdes) (version 2) | ecosystem: Environmental > Aquatic > Non-marine Saline and...
GGAAAAAATTGGAATCACCCATTGGGTGAATAAAAAAATGGGTTTAATAAATTGACGAACTCTTGGTAATTGCGGCGTTTATGAGAAAATTATCTCTCATAGATGCTGAAAATCGCTCAATTTAGGTCTCAGTCACTTGCATTACGGTGCAAAACGAGCCAGATTTACCGAAACCTGGAAAAGTAATTTCGATTGCTGGTATCGCCAGGCGGCCTATAATATCTCAAGAGGGTTAAAAATCCTGAAGATTGGCACCGTATAGGGTGGTGATCCCAGATAAATACTCCTGCGGAATTTAACAGGACATGAGTGCGCCCGGTGAACAAAAAACTGGGCAAATCACCTCAAAACAAGTCGCCTGCTGGGTTAATATGAAGCCTTATGATCGGCCATTGGTCAATTTTTAAGTAGAATTGATGGAATTGTCACCTTGCCTTTTCTGAAAATTTTACAAAATTCATAAAATCGGTAATCCAACCAGTTTTTCAAACCTCTCAAATGGTTTGCGCTGCCCAAGCTTTGTCCAATGGATCAAAATACACGGCGCCGGCCTCGCCAATTTCAGTCACTGGCTTCCGGTATGAGGTGAAGACCGGGCACTTGCATGCCTATTCCTCGATAATGAAACAAGCAAACCCTTCGGCCAGTGAAGGAAGAATCAGCCCTTGTGCCGCAGAGTTCAAGGTCCAAAGTTGTTCGTTATTAAAACTCAAAAACCCCCTTACTCACTAACAATCTCATTGAACTGCTCCATTTTTATAGTATTTGCTTTCTTCGTGTTAATCGACAAATCCTTTTGTTCTTAGAAAATATGCAGTGTCCGAAGATAGTTTTCTGATCGGACGTGCGGGGACACCTCCGTAGAACATATATTTCTCCTTTAGACTATTAGCTGTAACAACAGCACCAGCGCCTATCACAGAATAATCAGGGATACGGCTGCCTGGAAGTAAAATGCAACTTGTTCCAATAAAGCAATAAGAACCTACTTCAACTGGCATGCAATCCTGCCGACATTCGTTAATGTCTATACTGTGGGTCAGAATCTTTGTGTGATTTCCAGCTACTGTAGAATAAGCACCGATTCGCACCGATTCGGTAGCATCTATTCGGTGGTGCCCCGAAATTGCGGCATGCTTTTCCAAAATCAGAGAGGGATAACGGTCTTTACGCTGTGAAAAAAAAGCCGACCCGGCCTCCTGGCCTCCACTTACCCAGTTCATATGGCCGACTATTGCATATTCGCCAATCCGCAGCTCTTCCAGTCTTCTCATTAGCGTCAGTGACCCAATTACAGCATGTTTACCGATTGTTACTTTACGGGCGAACAGAAAAGAAAAACCTATCTTAGCAGTGGGATGGATTTTAAAACCGAGCAAGACGTTTAGTAGGATGCGGCGGAAAGAGAAAGGCAACATAAAGCAAAAAAGTTGAATTATCAAATATCCGAATGATCTCATGAGGTTTTCTTACACCTCCCGTAAACCGGACCAAAACGAACACGTTCAAAAAAGCTGGCAGGACTGAGCAAGAATCTCCTGATACGCCAATATAAACAAAAAATGTCATCAGATTTCTTCCAGTCACGATTAAAAATTCTCCGGAATCTGATGCGGTGATATTGCCGTATTTTTTCATCTAAAATCTTTGAACCTGTAATGCTTTTTGGATGCACCCTGTAGCAACTTAAAAAATCATTCATCAAAATAAAAACTCCATCCTTATCGAACATATCGTGCCATAATTCGCCGTCCCAATTAGAATAATTCTTAACATTGAAACCTTTTGTTTTTTTCCATATGTTTTTTCGGAAAAAGGCTGAAGCCTGCATAATCTGACATGCACCATAGCCGAAAGCTTTGATGTTAAAAGTGTCACTAAAGGAGCGGCGCAATACCTCCCCGCCTTTATCTATGATTATTGTATGTCCATATATCACATCGGCAGTTGGGTTTTCACTAAATTGCTTGACAATTTTACTAAATGATCCAGGCAAGTACTCGTCATCAGAATTGAGGTAGCCAAAAACGTCTCCTGTTGCATGGGAAAAGCCCTTGTTGAGGCCGTCTGCGGGGCCTTTATCCGGCTCGAAAATGATTTTGTCGATTCGGTCCCGGTATTTTTCTATAATTTCGCGGCTGCCATCGGTAGAACCAGGGTCAACAACGATGTACTCAATATCCTCATAGTCCTGCTCAACCACCGATCTTATTGCTCTTTCGAGAAATTCAGCCTGATTATATGAGATAGTAACAATAGATATTCTCATTAAAACATCACCATTTTAACTGTTGTGTTCTCTTACCTCGCGGCGGTAATAAACGCATCATCACAACGATGCAATAGGGAATGATAAAACGTAGCTCAGCCCCAAAAGGTGAGAATAATACATGCCAAATCAAAAGAAATCCAAAAAAAACAAATAACGGAGTTAAAACTTCTTTTATGCGAATCAACATAGCCATTCCTCGAATTGGCAGAGAAAGCACCCATATCCAAAAGACAGCTCCAAGAATGCCTGCTTCAACCCATGCCCCAAAAAGATGAGAATGGGTGGGAATTAATCCCAACTCATTAGATTGGCCAGGATAATAACCCAACACACGCTTTAAATATACCAATGTGTCAGCATACCTGTAATCTTTAGCCCATGAGCCATGTCCAATAATTGGTGAATCAATAATCGCATGGATAGAGACAAGTATCTCGCTTCGTCCACCAATTAAAAGCCCTAACGCGCCATGCGCCTGTTGTTCGTAAATTTGCCTTGCCTTTTCGCCTAACATTCCTTGTTGAGCCATATATCCATATGTTTTCAGAAAAATAAAACTTGTAAAAAAAAAAGCTAAACCGATCACTACCAGATTCTTTAAAGAAAGATTAATCTTCTTGGCGTCTTTTAATACCCACAACCTCTGAAAGAAAACATATGTAGCAGTTAGAAAGCAGATCCCAGCATAAGAACGAAAACCCAAGTAAAGATTCACTGCAATAGCAAAGCTGATTATGCTAATACGCAAGAAAAACCACCTCACCTTAACACCGCAGGCCAGGATAATAAGAAGCCATGTCAATGATTCTCCAACACCAAATTTCCAAGGATAATCCTCTGCATAAATATTTGGATTGAAATAATAACAGAGAATACCACCCAACGCTAACCCAATAGCAAATAAAACTATACGTCTTCGCTTGCCGAATGTAAGGATGTAAAGCGCAGAAAAATTGATTAGTGTAATACCAATTTTGGCCCAGCCTCGCATAAAATCTGCAAATGGGGTATGCCTAATTAGGTCAGTTGCAATTTGCCCAACCAGCCATACTGACAGCAAAAGTATCATCATTTTCGGCAGCGGTGTAGTTAGAAGAGTGCGGTTATTAAATAAAAGTATGGGTAAAAGACAGATTAAGATTATTTCGGTCAAAAAGAGTCTTCCAACTATTTTGAATTCTACGAATCTCATAATTGGAATGGAAATAACTAGCATGTCGACAAACCGATCTCTTATTGCTCCTGGAATGTCAAAGGGAGATCGATATCTTTGTGGAGAGATTATTTGTTCAGTATGTCCGTAATTTATAGAGTTTTGCATTATTTTTTTATGCTCACGAGTTTTATCGCGCCTATTTCCCAGTATCAATTACCTTTTTAATTTTGTTCAGGTGTTTTTACACAACCTACTGTAATTTTATTTTGGTCATAACCGGCGTAGGCCAGCCTGAATACATCTGAATTAGTTGGAAATACAGCAAATCATATTTTTCATGTTCCTGGTCTTCGAGATAGCAATTCATCTGAAACCCACCCTATCAAGCGAATACGCATAGGATGGAACCAAAGGATTATAAGAATGGTCACTGTAAATATGGCTGGAATCGTTATCATATAGCCAGCTTTAGCCTGGATAGCAGCAATAAATACTGCGCCTATTAATGACACAGTGATTAATAGTCTGCTGTCTCTCGGTAGTAAATCAATTAAGGGGACTTTGTGCTTTATGTGATAAGATAAATAAACCAGACTGCTCCCCAAAGCTAAGGAAACAACCCATGCTATAACCACTCCTATTCCTCCAAAATATACACCCAATAATAGCCCAAAGATGACGTTTAACACTGCTATAGCGATATGGCAAACTACGTTCCAGCGAAGTTCTCCGGTTCCCAAATTTGCGAAATAAGCAGGCGCATTTAGTGTATTTAAGAACCATCCAACCGCAAGTAAATTCCCAAAAATCACGAAGATCCTTTCATAGTAACCTATCCACAATTGAGAAATAAGCGGCAAGCTAACTATAATTAAGGAGTATATCGGAACAGAGATATAAAATAACAACTGATATGAAGTCCGGTATACTGATGCTATCTTTTCAGGAGCCTTCTCCATCAAATCTGCAATCGCCGGGAAAAGCACCTGATTTGCAGAAACTACAAGAGCTCGAAACTGCTGAACCATTCTGCTAGCCATCTCATAGTAACCGACCATAGACAGGCTCCCAAATTTACTCAGCAGGCCTTTCGTAACGGGATCGTATAACATTATCGCTATTGATATTGTTTGAAAATTTAGTCCATAACTCAAGATTTCTCTAAACAATTGCTTATTCCACTTACACGGAAGAATGGGAAGTTTAATATATCGTTTTAAAACTAACCACGAAGTTATCAGAGTTACTGACATCTGCGCCACTCTTGCGTAAGCCACACCCATTAATCCATAAGACGGAGCTAATATAACGCAAAAAATTAGATTCAAGATTGAGCTGCATGTTAATATGATGCTACGAAGATCAATTCGCTGAAAACCGTCTAAAGCAGACTGAAATACGGAAACGATCATCATCAACCAGATAGAAAATAGAGCATAGGGCAAAATATCGAGCGCCAATGGTAGCGAATCGCTTGGCACTACAAAACTTAGGATTTTTGTGAACGCCGGATATGTTATCAGCAGAAGAATACCTACGAAACCGCTTAATGAGATAACCGCTGTTTGAATTACATTTGAAGCATTTTGATTCTCTCTGAGGGCAGTATATTTTGCAACAAATTTTACAACACTACCTGAAAGACCAAAATTTGCGATTTGACTTACTGATGAAGTTGCCAGAACTATCGACCAGATTCCTAATTGTTTTGCGCCAATTGTAACTAAAAGGAACTTATACAAAAGAAAAATTGCAATGCCAATTAGTACTATCTGGCACACTGACATAGCTGCATTTATGAGAACCTGTCTTTTTTTCATCATGAACTCTTAAAGGTTACGGCTACAAGGCCCCTCGCTGATACCCAGTTCGGCAGAAGATCCAGCAACTCTTTATGCGTCCTTACATATTTTCCACCAAAGCCGTGTGACCGAAACCACTGTGAATAATGGGGACGTCTATGATTTTATGCGTTTACTTTTGGATTTTTGGGACACCCCAGTACCATCTTCCGGAGCTACAGGACAGGCGGGCCATGGGTGGGCCAGTGATCAAAAACTATGGCGATCATCTCAAAATGAGCCTCTTAAAAGGCTGAAATGCAGGTTGATCATCGGCCGTTGTGCTTATTTAAAAATAAAATTACTCTAATTTCCACCTCCGCATCTAAAAAAAATTGACAAAACCTTAAAATCGGTAATCCAGCCAATTTTTCAAAGGTCTCAGGTCTCTGCTTTGAGTTGATCTAGTGTGCTGAAGTGGCCAACTAAGACCATGCTCATTGCGTTTTCTTTTATTATTTTATCTACAAAATCGCTTCGAATTCGCGGCCGATGACCTGCCAACTAAACTGTTCGTCGAATATTTGGCGTGCAGAGGCGCACAACTCACGCCAATCATCCGGCCTTTCAATAAACATGATGATTTTCTCCGCATATTTTGTACCTTTTTCTTCTGGATCAAAAAGCACACCTGTTTTCCCATCGACGACAACGGACGGAACACCACCTGTACGCGTAGCAAGTGAAGGAAGACCAAAACCCGCCGCCTCCACAAAAACAATCCCGAGCGCCTCGGCTTTGGTTGGCAGAATAAGAAAGTGATGTGAACGGAAGAGTTCTTGCATCACCTCAATACCACTTAAAGTTGAATAATCTACAAAACCTACGCAATTGACACCATCTTGCTCAGGAATGGCAAACATAGACACGCCGACGACGGTCATCGTCGCATGCACGTCTTGCCGCCTCAGTTCAGCTACCGCCTGCAGTGCGATCTCCCCACCTTTCCTCTGCCAATCGATACCAACAAAGAGGAGGCGACAGCATGCCCGGCTTAACGGTGGTCGCTCGTCGAGCGACGTTGTGAGTACTTGCGGAACAGGCAGATTCGGCCCGAAGGGACGCACGTTGACTTTTCCCTCGTCAACATTATAGTTCTTTATAACATACTCGGCGCTCCATGATGATGCATAAAAGGCGCGTGTACAAAGGTCTAGAGCTTTTTGCTCCTGTAACACCGAGGTTTGGCCGTGGCTATCCGCAAGGTTCCAAATATTGCTGCTGTAGTACCCAATCATCTGATCGACAACGGCATCCGTCCAATAGACAAGCGGTAGATCAGTATCAAGGGCAGCGATTGGAATAGTACTATCTGCAATAGCAAGATCGTAACTCTTTTGATGAAGCTGCCGTCGGATCTGGTATGCAAACATTTTCCCCATCAGCGGTTCACGTAGAGGCTGGTAGGAAGAACCCATGAGGCAGTAGAAAGCCTTCTTGGGTGCAAATATTATCTTTGGCCAAGTCGAAAGAGGGCCGACACATGTTACTTTATGACCCAGGCGCCGTAACTCGCGAACGGTCGAGAAAGGGATGGAAGACCAATATCGAACAGACCTGGGATCCCCGATAGAAATGTAGGCAATTTTAAGCGCCATGCGCATTTTCTCCATCCATCATTCCAATTCCATCCATTTTTGTGACCGATACAAATAACTGAAACCTATTTCACATGTTCGATTTAACAACACGCCCTAAGTACGTTGGCTATCTCCTCAAGACCTTTGCACAACCTAGCCAAAATCCTCCAAATTGACAATTTTGGCCTAAGTTGTGCCTAATAAAACAGTTAAAAACCAGCTATAAAATTCTCCAAAAATAGTTTAAAATGTTGATTTAACTTTATTTTCATGTATTTTTGTGCTATCACGGACTTCCGGGACGCCCCTAATATTATAAGTTTCTCATTTCTTTGGGACTTCAAGGACGCCCCTAATATTATAAGTTTCTCATTTCTTTAGATCTTATTTGACAGGATTAACCCCGGTTAAATGCGCCCCAGGGAGGAATCAACGGGACGTCTATGATTTTATGCGTTTTGCTCAATTCGTTAAAAGGGAAAAGCATGGAGCCTCTTGCAGAAACAAAATAAATTTGAATTATTTTGATCAGTAGAGGAATAATTATGGTAAAGAAGCTGTCGCTATGATATATTATAACTAATTAATTTTGCGAAATAATTAGTTGAAACAAGGAGACAGCTTCATGAAAAAAGTATCACAGATTTGGTTTAATATCCAAGGATTTCTTTTCCCTTTTATAGAAAAGGAAATTCAGGAACCTCTTACTGAAAAGTTAAAGCAACTGGTGGCGACCCTGGAATTAATACGGATTGAAGATTTTATTCATATTCCGGAGTATTGGCATGGACAATCTCCCAAGAATCGCAAGCCTTTAGCGAGGTCATTTGTAGCAAAAGCGGTTTACAACATGGCTACTACACGGGAATTAATCGACAGGTTGAAAACCACGCCTGCGCTACGAAGAATATGCGGGTGGGAAAGAGCAAGGCAAATTCCTCACGAGTCATCTTTTTCGCGGGCCTTTGCAGAATTTGCCAAAAACGGCATAGCCCAGATTGTGCATGAAAGTTGTGTTAAGCAACATTTAGGAGATCACATAGTTGGCCATATTTCGCGGGATTCTACAGCAATTGAGGCCCGGGAAAAACCTCAAAAAAAGAATAAACTTGCAGCTAAATCCAGTGCACAAAAGCCAAAGCGCAAGCGAGGCCGTCCCAGGAAAGGAGAGCGGCGAGTAAAAGAACCCACGCGTCTTGAACAGCAGCAGTCAATGACTACAGAAGAAATGTTAAAAGACTTGCCGCAGGGTTGTGATGTCGGTACAAAGAAAAGCAGCAAAGGCTACAAGAAAACCTGGATTGGATATAAATTGCATATTGATGCCGCAGACGGTCATATTCCAGTAAGCTGTGTTTTGACCTCGGCATCCGTACATGACAGTCAGGTGGCATTACCTCTGGCAGAGCTGACGAATCAAAGAGTGACAAGCCTGTATGATCTGATGGATTCTGCGTATGATGCACCAATTATCAAGGAGCACAGTAAATCTTTGGGCCATGTTCCCGTAATTGATATCAACCCCCGCAGTAACAAAAAACTGAAAGAAGAGCTAAAAGCGGAAGGTCAACGGGCTGATCTTATAAACTTTGAACGACCTGAAGATATACGTTACAATGAAAGATCAAATGTTGAAAGAGTCAATGGCCGGCTAAAGGATGAATTTGGTGGCAAGATGGTTCGTGTTCGAGGTAGCGCCAAAGTTATGGCTCATTTAATGTTCGGGATATTGGCCTTGACAGCGGATCAACTGCTTCGTTTTGTCACATAGGTTCTCGTCAGGCACATAACCTACAATAAGCAGACCATGAAAATAGGGTTAAGGGATAAGTATGCGCTGAAAACGGCAAAACTTAGTGGAATTAAGAAATAACTGCCCAAAGAGCTCTAAATAATGGCAAATGCAACAATTATTCCTAATGCTGATGGATGTTTCTGCAAGAGGCTCCATGGATTACATGTTGCGGGTTCAACGTTCAAAAATTTGAAAAAAATCCGCGTCGCGAGTTGTGTGCCACGTATTTCGGATCATTATGATTTCTGTTTTCTGCTCCAATTAAATGATCAGTGGGAGTCCGGAATGCTCGATACTGATATATTCCATGAATTATTTCTCGAAGACATCTCCAGGCAGATCAAACTTGTCAATCATATCACCAAGTGCATATGACAAAATAAGTGTCTTCTTATCATGAGATTTCACTGGATAGGACTTACGAGTTTCAGGGTCATAAAATTTCGGATGTCTGCCTTTTTCGGTTACGTAAATGATGCCATATTTTTTAAGAATCCTTATGACTTTTCTAAGTTCCAGTGGTTTAGGCATAGCTAATTTCGGCGGGTAAACGTTCCATATTCTTATAGGAAATCGATCTTAATGATTTTCTCAGAGAACGTTTCATTTTTCCAACGGAATGTTTTGTTTCCTGCTCATTGAACATCCTCCAATACTTACTGTGTGCAGAATCATAAATGGTATGGATGGCATCATTTTCTATTGCTGTCAAAATATACTCTTTAACGGACCCTGCCAATGAATTTAACGCATCTTGGACATCCGCACTGTGGGAAGAAACCGTAAAATTTAAACAACGCGCTACAACAACATCATTCTCTTGGGTTAACAAAACATGGAGTTCCGGACTTTCCCAAATATCTCCTATTTTTATCCTTATTCTTTCAGCTTTAATACTTTTCATTAGTGCCCCCTAAAACATGGGCTTGGAATCAACCAAAACTACCTCGTTCTTTTTTGATAAGTGGGTTTATTTGGATTTAAACTATCACAGGCTTAAAATAATTGCAATGGGATCTTCGGGACGTTGTGGACTAATTGGACTTATTTCTTTTGTAACCGTTCAGGGGTTCCCCGATTGTCGGTTATCAGGGATCCCCGGTGAAATGGGCATCGCCCTTCACTATCGTGAATTTCATGGAGATTTAGGGGACATCCTATAAATAAGTAAATAACTCGCTGCTGAGGGGTTCATTAAATTGTCTTTCTCTGTGGGCTCCGTGTGCTCTGTGAGATATTGTTGTGCAAGGGTTAGGCTCATATAGCTCCGCCTTGTCGATTACATTATGTGACTGTGCGCAATGAATAGGTTGAGTTTTTACTGAAATTAAGGCGATATAGATTTCAAGAAAATGTTTTTGGGGCTTTCGGGTTGCCATCTTCGAAGAAAATTTTCCTGTACGGCTCCAAGAAACTGGAAACTCGAAACTATATCGCTTGAGAAAAGTTACACTAAAAAATCATGGTTGTCGGTCGGTGTTTGTATGATAGTTTTGTAGTACTTTAGCAGTTTATTTTGTAGGTGTTTGCTCTACAGAGCTTAGGATTGTTGGCTGATGATTGCTGATTGTTGATTAAAAGGCAAAGCTATTGAAGAGTGAAAATTGTCGCCCCAGTTAAATTCGCTGGGTTTGTTCCTATCAGTTTCCTGATGAAACTACCAAAGCTAAATCCACCTGGAGGCGGGAAAAAACAGGGGCGCTACTAATCTGATTCATGTAGAGGTATTTTTTTAATTCTCATGGCTTTTTCTGTAATTGTTGCCATTGCTCCATTTTCCAACTGCTGTCCAATTCTTGACCATATTTTCTCAACAAGTTCAGCGAGTTCTGGGCCTCTAAGCCCTTCTTGTCTAATTCTGACAACAGAAGGCGAATTTAAATTCTCAACCGCCAGAATGGCATGAAAATCAGAATCCAGCGTGATAACGATTCGTTGTTCATCCCGAGCATACTCAAGTATTTGCCTATCTGTAGCCCTGCTCATTCCGATTTCTCCGGTGTGTTGTATATCCCAGCCTTTATTGCGTAATATTTCGGCTGATGAGCGAGGAAGGCCTTGGTCCAAAAGTAGCTTCATCAGGCGGCTTCCACTGGTATGATCTGAGTATCGAGATTTCTAGCGGCAAAGGTCAATGCCTGACAGATATCCTCTTTCTCTAACTCAGGATATTCAGCCTGTAGATCCTTCCAATCGGGATACAAAGCAACGGCTTCAACTACTCTTCGTACGGTCAATCGCAAACCCCGCACACATGGTTGTCCGTTCATTACTTCTGGATTGGCTGTTATTCTATCGAATTTTGTAGGCATGATTACCTCCTCCCAAGGGGAAGGGACGTTATATTATGGGGGCCATTTTCACTTTATTGAAAATATTGGTACACATTTTTTCCTTTGTCAAGCAGATTCCTTTCGCGATCAAGCAGGCACGTAATGGGGGACATCGTGCAGAACGTGCACAACTTCATAATAGTTGATTGTTGATAGATGACGGTCTCGTAAAAAGTCCGAAAAATGGCATTTTATTCATTTCGCCATTAATTATTTCAATAGGTTATAAGGACGATTTTTGAATATTTTGACTTTTTACGAATGCATCATAGATAGATCAATTGAAAATGTTGATTGAAAATTGATTACCCATAAAATATAGTATCTTACAAATGACTTATAACTTCATCAACCAAATCAAATATATCTGGCAACACAACTTCATAGATTGTTCCATCGCTTGAATATTTATGCTCATTGAAACCTAAGACGGGCCTGTGTGCGGCATTATCATACCTGAAAATCAGTCGACCAGTTCTATCCTGATATTGATAAGCATAACTCACCCTATCGTTGCATAAACAACACATCAGATTATACAAATGAACTACCCCGCAGCAGAGCTGCGAGGTATCAAAATGAATTTTTATCTTATTAACCCCGATGCAGAGCATCGAGGAATTCTTTTGATTAAACGTCTTGAACAAAGGATTTGTGTTGATTGGAGTAACAATTGTAAGATCTAACCGTGAGTGGCATCCAGTGAAAACACCTTTTTTGCTGTGTTGTTTCAAGAAATGGGCAGCAATGGACCAACTTCAAACCTGCCGATTGCATGAGAAGGGCCATTTCCTGATAAACATAAAGCGCATGACGTAGTTTTCTTGGATTTGCTTGATGATTTTCCCGTTGCGATTAACGGAGATATCATAACGTACAGTAACGGTTTGGCTTATAGTATCGAGAAAAGGGGTGACCTCCCTCACAATTGTATCCCGACCATTTTGGTATTGGTGACGCCTTTTTTCAGGTTTTTGGGATATTTTTGTTTGCATTTTTAATTTCCGGAAGAAATTGAAAATACCAAATCGCTTTGCAAAGGGGGCTGAAAGCTGAAAGGGTTAATTCTTATGGCGAACAATCTTTGGCAAACGGAAAAGATGGGATTGGGGCATTTAGGGGAGATCACGCCTCGGATACCCAATTTTCACATTTAAGCTTTGGGATTCTCGAAAATT
>Ga0208648_1002644_pt1 | contig 12145 bp, 10 predicted proteins | sample AntAceMetag02UKL_FD_184772 | JGI IMG/M metagenome (GOLD analysis project Ga0208648, IMG submission 184772) | Saline lake microbial communities from Ace Lake, Antarctica - Antarctic Ace Lake Metagenome 02UKL (SPAdes) (version 2) | ecosystem: Environmental > Aquatic > Non-marine Saline and...
TCTTCTTTTTGCGTATAAACATGCCGCAAAATTAAGGCGGGTCACCCAAATATCAAATTTTAAAATTGTATTTAATTGATAATCAGTAGTGCGTTTTTGGAGCGTCGTTGTCGCGCACAAAACAGGAAGCTTCGGGATTAGACTTTAGCCATTTTTGGAGAGTCATGTGTTTTCAATGTTGAAGCTTGGTTTTGCGGGGAAGGATTTTCCAGGGATTATTAAGCGATGAATATTTTTAGTGAGGTAAAACCTTAATTTTTTCATTTGTGGCCTGATAATTTTCGGTAATAATTAAAGAACTTTTCTTGTTTTGACATAATATTATATTTTTAATTTATCGTTTAAGTTTAAACATTTTTCCTAACTTAGCCCCCATGAAAGGGTTTAGTTCAACACGTGGTATAAAAAATTGTCGGGACAGTAGGTTATTCAAGGGTTGTAGCCCGCTTCAACTTTCTTATATTTTGACAGGAATGAAGCCCACAGTCGGCTACTATTCTTATACGAACCTTTGTGGGGTATTATAATAGAGTAAAAACACTGAAAAGATCCTTAAGATGAGAAAAGAAACCAAGAAAAGAACAATTGAAAAAAGAAGAAAAAGATAAAAGAATATATATCTATAGCAAATTGATATTTATTCATTATATTTGAATCAATGAAAGTACAATTAACTTTAAAACTAAAATTGTCTGAGTTGTTTAGACTTCAAACACGCGGCTTATGCAAATATACCGACAAAAGATAGTTACATTTGTTAGGAATTAACACCTTTTATTAACATAAACCAAGAACATGATGAAACATTTATTTTTTATTTTGATATCCCTGGCACTCAGCATTGGGATGGAGGGAGTGGACTACCCGTTGTGCAATGACCAAAAAGATGGAGGGAAAAACCATGAAGGATGAAACTCGTCGTGATTTCCTGAAAAAAAGCCTGGTTCTTACAGGAGGAACCGTAGCAGCATATGGCGCCTTGAATGGTGTCTTGAGCGGCTGCACAACAAAAAACACAAAGGAAGCTGGATCTACTGCCGCAGCGGGTGCGAATCCAAATAAACGCCCGAATATCGTACTGATCATCACTGACCAGCAGCGACAGGCACAGCACTGGCCAACCGGTTGGCTCGAAGAACATATGCCAACCATGGAGCGCTTACAAAAAAACGGCGTGACCTTCACGAACAATTATACGGCTGCAACCGCATGTTCACCCAGTCGCGCTAGCTTCATGACCGGTGTTTATCCCAGTGTGCACGGTGTTAAGGATACTCCGCCGAATCCTCCCATGCGGAGTGACATTACGAACATATTCAAGCTTGCTGAGCAGGCCGGGTACGATGTTGCCTACAAAGGGAAGATGCACCTGTTCACTCCTCAAGGCACCCCGTCAGAGAAATATTTCTCGAGTTACGACATCAAGTGGTCCTCCGACCAATACCGCTTCAACCGATGGAATCCACCGGACTGCGCCCTGGACCCCGGCGGTGGAGTCTGGATCTCCGGCGGCTGGCCTGATAACGACACCCGCTTTGTGAGCGGAGTGCCGGACACCTTCAACCGCATGAATCCTGCCGTGGGTGGGGGCGAGACAATTATGCAGTATCTGGACAAGCATAATCCTGAAACGGATAATCCATTTCTCCTGGTGTGCTCCTTCGGCAATCCCCACGACATTTCAGTATGGCCCGATCAGGAAAAATGGGGCTATAATAAGGAAGATTATGTCAATCTCAAAGAAATCAACCTCCCTTCCAACTACAACGATGACCTGAAAGAAAAACCTGTTGGACAAAAGGAATTCCAGAAACTTACCGACAAGACAGACCCCTGTCCCACAGAACAGGACCGCACCGAGTATTGCCGCTTTTACGCACACCTCCATAGTGTGGTGGACAAACAGATTGCTGATGTGCTGGACAAGTTGGACGAGAAGAATCTTACAGACGATACTGTCATCTTCCGTTTTGCAGACCATGGGGAGCAGTGCTGGTCTCACCAGATGATACAAAAAGGGTTGAACAGTTACCAGGAGACCATCAACGTCCCCCTGATCATCTCCAACCCGAAGCTCTTCCCCAAAGGAACAAGCACATCATCATTTTCAAGTTTGATCGACCTGGTTCCCACCGTCGCAGAATTAACCGGCGCGGCAACCGCTGATGAACTGAAGCGTATGGGCATCAATGGTAAATCGCTTGTGCCCATCATGAATGACCCGAACGCCAGTGTCCGTGACAACATCATGTTTTACATGGAAGATTTCCAGCATTTCTTCAAGGAGTACCTGGGGACTGAGAATATCTACGAGACCCTCCCGGGTAAAATCCGAAGCATTCGCTTTGAGGACTGGATGTATGCCGTGTATTTCACTAATAAAGGCACCAAATTCCAGTATGAGATGTACAACCTGACCGATGATCCGGGTGAGATGACCAACCTGGCTTGGGGTTCCCGGAAAAAGGCGAATCTATCTCAGATGCAAAACATGCATGACCGGCTCACAGCCGAACTGAAAACCTTTAAGGCTTTGCCCACGGAATTTCAGTGGCCGGCAAAGGCAGGGACAGACTCCGCATAGAATCAAAAACGGTCAAAATATTGCCGCCTCCGTTGGCAACAAATGGGAAAATATGAGCGTTCAAGAAAAGGTCAAGCCAGCCTTGCCCAATCGAAAACCCCTGCAGACCATCCTGGTCAAGCCCGCTGGCCCTGACTGCAACATGGCCTGCGCCTATTGTTTTTATCTGAAAAAAGGTGACTTGTTTGGCGAACCCTCTAAGCATCGCATGCCAGATAACATTCTTGAGGAACTGATTCAGCAGGGGATGCGCCAGGCTGGCAGGGAAATCAACTTTACCTGGCAGGGTGGCGAACCCCTGTTGATGGGGCTTGCTTTCTATCAGAAAGCCATTGAATTCCAAAGGAAATACGGCTCTGGACAGACCGTAGGCAACGGGCTCCAAACTAACGGTCTCCTTATTGATGACGATTGGGTGCAGTTTCTGCAGTCCACGAACTGGCTTGTGGGATTGTCCCTGGATGGGCCCCAACATGTTCATGACCGCTACCGCCGAACAAAGGGTGGCAAATCCACGTGGAAGGCAGTTGTGTGCAGCGCCGAGAAATTGCTCGAAGCAGGTGTGGCTGTCAACGCCCTGACGGTGGTGAACGATTATTCGGTCCGGTTTCCGGAGGAAATATACTTATTTCACAAAGGTCTCGGACTCAAATACATGCAGTTCGTCCCCTGCGTGGAGACACAAGCAGGGGAACCCTCCGGGATGCACCCCTGTAGCGTCCCTGCAGAAGCTTATGGAACATTTCTCTGCAAGCTCTTTGATCTCTGGATTGAAGACTTTGTGGAAGGTTTACCCACGACTTCGGTCCGCATCTTTGATTCTCTTTTACACCACTATCTGGGCCTCGTACCTCCGGAATGTTCACTTCAGGAGGAATGCGGAACCTATTTGGTTGTGGAGCATAACGGTGATGTTTATTCCTGTGACTTTTTTGTTGAACCCTCAGGGCTTCTCGGCAATTTGGGAGAAGAATCGCTCCTTGAAATGCTAAATGGGAACATCCAAACCGCCTTTGGTCATCAGAAGATGTGCCTTCCAACTACCTGCAAGGCTTGTAGGTGGTTGGTCCAATGCCGGGGAGGTTGCACAAAGGACCGTTTGGCGGGATCTGACGAAAGAAGGAAGAATTACCTTTGTGCTTCCTATAATATGTTCTTCGAGTATTCCGATGAACGCCTCCGAACGCTTGCGGACCAATTGAGAAAACGTCAGGGCACAAGTAAGCAGATAGATGGATCTGACGAAAAAGCAATGCCAGACAGTGGCAAGGTTGGCAGAAATGTCCCCTGCCTTTGTGGGAGCGGCAAAAAGCACAAAAAATGCTGCGGCAGATAAAAAAATCCAAGATGAGAAAAGAAACCAAGAAAAGAACAATTGAAAAAAGAAGAAAAATATATTTAAAGAAAAAGTTAAAAGAATATATATCTATAGCAAATTGATATTTATTCATTCTATTTGCAGACATAAGAATTTGTAAATAAAAATTATTGAAATATTTTTTTAAAGCTATCCCGTAGGGATTTAGTTCAACAATGTATAAAAATAATAGCCGAATCCGCAGTAAATTCAAAGGTTGTAGACCGCTTCAACTTTGGTGTAACTTGATAGGAACGAAGCCCGCAATCGGCTACTATTCTTATACTAACAACTGTGGGTTATTGTGTTGGACGACAAAAAGATCGACTGTGCTACATCTGACCTGTAAAGCTGAAAAAATGTAAATTTGACCAAATGAAAATAAAGGTTTTTCATATTAGACTAACAAAAGAAAATCTTCAAACAGACCAAGATAACCTTAACAACTTTTTGGAAAGTGTTTCAGTTAAGAAAACTGCAACCCAACTCATAACGGGTCAACCAAACTTTTGGTCGATTTTAGTTTTCTATGAAGACTTAAGAACTGATAAGCAGGAAAAGAAATCCGAAAAAATTTCTGAAACATCAGACATTGAATTAACAGTAAACGAACAAAGAATTTATAAAACTTTAAGAAAGTGGCGTCAGGACAAAGCGACTGAAATGCAAGTTCCAAATTTTGTAGTTTGTCACAATACAGAACTTATGGCTATTGCGAAAGTGAAACCTTTAAGTTTAGTCGACCTTTCTAAAATCAAAGGTTTTGGCGTACAAAAAGTAAAAAAGTTTGGAGGCGATATAATAGCTATATTAAATTCAATTTGACCATGAAAAAGCAAATAACGAACGCACAACAAATAAACAGGATTATTCAGCGAATCCACATTAATCTTTCTCCCGAAAGTCCTCGGGATTAGACTTTAGCCGTTTTTGGAGCGTCATGTGTTTTCAATGTTGAAGGTTGGTTTTTCGGGGAAGGATTTTTCAGAGATTATTAGGCGATGAATACTTTTGGTGAGGTAAAATCAATAAGTTTTTTTTGAAGATATGGCGATCTTACGCTAATAATTAAAGAACTTTTATTCCAAATAACATAATTTCTGAGTTCCGAAATTATTATACCTTTGCGGCCTGAAAATTTACAGAGAAAATGTTAGAAAAATTAGAGAAAATATATAATCGTTGGCTGGAAATTGGTGAGCAAATTAATGATCCTGATGTTATTTCGGACATGAAGCGATATATAAAATTGAGTAAAGATTATAAGGATTTGCAACCAATAGTTGACGGTTACCGGAAATATACCAATGTTATTGATAACCTGAAATCGACAAAGGAAATTCTTAAAGGTGAAAAAGATGAGGAATTCAGGATGATGGCTAAGGATGAACTTAATTCATTAATAAAAGAAAAAGAATCACTTGAAGAAGAAATAAGAATAATGTTGATTCCGGCCGATCCGCAAGACGGAAAGAATGCAATTGTTGAGATAAGGGCCGGAGCAGGTGGTGACGAGGCAAGTATTTTCGCCGGTGACCTTTTCAGGATGTATATGAAATTTTGTGAAACAAAGAAATGGAAGGCCGAACTTGTTGATGAAACTGAAGGAACCGTAGGTGGATTTAAGGAAATAATATTTAATGTTAAAGGTAATAATGTTTACGGACAGCTAAAATATGAATCGGGAGTTCATCGTGTACAACGTGTACCGAAAACCGAAACTCAGGGCCGAGTACACACTTCGGCAGCTTCGGTTGTTGTTTTGCCCGAAGCCGACGAATTTGATATTGATCTGAAACAAGCCGATATAAAAAAAGAAACATTTTGTTCGTCTGGGCCGGGAGGGCAATCGGTAAACACTACTTATTCAGCCGTAAGATTAACTCATGTTCCTACCGGAATTGTTGCAACATGCCAAGATCAAAAATCACAAATAAAGAATCTTGCGAAGGCAATGGCTGTTCTAAGGACAAGGATTTACGAAATTGAGTATAAAAAATATCTTGAAGAAGTTTCTTCAAAAAGAAAAACTATGGTTTCGACCGGCGACCGCTCAGCAAAAATCAGAACCTATAACTGGCCACAGGGCAGGGTTACCGATCACAGAATCCATTTGACACTTTATAATCTTCCGGCTATTGTTGATGGTGATATTCAGGAACTTATCGACCAATTACAATTAGCCGAAAATGCCGAACGGCTTAAAGAAGATATAAGTTAAATGGGTATAAAATAACAATGTAAGAATTGAAAGCATTGTGTGATTGCTGGTTTTATTATTTATGAAATTTTCTCTGTGGAGTAGCCTTGTTCTAAGTTCATCAGATTTTATAGGATTAATGAACTGGTCATCTTCTTGTAGTAGATTTTGTAGTTTCCCAAAAACATGTTGACAATTTTATTATTAAATAATGAAATTGTATTCTTTTGAAAGCATGCATTTTCAATAAAGTTGGACCTACAATTAGCTTAACCCACATGCTGAATATAACAATATAACAATTTAACCATTATTAGTTTTATCACTTACAAATTTTCTTACTTTTACACCCTAAAATGAAAAATGAAGTGAAAAAAAGAAGCCCTAATTTTTTTGCCTATTTTGAAGGGTGGTTATCGATTGGGATTAACATTTTACTTTTCGCTTTGAAATACTGGGCAGGAGTCGTTTCGGGCTCGGTGGCAATAATTGCAGATGCCTGGCATACTTTGGCCGATTCTATTACATCAATAATTGTTTTAATTGGTACTAAAACTTCTGAGAAACCGCCCGATAATAAACATCCCTTCGGTCACGGAAGAGCTGAGATAATTGCTGCTTTTATAATCGGGATTTTTCTTGCATTGATTGCGTTTGAGTTTTTTGTAGAGTCAATAAACAGATTATCCGAACACGAAGCGGCTTCTTATGGAACAATTGCAATAATTGTAACAATAATTTCCATACTTTTTAAAGAAGCCTTAGCTCAGTTTGCTTTTTGGTCTGGTAAGAAAATCAATTCTATATCATTAAGAGCCGATGCATGGCATCATCGCAGCGATGCAATTTCTTCAATAATTATACTTGTCGGAATTTTTTTAGGAAAATATTTTTGGTGGATCGATGGCGTACTTGGTTTGATTGTTGCAATAATTATTGCTTATGCCGCATTAAAAACCATTAAGGATGCAATTAGTTCAATACTCGGCGAAACTCCTTCGGATGAAGATATTCTGAAAATAAAACAAATTTGTAACGAGGTTTCACCCTTTGATTCACATCCCCACCATATTCACATTCACGATTATGGCAAGCATCAGGAATTGACTTTTCATATTAATCTTCCCTCAAATATCTCATTACTCGAAGCTCATAATATTGCAACAGAAATTGAGGTTGCTATAAAAGAAAAAATGAATTTTGAAACGACGATTCATATGGAACCCTTGCAAGAGTTTAATAAATCGAAAAAGAAATAAGATAGAAACATATATTCACCATGAACAAACAAGAATTATTTAATATTATAAAAGAAAAAAGATCATTCCTATGCATAGGCCTCGATAGCGATCAGGAAAAAATACCTCAGCATCTATTGAAATTCGATGATCCGGTTTTTGAGTTTAACAAACAAATTATTGATGCAACCCACGATATTTGTGTGGCTTATAAACCTAATCTTGCGTTCTACGAAAGCCGTGGTTTAAAAGGTTGGGAAAGTTTGGAGAAAACAATAAAGTATTTACATAAATTCAAAAATAGTATTCTCACTATTGCCGATGCAAAGCGCGGCGATATTGGAAATACTTCAAAACAATATGCTAAAGCTTTTCTCGATCCTGAATTTCCAGGACTTGATTTTGACGCTATTACAGTTGCCCCATATATGGGGACCGATTCGGTTTCTCCTTTTTTGGCTTATAAAAACAAATGGGTAATTCTATTGGCTTTAACTTCTAATAAAGGTGCTTTTGATTTTCAGTTTTTGGAAAGCCTTCCCGATAATGAGAATTTGTATCAAAAAGTGATTAAAAAATCATTAGAATGGGGAAATGAAGAGAATATGATGTATGTGGTTGGAGCCACAAAAGCAGAAATGCTTACTGAAATCAGAAAAATTATTCCAAATCACTTTTTATTAATTCCCGGTGTTGGTGCTCAAGGCGGTAGCTTAGAAGAAGTTGCAAAATACGGATTAAATGATACTTGCGGTTTATTAGTAAATTCTTCGAGAGGAATAATTTTTACCTCCGATAAAATTGACTTTGCCGAAAAAGCAAGAGAAAAAGCAATGGAACTGAAAAAACAAATGCAAGAAATTCTTGAAGTGAATAATATTTAAATGCTTAAATAATTGAATGCTTAAATACTGCTTCATAAGCAGTTTTTTTTTATTCTATCATTTTAGCATTCTATTATTCACTCATTTACTCATTCGATTACAGTGTTCCAATTGTGAATATCAGCTTCCTCACCTTCTTGAATAGCTTTCAGCTTATTGTATAATTTAGTAGAAATAGGCCCGGCAACTCCGTCTTTACAAAATTCATAAACTTTATTATGTTCTCTATCAACAATTTCTTTAATTGGAGTAATGACGGCTGCAGTTCCACAGGCACCCACTTCATCAAATTCCGATAATTCTTCCACAGGAACATTTCTTTTTTCTACTTTCATCCCCAAATCTTTTGCCAAAGCTCTTAAACTCATATTTGTAATTGAAGGCAAAATTGTTTGAGAATCGGGTGTAATATAAGTGTTTCCTTTAATTCCAAAAAAGTTTGCAGGGCCTGCTTCGTCAATGTATTTATTTTCTTTTGCATCAAGAAATAAAACTGAAGCAAAACCTTCTTTCTTTGCTCTTACACCGGGTTGTAAACTTGCAGCATAATTACCGCCAACTTTTATATGTCCGGTTCCTTGAGGTGCAGCTCTATCGAAATCACGAACCAATTGAATGGAAACAGGTTTAAAGCCTTCTTTAAAATAAGGCCCGACCGGTCCTACAAAAACCATAAACATATACTCATCAGCAGGCTTAACACCAACTTGGGCACCGGTTCCTATTAATAAAGGCCGTAAATACAAAGCAGCTCCGGTTCCAAATGGAGGAATATGGTCTTCGTTAAGTTTAACAACTTCGGTTATCGCTTCCAAGAATAATTCATCGGGCACTTCAGCCATCATAATTCCGCGAGCTGAGGAACGTAGCCGTTTTGCATTATCTTCCCATCTGAATACTCTAATTTTTCCGTCTTTTCCTCTAAATGCTTTCATTCCTTCGAATGCTTGTTGCCCATAGTGTAAACAAGTTGCGGCAATATGCATATTTATATATTCTGAAGAGGTAATTTCAAGTTTTCCCCATGAACCGTTTCTCCAATAACTTCTAACATTATAATTGGTTTTAAAATAACCAAAAGGTAAATTACTCCAATCAATTTTCTTCATCTTATTTATTTTTAGAATATTATACTTTTAATTTTTTTTGCTAAGGTATAAAATTTTTTTCAATGTTTTGAAAATTTTAAAATTATTCTACTTTTACACATTATTTAATGAGTCCAGAATAAAAAGAATTAAAATGGTTCACGCAATTCCGATAATTATCGGAACGTAGACGCATCGCAAAACACGCAAAAAATTGATTATAAACATTCTTGTTTGCTGTCTTTGCATGAAATAAGTTTTTAGACCTGACTCTTTAATTATTAAAATAAAAGAATGGATATTTCCTCACAAATAGGTGAATTTGCCGCTTTATTAGTGGCAATTTTTTGGACAATAACGGCATTGTCTTTTGAATCAGCAAGTAAAATCGTAGGTTCATTATCTGTTAATATGATCAGATTGTTTTTTGCTTTTATTATTCTTGCAATTTTCTCCTATTTCTATAGAGGAATGATTCTACCTTTGGATGCTGATTTACATGCATGGATTTGGTTATCGCTTTCAGGATTGATTGGCTTTGTATTTGGCGATTATTTTCTCTTTAGCTCATTTGCAATTATCGGCTCAAGAATTTCAATGCTAATAATGACTTTAGTTCCACCTATTACCGCTTTAATCGGTTGGCTTTTACTTGGTGAAACCATGTCGTCGAAACATATTTTCGGGATGACATTAACCGTTTCCGGCATCGCCATTGCGATTCTTAACAGGCCAAGTCTGAATAATAAAATGAAATTCAATTATTCGGTTAAAGGTGTGGTGTTTGCATTTCTTGGGGCTGTTGGGCAGGCAGTCGGACTTGTTTTAAGCAAATATGGAATGAAGTCCTATGACCCTTTTGCGGCAACGCATATTAGAATAATTGTAGGAATGGTCGGCTTTGCAATTATTGTTGTTTTGCTTAGAAAAACATCCTTAATTCGTTCTGCGTTAAAAAGTCGTAAGGGAATGACAGGCATTTCAATCGGTTCCGTTTTCGGGCCGTTTTTAGGTGTTTCTTTTTCACTTTACGCTATTCAACACACAGGTACGGGAATTGCCTCGACAATTATGGCCATTGTACCTATTTTAATTATTCCGCCTGCAATTATGTTATTTAAACAAAAAGTAAGTATAAAAGAGGTGGTTGGAGCAGTAATTAGTGTGATTGGAGTTGCATTGTTTTTTGTTTAAGAATTTTTATATATTTACAAATAATTAACCTTTAATAGTATTCAATATGAAAAAAGTATCATTAATATTTCTTTTATCAATGCTTTGTGTTTCGTTGCTTCCGGCACAGGAATCAAATGATTTAATTATTAAAAAGTTAGTAATCTGTACTTCCATTGAAGACCGCCAACCCGTTGGGGCAGATTCCACTTTCTCGAAAGATGTTGGGAAATTATATTGTTTTACAAATGTTGTCGGTGCTAAAGACACCTGCAATATTTCTCAACGTTGGTATTATCAAAACGAAGAAATGGCAAATATTAAACTTGCCATTAAAGCCAAAACATGGAGAACCTGGAGTTCAAAAAAAATTGTACCGTTTGCAAAAGGAAAATGGCATGTTGATGTAGTTTCGGAGAATGGAACAGTATTGGCAACTAAAAAATTTAAAATTGAATAAATAAAATAAGCCAAAAATTATATATTAATTCTTGGCCTATTTTATTTATTTTCTTTCAGAAAGCATTACTTAATGCAAACCTGTAAGATTACCATCTCTCTCTCGGGCTTTTGGTATCAGAGTGCGTTTGTTTTCTTTGTTTATTGATTCTATGTTTTCTTTGCCCTTTGCGTGCATCATAAATTGCCCTTTGCTCATCGGTCAAAACTTTTCTGATTTCCTGATTTAAAGCAACTCTGTTTTTTTGTATTGTTGTACGTAATGCCGACATTTCATCAATTGTTATGTTAATAGCTTTCATATCAACCTCATCTGCTGCCTGAAGAGTAGTCAAATGTGCACGTTTTTCCGCCATGCGATTTCTCATTTGGGTTTGAGTTCCTAAATCAGATGTTCTTAAATCCTTAATTTGTTGTTTTTGCGTTTCAGTAATACCGGGTAATTCATCACATAACATTCTACGCTGGTTCCTGTTGTAATCATTATTACGAAGTTCTTCTTTATTCAATTTTCTTTGACCCTGTCCTTGCTGTGCAAATAAACTTGAGCTTGTTCCGGCAATAAGAGTAGCTGCTACCATTACTGCAATTAACTTTTTTTTCATTTTCAAAATTTTTATTATTTATTATTTATTTAATTTAATTTCATATTTTACCTTGATCTTTTTCTTTGTTTACGATCTTCCTTTCCTTCTCCCTGCCTGTTTTTGAACTTCCTATCATTAGGCTCCATTTCATGGCCTTTTCCCATCAAAATTCTTCGATACATTTGTTTAAATTTTTGTTGCTGTTCGGGTGTGCAGTTTTCTTTCATATCTAAAAAATTCTTTATCGTTTGTTTTTTTAAATCTGCGTGTAAAACTCCAATTTCATCAGCAATTTTATCTAATTGTTCTATATTCGGATCAGGAAGTGAAATTTCTTCAAGCATTTCAACTCGTTTCATTTTTAAACTTTTGAGAGTTTTTGCTGACTTTTTTTGATAATCGGAATTCAGGCTTTTGAATATTTTTTCTTGTTTCGAATCCAACGAAAGTGCTTTTCTCATAAATCCTACGGGATTCTCAATTTTCTTCTCACCAAAAACACGGTCAGAAATAAAATATCTATGAAAAACTATTGTAGAAATTGCTGCAACATTTATTATTAATAAAAATACAAT
>Ga0208648_1002646_pt1 | contig 12130 bp, 5 predicted proteins | sample AntAceMetag02UKL_FD_184772 | JGI IMG/M metagenome (GOLD analysis project Ga0208648, IMG submission 184772) | Saline lake microbial communities from Ace Lake, Antarctica - Antarctic Ace Lake Metagenome 02UKL (SPAdes) (version 2) | ecosystem: Environmental > Aquatic > Non-marine Saline and Alkaline...
TGGTGATGAGGATAGTATACAAGCATATGTAAAAGCTCAAGGAAAAGAAAAGGAATATAAAAGAATTCATAAGCAACAACTAACTTTGTTTTGATACCTCGTCAGCTCTGCTGCGAGGTAGTTCATTAAACTTGTGCACTTTAATTCGAATTATTCTCAGCAAAATTTCATTTTTAGATTATATTGATATTTAATATTATAAGAAATTCTGCTTTTTTGATATTTTAATTTTATACAGCCCCGAAAAATATTCACATTTTTTTAAAAAAATAAATTATTTTCTTGGAAATTACAATAATACTATGTAGTTTTGTCTGTTCTTTTAAAGAAAATAAAGATAATCCCGTTTTTTCGGGAGGTAAGAGAGCCTAATACATAGAACTGAATAAATAAAAATATAAAAGGTTTTAGAAAAAACCTTCAAAGTTTCCGCTTGGTAAAAATGCTTAGAAGCATAAAATATTTTGCTAATAAGTGGAATATTAAACGGCAACAAAGAAAAATTTATAAATAAACTATTTATTAATTAAAATTCAAATGTTATGGTAACTCGAAAAAAAATGTCAGACAGCGAAGCCTTAGAACTTTATCGAATGGCTCTGACAAATTCAAAAAACCAGGTCTTGCTTGCCCAAATATTGGCGAGTTTTGGTTATGGCCCGCTAGTAATTGAAGAGGGATGGGTATTATATGAAACTGCCCAACAATCGTATGTCGTCAATATTAAAGAAGATGATGAAACTTCGGAAGCTTCGGCTCTCTTTAAACTAAAAAAAGATGAATTGGCTGAAGATTATTCCGAACATCGCGGAATTGCGAAAATTGTTTTCAGCAATCAACCCGAAATATTGAAAAGGCTACAATTAACCGGCAGGGTTCCCAGGAAATATATTAAATGGTTTGAAATGGTTAAAAAATTCTACACCGAAATTCAATCCGACGAGCAATTGATTGAAAAACTATCACGCTTTAATTTAAATGCCGAAGCAGTTGCTCAAGCAATCTCTCTCATTGAGGCTGTTGAAGCCGCCAAGTTTGAACTTTATCGTGAAGAAGGTGAATCGCAGGAAGCCACAGTACAAAAAAATACCGATATTGAAATTATCAGAAACTGGATGAATGAATTTTTTGCTATCGCTCGCATTGCTCTAAAAGACCATCCTCAATTATTGGAAGCTCTCGGGTTGCTTGTCAGGTCCTAAGTTTTCCGGGAAAATTGTTGTGGAATGGTATCCTTTGCATGGCGCTTGGGTATCTTCTAATAATTTTTACCCAAGCTGATTTGTTATAAAACAATTTAACAATATAACCATTTAACAATCCCTTTTTCAATTAAACCAATATTGTTTATTGATAAGCCGGATTCTGTACTAATGCCTCATTAAGAAGCAATTCGTTTTCAGGGATTGGGAGAAATAAATGATTATCCGTAGCAGAATTTGTAATTTGTTTTGCGTATTCTTTATCCCAACGAACTAAATCAAACCACCTCATACCATCTTCATAAATCATTTCCCGTCGTTTTTCGTCACGGATAGCGTTAAGCATTTTATCTTTAGTATTTACATCTGTCATAGTAAGATCAGGAATACCAGTTGTTCCGACCGGTACTGGCCACCAAGGATTCACAAATGTCAAATCTTTTGCCCGAGCCCTAATTATATTCAGAAAATCGAGGGCAGCTTGTTTATTTGATTCATAATTTTGCTCAATCAAAGATTCGTATTTATTGAAATACAATTCAGTAATACGTATTAGCTCAAAATTCATCTGTTCAATTCCCCCCATGTCATATCCACGTGGAGGAACATGTTTGCGAATGGCAGGAATCTCCGACCAGGGATGATCGCCAAACATGAATTCCCAACGAATATCCTTACCCTGACTTACCATTAATGTATCAGCCGTATCATATATCTCATAAACTTCTTCAGCGAACTCAAAATCAAAACCCATAAACCAGCCAAATATACCAGAACCAAAGAAACCAGGAGAATAATCATTCTGCTGCTCAAAAATTGATTCCGAAGAATTCATCGGTTCTTCAAAAATGCTCCTCCATGATGTTGCCAGAGGATAAATTCCACTGTTTATAATCTCGTCTGAAAGTTCCAGCGCAGTAGCCCAATCTTCCTCCATTAATGCAATACGAGCTAAATAAGCTTTTGCAGCCCATCTGCTGGCCCTGCCTTTTCTTTGGTTAGTTACAGGAAGATCATCATAATTTTCCATCACTGAAGGCAGATCGTTAGCTGCAATTGTTAGTTCATCTTTTACAAGTTCTATTACTTCTGCGTAAGAAGATTTAGAAATCTGGTTGTCTTCCGAGCTACCAGTCTCCAGTTCCAGAACCACTGGTACATCTCCCCAGGCCATGGCTAAATAGTAATAACATACACCCCGGAGAAAATGTCCTTCTGCTAATAATTCTTTTTTCCTGTTGTCAGTAAATTTATCATTAGGTATTTCAGGTACTTTTTCAAGAAAGAAGTTAACATTGGCTATTGTAGTGTACAATTTTGCCCATGGTGTATTAAAACCAGAAATCGATGAGTTGGATCCTAATTTTGTACGGTCTTTTAATTGAAATAACCAACCTATTGGTTGCTTAATATCATCCGTTGATACCTGAAAAAAACAAATTAGCTGTGAGTAGCAACCTTCATTAAAGAATCTATTATAACAACCAGTGATACCCATTTCAGCTGCACTTTGCGAATCGTAAAATACATCCATCTCGACGCCGCTATATACTTCTTGATCCAGTACTTTTTGACATTGACTAAAAAGTGTAAGTACAGAGAAAAGCAATATGTATTTATAAATATTTTTCATTCTAACTTATATTAATCTAAAATGATATTTTAATTCCAATTATGAATGATCTGTATTGCGGATAGGAGCCATAATCATAACCTCTCAGCAGGCCACTGTTGGCCCCACCATTAACTCCCGTAAAGTGGTCAACCTCAGGATCGAATCCTGAATAATTGGTAAATGTCAATAAATTGACTGCAGTTATGTATATCCTTGCAGATTTTATCCTCTGTTTAGATATAACATTTGGAGCGAAATTGTATCCAAGAGTTAAAGTTTTTAACCTTAAATAAGAACCATCTTCTAACCATCCTGTATTAGGCAATGTATACACATTATTTCTACCGTCGTAATTTACAACAGGATACCTTGTTATATCACCTGCTTGTTGCCATCTGTTATCAAAAGCAGCTTGTGTTGTATTTGTCCCAATAATTGTACGGTCATTAAGTTTCAATGTTTCAATCCAGCTTCTTGTTGCATTGTATATTTTATTTCCGTATGAATACTGAAAGAATATGGATAAATCAAAGTTTTTATAAGACAGTGTATTGGTAAAACCTCCATAGAAATCCGGGAACGGACTACCAGCTATAATACGGTCTTCTTCGTTTGGTGGTCCTCCACTTCCATCCTGATCAACAATAACAACAGTTCCATCTTCAGGATTAACATATTCTTCACGTTCATATAAGTAAAAGCTAATTGGTTCACCAACTCTGGCGATACTACTACCACCGGCACCACTCGCGATAACATCTTTGCCGTTCATCAGTTCAAGAACTTTATTGTCATTTTTTGAAACGATAAAATCAGCATTCCAGTTAAATTTATCGCTGGTAATAATGTTAGCATTCACACTAAACTCAATACCACGGTTCTCCATTTTACCTATGTTTTCCCATCTATGGCTCAGCCCCATTGTACTAGGTACTGGAACCAGAAACAATAAATCATTTGTGGTTTTTATATAGTAGTCCATTGTAAAATTTACACGACTTTTAAATAAACTCACATCTGTACCTACGTTAAATTGTGTTGTTTCTTCCCATTTCAGATTCGGGCTGGGTAAGCTTGAGATAACCGCTCCAGTTTGATTGTTATAATTACCACCAATATTTGTACCTGTCCCAATACTCATTATACCGCGAGATGCATAATTTGATATCTCCTGATTCCCAGTAATACCATAACTAATACGTAATTTCCAATTAGCTAAGAAATTGGCTGATTCGAGGAAAGATTCGTCTGATATTCTCCAAGCAACCGAAGCTGATGGAAAAAATCCGTAGCGATGTTTTATACCAAATCTTGATGAACCATCATATCGTGCATTCAACAAAAGAAGGTATTTGCCTTTGTAATTATAATCAATTCTTCCAAAATAAGAATTAATACCATAAGCTTGTTTATCAGATATAGCTACATCAATATCGGTTCCGGCATTTAAAGTTTGAATCTTATCTGAAACAATACCACTTACCAAAATAAAACTACTTTCCCACATAATTTCTTGCAAAGTATTACCAGCAAGGAATGTAAAATTATGATTATTAATGCCTAATTTATAAGTAAAATAGTTTTCCAATGTCCATGCTCTTTGATTAAAATTACGTTGAGAAGCCTGGCCTCTCCAGTCAGTTCCTTCAAATGCATTTGGATTTGGTGGATCAAACCACTTCTCCAGTTCATTACGGACATCACCCGATACTTGAACTCTAAAATTAAATCCTGGTAATAAATCTACTTTCGCATAGACAGAAGCAATAATACGATTTACTTTATTGTTTATATTAATATCTAATGCTTGCCTGACAGGGTTTCCATATTCCATCTGAGCTTCATCATTAGAGAAAGTGCCATCTGCCAGATAAACAGGAGTTGTAGGGGCTTTTACTAATGCTGTAGATAGAACAGGTCCACCATAAATATGATTGTAATTAGATGCATCAGCGTTATCCGGACTACCATCATTTTTAATCCGTCTCTGATCGATAACAGATGCATATAAATTTGTACCCAGAGAAAATTTATCTCCTAACTTTTGGTCAACATTTGCGCGAATGTTAAAGCGACTAAAATCTGAACCAATTATGATACCTTTCTGATTATAGAAACCGGAACTAATCATATATTTAGTCGTTTCTGTTCCACCAACAAAAGAAATGTTAACCTCTTCTACTTTTCCTATTCTGAAGATTTCATTCTGCCAATTCGTATTAACTGTTGGATTATTTATAAAACTTTGTGAAAAGTAAGGAGAATATTCTGGTTCAATTTCGGCCAACTGAGCCCTGCCCTCATTTACTAAGGTGGCATAATCAGAAGCTCCCAACAAATCGTAACGTTTGGCTAATTCAGACATGCCTATTTTCAAATCTACTGTAAGTTCTCCTTTTCCTATTTTTCCTCTTTTAGTTTTAATCAGTATTACGCCATTCGCGCCACGAGCTCCAAATATTGAAGTGGCGGCAGCATCTTTCAAAATTTCAATAGATTCAACATCGTAAGGATTAATTTGAGACATGCCATTAACCCTGTTTTCACCAACATTACGGTTACTTGTTTGCATATTTGCTAAAGGAATACCATCGATAACATACAAGGGGTCGTTACCTGAACTAATAGAAGTTGTGCCACGAATACGAATAGTAACACCACCTCCTGGTTCACCAGTATTATTTGTAACTAATACACCCGCTGCTTTTCCCTGAATTGACTTATCAATACCAGTAACCTCCATACTTTCGATATCATTAGCAGTTAATGTTGTTATTGCACCGGTTACATCTTTCTTGCTTTGCGAACCATAACCAATAACTACAACTTCATTAAGTCCAATCGCATCTGCAATCATTATAATGTTTATGATTGTTTGGTTCCCTACTAGTACCTCTTGTGTACTCATACCCACAAATGAAAATTGCAATGTGGTGCTATCTGAAATATTTGAAATGGAATAATGTCCATCTATATTTGTAGTCGTTCCATTGATTGTGCCTTTTATTAACACATTTACTCCTGGCATAGGTTCACCACTATTATTGGTTACCATACCTGATATTGAGTCTTGCTGTTGCCCATCGGGTGAATATTCAGGAGACAGAATGTTCTCGCGGTCAGTTATTGTGCCTTCCATATTAGTCTCAGAAAAAAGTGTGTTTGAGATTTCATCTATTTTTTTATGATCAACCGACATGGTAATTTCACGATCTGTATCAATAAGTTTTTCATTGAACAGGAAGAAGAACTCTGAAACATCTTCAATCTCATCAAACACATCTGCAAGCTTAGTTTGGGAACATTCAAGTGAAATCCTAGTTATTTGAGAATAAGCATCGTTTGCGAAGGTTTGAAGAATAGAAATGAGCACTATGAATACCCTAATATATATAACTTTGAATATTTCCATAAAAAATATTTAAATTACAATGCATGCAAATATATGATAAATTAGTTATCTTTGAACCCATGTTAAAAATTTATATATCATGATAAAAGCTTTTTTGAAAAACTTAATTACTTTTTGGGGAATTAGTTTATTTTTTCTGATACTATCACTGAATGTTCAGGCACAAGAAGGAGTCAAACAACGATTTTTTACCTCCCAAAATGGATTAAAGATTTCGTGGGTAAACAGCATTACAAAAAGCCAAAATAACACTGTTACAATTGTTCACGGGCCTAAGTTCGACTTATCAAGATATGATGGTTATAATTTTGATTATAAAATCAGCCCATCAGGAATTCTTGGAAAAACATATGAAGACTTCTCCGGAAATTTATGGAGTATTGATGAAGGAAATTTGGATAATGTTTTTTTCAATTCAAACGACAAATGGCAAAATTTGAAATTTGAAGTAGGAATTCCATTTATACCAACACCGGGCATGGGAAACAAACTCCTTTTTATAAGAGATGGTGATCTCAAAGAGTTTGATAAAGTCAAACTACAGACACGAATCATAAAGCGGGCAGAAGAATCTCAAATTGGGCAGTTTATTGACATGACGACTTTTCAGGATGGAAGTGTTTGGATTACCGGAGAAGATGGAGTTGCAAAATACCTGGTTCAATGCGACACCTGCAATTCTCAGGAGCAATGGATCGATTTTCAAATTCCCAAATCGTACGGATTATACCATTTTAACAAGCCTTTTGAAGGAGAAAATGGAGAATTAACTCTTATGTCAAAATCTTCCAAATCAAAGCATAATGTTCTTGCCGGGTTCGATGGCAAATCGTGGCAAAAACTATATGCTTCACAAACAGATGAAGTTCACTACGGATGGCGTGGACCTAATAACTCTCTTTGGATAATAAAAGGGATTCAATCGCCCCCTCCATTGAATAGCACACTTAGAAATTGGAACCTTTTTCATATTCAACAGGGTAAGGAAACACTTATAATAAAAAACAGAATCTTAAATCGTATACTTAATGATGTTGTTGTTGAGCCAAATGGGGCTTTCTGGCTGGCAACTGGCTCAGGGATTACTCATTTTACTCCAACTTTGTGGAGGAGGATAGGAGCAAGCGCGGGCTTAAGTCAGCGTTTTAAGAAAATCCATGAAGATTTAACGGGTCGATTGTGGTTTGCAGCGGAAGATTCCTTTTTTCTTTGGTCGAATGACAAATGGGAATCATATCAATTTAATCCAGTGGTGTTTACAGGAGATATTTGTTCTCTTAAAAATGGGTTGCTGATTGTTGGGATTTCCGAAACAGGAGGACTTGCATTATTTAATCCGGTTGATAAAAGTTGTGCAGTTACTTTCCCTTTTGGAAAAGAAAAGATAAGGTATTACGACCAGGACAAGAATGGGAATTGTTTTATTATTCTTCAGGACTTGAATGGAACATCCAAGCTTATTCGATATGATGGAGAGCACATTGAAACATTGGCTGTAGATCTGAGAATTGACGGATTAACTCCGGGAGCATGTGAAGTTACAGATATTATTCAAGTACGAAATGAGGATGTCTGGGTCGTAACTTTTACCGACGTTATCGTTTACAAAAAAGGAATTAAAAAGAGTTTTGACTTAAAGAAAGAGTTTGACTGGGGTTTGTCAACCTCTGTTCTTGAATTGGAAAATGGAAACATTTGGATTAGCGGAAGCAAAGGAATTATACAATACGATGGGGAAAATTGGTCGCTTGTTCAATCGCCTGAATTTGAAACTGCCTGAATGATGACTATCTCCAGAGATAGTAGCATCTGGGTTGCATCCGGAACTGGTATTCATAGGTTGATTAATGGAACATGGATATCCAATTCAAATGAAGAAGGTCTTCCCAATACTACGATTTTTGATATTTTTGAAGATAAACAGGGAGAAATTTGGGCAGCTACGTTAAACGGAGCTTATTGTTATTATCCTGAAGCTGATACCAATGCACCGGAAACACTTATACCTTCGGATATGAACTCCCACGAAGCCATACCAAGTGGCGAATTACAATTTGTATTTGAGGGGCGTGACAAATGGGATATTACGCCGGATGACCAATTACAATATTCCTATCGCTTTGACGAAAATTCATGGACACCTTTTGAAAATAAAACTATAGTAAAGGGAGTTGGTTTATCGACAGGCCCCCATGTTTTTGAAGTTCGGGCAATGGATCGGAACGGAAATATTGATCAATCCCCTGCTAGTTGGCCATTTACTGTGTTGCTTCCGTGGTATTTAGAAACTTATTTTATTATACTTCTGGTAATTGCTATCTGCATAATAATTTTGTCGATAGGGTTTGCTCTCACCAGACATCGCCAGGTAGAAAAGTTAGTTTTAATTCGAACTTCAGAGTTGAAAAAATCAAAAGAAAAAGTCGAAGAACGCGAACTTGAGTTACAATCAAAGAACGAAGAATACGAAACTATTAACGAGGAACTGAATCAAACCAATGAAGATTTGCATAAAGCCAAAGAAAAAGTCGAAGAACGCGAACTTGAGTTACAATCAAAGAACGAAGAATACGAAACTATTAACGAGGAACTGAATCATACCAACGAAGATTTGTATAAAGCCAAAGAAAAAGCCGAAGAAAGCGACCGCTTAAAGTCAGCTTTTTTATCCAATATGAGCCATGAAATACGCACACCCATGAATGGCATACTTGGTTTTTCCGATTTACTTAAAGAACCTAATCTTACAGGCGAGCAGCAACAAAATTATATCAGAGTCATTGAAAAAAGCGGTGAACGCATGCTCAATATTATTAATGATATTGTAAGCATTTCAAAAATAGAAGCAGGATTGATGGAGGTTAACATAACTAAATCGAACATTAATGAGCAAATCGAATACGTTTACACCTTTTTTAAACCCGAGATTGAAACTAAAGGAATTCAGTTTTCATTCAAAAACTCTTTGCCATTTAGAGAAAGCATTGTTAATACCGACAGAGAAAAATTATTTGCCATTTTAACAAATCTTGTAAAAAATGCAATTAAATACATTGAAAGGGGTTCAATAGAATTTGGTTATACTAAAAAAGGTGAATACCTTGAATTTTACGTAATGGACACAGGTATAGGTATTGATAGCGACAGGCAGAAAGCAATTTTTGAACGTTTTATACAAGCTGATATTTCCGATAAGCAAGCCTTGCAAGGAGCCGGTTTAGGTTTGTCGATTTCCAAAGCTTATGTTGAAATGCTTGGAGGAAAATTATGGGTTGAAAGCGAAGAAGGAAAAGGAAGCACTTTTTATTTTACACTTCCATACCAAAGCGAAACAATAAAAGAAAATATATCTAAAAATGAAATTCTGCCTCCCCTTGAAGTGGCTCCGATTAACAAGTTGAAAATATTAATTGTCGAAGACGATGAAACATCAGAAGAATTCCTTTCGATTACTGTCCGAAAATTAGGAAAAGAAATTATTAATGTAAAAACCGGTAAAGAAGCAGTAGAAGCTTGCTTAGATAATCCTGACATTGATTTGGTGCTGATGGATATTCTGATGCCCGAAATGGATGGCCATGAAGCCACGCGGCAGATACGAAAGTTTAACAAAGACATCATTATAATTGCACAAACGGCTTATGCTTTAGAAGGCGACAAAGAAAAAGCAATTGCTGCCGGTTGCAATGATTATTTGTCGAAACCCATAAAAAAGGATGAATTACTAGAGAAGATTGAGAAGTTTTTTTGATATTCTGAATCAATAAAATATATACAATCTTTTTGATACTAAAAGCTGTTTTTAACTAATTGAAATTATGGGAGGACCTCAAATGAATTTTGCCTTAAAGTTATCACTCAAGATATTTTTGACCGGAGTTACTATATTAGCGATTGTAATGATCGTAGTCTATTATACTAGTTACAAAAGTATTCTAACGAGTGAAATCAAACATGCCCAATTAATAGTTGATGAAATCTCTATAAGTATTGATCAAAATGTTATCGAAAAGGTTAAAACAACTAAGGCAATAGCTATAGCACCAGCTCTGATAAAGGCCTTGGATGAAAGCAATGCACACTTTAACTCATTGTCAGCACAGTCAAGATCTGAAGAAATTCAATCATTAAATAATAGATGGAAAACAACGAAGGATCCTAAAGATTCGTTTATTCTTAAATATACTGATAACCAGGTATCTCAATTTCTGAAGAATTTGCAAACTAATATAAAAGGCGAATACGGCGAAATTTTTCTTACCAATAAATATGGTGCACTTGTTGCATCAACTGCCAAACTTACCACACTAGCCCATGCAAATAAGTACTGGTGGAAAGGAGCATATAATAATGGTATAGGTGATGTTTTTTTTGATGATCGGGGCTATGATGTTAGTGTTGGAGGTTATGTACTTGGAGTTGTTGTTCCTATTAAAAATGGAGATGAAATTATAGGAATACTAAAAATAAATTTTAATATTTTAGGTGCTCTCAGTGACCTCATATTGTATGCTCACAATGAAAGGGTATTTAAATCTCACAAAGAGAATACTGGGGTTGTTAAACTGATTCGTAGTGGTGGTCTTATTGTTTTTGAAGAAGGTGTTGAGCCACTAAGCAAAAGAATTCCTGTTGAACTTGATGAAAGATTAAAGACTGGAAATACCAGCTCTTTTATTTATGAGAAAGAAGGTGAAGATTTAATCGTTGTGATGTCAGAGATTGGATTTACATCAAATATTGAAGGATTTCAGTTTGGTGGAAGTTTTGAATCCGACGATCATATACAAGGAAATCGAGGTGAATCATGGTTTGTTGTTAATCTCCTGACAATATCTAGTGTTGTAGATCCTCTAAGTTTCAACTTAGTAAGACTGTTTGTTCTCGGGATATTACTTTCTATAGCCATTGCTATTATTGCATTGATAATTGGCAGTCGAACAGCTAAGCCATTAAAAGATTTAATAAGACAAGCAGAGCAGATCGCAAAAGGTAATTTCGATTCAAGAGTTTCAATTAACAGAAAAGATGAAATCGGATTACTCGCTACTTCCTTTAATAAAATGGCCTTATGCCTTAATGATACAACAACCTCCATTGATAAGCTCAATGCTGAGATACATGAACGTAAAAGGGTTGAAAATGAATTAATAATAGCCAAGGAAAGAGCTGAAGAAAGCGAAACAAAATTCAGAACAGTTTTTAAAGATAGTAATTCTGTACAACTATTAATTGAACCAGAAACAGGAAAAATAATTGATACAAATCAAGCTGCCTGCAAATTTTATGGATATAGTTATGCTGAATTGGTGTCATTACAAATTCAGGATATCAATCAACTTTCTAAAAAGGAAATTGAACAGGAAATGCAAAAAGCAAAAACCCGAAATCTAAATTATTTTGAATTTAAACACAAATTATCCAATGCCACAATTAAAGATGTTGAAGTATATTCCAAACCAATTAGTATTGAGAATGAAACACTACTGATTTCAATAATACATGATGTTACGGCACGGAATTTAGCAGAGCAAGAACTAGTTACAGCCAAGGCTAAAGCTGAGGAATCTGATCGTTTAAAATCAGCATTTCTAGCCAATATGAGCCACGAAATTCGTACACCCATGAATGGCATTCTTGGTTTTGCCGATTTATTAAAAGAACCCGGCCTGGCCGGCGAAGAACAGCAAACATATATTGCTGTCATAGAAAAAAGCGGAACACGAATGCTAAGTATTATCAATGATATTATTAATATTTCGAAAATTGAAGCCGGTTTGATGGAACTAAATATGCAAGAATCGAATATTAACGAGCAAATCGAATATATTTATACATTCTTCAAACCCGAGATTAAAGAAAAAGGAATGCAGGTTTCATTCAGTAATTCTTTGCCTTCAA
>Ga0208648_1002647_pt1 | contig 12129 bp, 2 predicted proteins | sample AntAceMetag02UKL_FD_184772 | JGI IMG/M metagenome (GOLD analysis project Ga0208648, IMG submission 184772) | Saline lake microbial communities from Ace Lake, Antarctica - Antarctic Ace Lake Metagenome 02UKL (SPAdes) (version 2) | ecosystem: Environmental > Aquatic > Non-marine Saline and Alkaline...
GGAGCAATTTTACAGGGAAAATATTATTTATGGTTAACTTTCCCGCAGAACCCCGGCAATAATGTGGATAAATTCTCAGTCTTGAATACTCTGATGGGTGAAGCATCTCTGGAATTATGGACAGGTATTCCCCAGAATTTGTCTGTTACCTATAATGACGTGATCACTCACGGAGCCAATTTTTATGAAGTGACAGTTCATGATTCCACCGGTAATGCCGCGGAAGGTGCCTGGGTAACTTTATATAAGGAGGGGGGAGGTTATACAGCAACCGGATACTGTGACAGCAATGGTTCGGTAATTCTTGATGTAGCTCATGGGCAAGAAGGGAATTATGCTCTTACTGTAACCAAACATAATCACATCCCGTTCAGAGAAACAGTGATAAAAGAGCAGCTAACTCAGTTCGTAGAAATCCACTCAATGGAATATATTGATACAGGTGGGAATGGCAATGGGATTGTAAATCCAGGGGAGCCAGTGGAATTAATGCTGACCCTGGGAAATAGAGGAAGAGAAGCAGTCAGTGGAGTGAATGTAACCATGGAATGCAGTAATTCCGATGTTACAATATTAACGACTGGTGTAGATTATGGTGATATTGCGATAGGAGAAATAGTAACAGTGGATTCGGGATTTGAACTGGAATTTGCTTCTTCTATTCAAGGTGGTGTGGAAATATTAATGGAGTTCACAATAACAGATGCTGATGATAATGAATGGACTACCTTGCAATATATACCTGTGGAAGGAGCAAGTCTGTATGCTTGTGACTATACAGTAACGGGCGATGGAATAATTGATCCGGGAGAAACGGTTGAAATCTGCTTCACACTGGAAAATAATGGAGAGATTGAGGCAGCAGGAGTGGAAGGGCAATTATTCTGTAATAGTCGCCGGATAGAGATCCTGGATAGTCTGGGTGTTTTTGGAACAATAGCTGCCGGGGATTCAGCCAGTAATGTAAATGACAGTTTCAGTATTGCAGCCAGTGAAGCGATTTTACCGGGAACATATTTACCCTTTATTATTCATCTGACTGATATGGAAGGTTATAACGACTTTGTAACTATGTACATACCAATAGGTGACCCTGAAGTAACGGATCCCTATGGACCGGATGAATATGGTTACTGGTGTTATGATGACAGTGATGTGGAATATGAGCAATGCCCTGAATATGATTGGATCGAGATTGATCCTGATTACGGTGGTGAGGGTACATCTATTGACTGGGAAGGCGGAACTGCAACGGGGAATGGGGCAGGGACAGGTAATTATGCAAACCTGGAATTACCCGAAGATTTCCAGTTTGATTTTTATGGTATAGAATATGAGGAGATCTGCGTGTGCACTAATGGCTGGGTAGCTCCTGGCTATCATGAAAGCGGGAGCTTTATGAACTATCCGCTACCAGGACCTCAGGGACCAAGTCCGATGATAGCTGTATTCTGGGATGATTTGAACACAAATACCGGGGATGTGCTCTGGTATTATGATGATGAGCATCATTTTTATATCATAGAGTGGTCGCACGTGGCAAACGGAGATACTGGAGTCTGGGAGATATTCGAGGTGATACTTTATGACTCCAGCTATTATCCGGTGACAACAGGGGACAGTGTGATCAAAATGCAGTATTATGATGTAACGAACAATAATGCAGGCACATATCCGAGTAATCATGGGCAATATTGTACGATAGGACTGGAAAATGAAGATTCACAGATTGGGCTGCAATACACCTTTAATAACATGTATCCTGCTGCGTGTAAAGTTCTGGAAGATGAAACAGCACTGCTATTTATGCCTTTGCCCATACCAGACGATGCACCCTTTCTGGAAGTCAGTGATTTCTATGCTTTTTCCGGTGATGATAGCTTTATTGAAGCAGGAGAGATCGCATTAATCAGTATGGTTCTGGAGAATATGGGAGGAGAGGCAGCGAATGATATCGAAGTGGAATTATCTATAAATGATCCTTATGTGACCATGATAGATAATTCGGGAAGTTGTACCGAAATACCAGCATATGGCATGGGTGTTCTGGATAATGCGTTTTGCGTGGAAATAGCGGAGGAAGTTCCTGATTTTTATATTTTTAATATTGATGCTGTGATCAATTGCGAGGAATTTAGCTGGGACCAGACGCTGTCCTTTGTTGCTTACTGGACAAATACATTTTCAGTTGATCAGGACAGTATATATTATGAACTACATCCTCAGGAAACCGGCAGTCAAATATTTATTTTGACTAATATCGGAGATCTGCCTGTAAATTTTTATATCGGAACGCATGAAACCACTCCGGAAGGCAGGGATATCTCCGGTTCCAATATAACAATAGACACAGAAACCTTCATTCCAGGGGAAGAAACAACGTGGACATTCTGTGTCCAAAATGCCAGCATTGATAATGAATGGCTGTGTGATGTCAGGCTTGATTTTCCAGAGGGAGTTACAGTGATCAACGCCAGTGAAGTGACAGGAGGTTCAGGGGGCAGCCTGATCTGGGACGGAACAACAGGATCAGGGCAATCCGTCCACTGGCATGGAGAAACAACAAATGGTCTGGGACTTATTCATGAGAGTGAAACAGGCATCTGGACTGTAGATGTACAATTAAGTACGGAATTTGCGGGAGATATGACGCTGGGCTGGGAAATTGGTGGAGACGGTTTTGGAGAGGAACCACATAATGTAACCGGTGAAATATATATGCTTTATCCTTTGAGATGGATCAATCTTGATACTTCTTCAGGAAATCTGGAAGATGGTGAAGATGTGGAGATCACGATGAATTTTGATACTAATGACATCGAAGAGGGTATTCATACCTGTGACATTGTGATCACCTGTGATAGTTGGGATACAAAAATAATTAATGTGGTCTTAAACGTGACTAATGGAGATGATAATAACAGCAGTGAATTACCAGAAGCAGTAACTTTGAATGGTAATTATCCCAATCCATTTAATCCCGAAACAGAGATCATGTTCCTGTTGCCGAATAATGAGAAGATCAATTTATCGGTTTATAACCTTAAAGGACAGCTTGTGAGAACCCTGGTGGATAATTATCTGCCGGGTGGATCACATTCAATTATCTGGGATGGTAAGACCAATAATGGTGAAATGGTGAGCAGTGGAGTTTATTTTTATAAACTGTCTGTTGGAGAAACCAGTGAAACCAGAAAAATGATCTTACTAAAATAAACAGCTAAAATTTTAATATAAAAATCCCTGTTGAATAGACGGGGATTTTTTTTATCCCAAATACCTTAATTTTTAGATATTTGGTACATTTATTGCTTAATAGTAAAGGGTAAATGAAATTTATAGAAAAGGAAGTAATATGAAAAAGAGTTTTATTTTTGCAGTATATATGCTGATGGGCATATTCTTATTTGGAGCCTGGGTATCAATACCCGTAAATGACGGAGCAGAGGTAATTGGCTATACTCAAGCTGGCCGTGGAAACATTTCGTTGGAATTTAATCTGGATGGTTATGAAATGGAGCAGGTTGTCAAATTTGGTAACAGTTTCAACAAAATCAGTTATCCAGAAGAAGGTAAAATACTTGATATTGGCATGCCGAACCTGCCAGTTTTTACCCGTTTGATAGCAATTCCTGATGAAGGAACTTCTACTTTGATCATCACATCCTCTAATTCTCACATAGTTAAAGATATCACAGTATATCCTCAGGAAGAATTACTCACTGAAAGTGAACCGGTGAGAGAAACATATACAGTTAATGAAGAATATTATCAGACTGGTGGAATATATCCTGCTAATATTGCAGTACTTGGTGAACCGGCGATAATGCGTGATCTGCGCCTGGTTAAGGTTACTTTTTATCCTATTCAGTATAATGCCGCCAAACATGAATTGATCGTGCACGAAAATATTAACGTGGAAGTAACTACTTCGGGCAGAGGTGGGATAAATGTGAAAACTCATGATCGTCCACTTTCAAGGGCTTTTTCCAGCATTTACCAGTCACAGATTTTAAATTATCAGGAAACAGCCGGCTTGAGAGATGAATTCCAGAGACCTGCAATTCTTTTCATTTATCCAAATAATAATAATGTGGAAGATAATCTGGAATTCCTTTTAGACTGGAAAGATAAAAAGGGATATGACGTAAGTGCTGCTCACACAGGCCAAACAGGAACATCTACTTCTTCGATCAAAAACTATATTCAGGACGCTTATGATGACTGGACAAATCCACCTGAATTCGTTGTACTGGTAGGTGATGCGAATGGAAGTATTGCCATACCTTCCTGGACAGAGGGCTTGAGCGGGTACAGTGGTATTGGAGATCAACCATATTCTCAGCTTGATGGCACTGATGTATTGGCTGATGTATTTCTCGGAAGATTATCAGTAAACAATATCAGCGAATTACAAACCATGATCGCTAAATCTATCAATTATGAACGTGAACCTTATATGGGAAACACTGACTGGTTTGAGAATGCTGTATTAGTGGGAGACCCTTCTTCTTCTGGACCTTCTACAATCTCTACCTGTAGGGTTGTGAAAACATATATTCAGAATTACAATGATGAATTTGAATTTGATGAAATTTATAACGGTAATTATGCTAACAACTTATCATCTGGTATCAATAGCGGAGCTTCTTATGTTTGCTACCGTGGGTATATTGGTATGAGCGGTTGGGGTACAACTAATATTAATGCTCTCACTAATGGCTGGATGCTGCCCTTTGGCTCCATTCTCACCTGTTCCACAGGAAGTTTTGGTGGCACAGCTCAAAGCGAGGTATTTGCCAAAGCAGGTTCTTCTTCAGTTCCCAAAGGTGCTATTGCTGCTATTGGAACAGCTACTTCTGGAACTCACACCTGCTTTAATAATAGTGTAACTTCGGGTATTTTTTATGGTATCTTTGTAGATCACACCTTCAATCCTGGTGGAGCATTAGTGCGTGGAAAACTTAATCTTTATACCCAATATCCGCAAAATCCCGATAACTATGTAAATATCTTTTCACACTGGAATAATTTGATGGGAGATCCGTCAGTGGAATTATGGACCTCAGTTCCCCAGGAAATGACAGTATTCTTTGAAGATGATGTGGCTGCTGGTACTAATTATATGCAGATAGTTGTTCTGGATGCCGCAGGAACTCCACTCAAAGATGCCTGGGTAACTGCCAGAGGTGATGACTATTATTTCACTGGTTACACAGATATTAATGGTGTTTATTATTTGGATGTTCAGGATGCAGAACTTGGAGAAGATTATGAGCTTACTATCTCTTTTCATGACTGTATGGTTTTCGAAGAGGAATTTACGGTAAGCCAGGCTGATATATATCTTGATATCGAAAATCTGGTATTAGATGACACAAATGATGATGGAATTGCCAATCCTGGCGAAGACATTACTCTGGAATTAACGATCAATAACTATGGAACTAATACAGCTACATCCGTGGAAGCCAGTCTGGAATCAATGAATGACAATGTAACTATTACTTCTGACACGGCACAATTAAATGATATTACAGCCGGAGCCTCAATTAATAATAGTGATCTGGAATTAACAATTAATGCCTCTACACTGGGCAGCACAACTGCTCAACTGAACCTGACTTTGACCTGTGATCAGGATAGCTGGATATTACCAATATTCCTGAATATTGAGGGTGCTGTTCTTGATATTACAGATTATACTATTGATGGAAATGGCGTGATTGATCCAGGTGAAACCAGTGAAATATACTTTGATATCACAAATCTGGGTGAAATTACTGCCATGAATGTATCCGGCGAACTGGAATGCCTTAACAGCCGGATTACTATAAATGACAGTCTGGCAGAATTTGGCTCAGTAATGCCTGGTGATGATGTGAATAATTATACTGATCGTTATGAAATTACTGCCAGCAGTGCGATATTACCTGGAACTCAGATCCCGGTAAGTATTCATTTCACTAATGCCAGTGGTTATGATGCATCCGCTCCTTTTGTTATTGAAGTGGGTACTGTAAGTCAAACAGATCCTTTGGGTCCTGATGATTATGGCTATTACTGCTATGATGACAGTGATACCGATTATGATAAATGCCCTGAGTATGACTGGATAGAGATCAATTCGATTGGTGATGATACTGGTTTATATATTAACAACGTTCCTGATGATGATTGCGATATCGAAGATATTGATTTCCCTGATGATTTCACATTTGTATTTTACGGTGAAGAATATGATATGTTCACCGTGGGTACTGCCGGCTGGATTTCACCTGGTGGAACTGAGGTGCGATCATTTATGAACTGGACAGTTCCGGGTCCTCATGGTCCCAGTCCAATAATTGCAGCCTTCTGGGATGATCTTATAAATAGTAATGGACACGTATATACCTACTATGACACCAATCAACACTATTTTGTGGTTGAATGGGATCATATGCAGAATGAAGCCACCGGTTCCGAAGAAACATTCCAGATGATCCTTTATGATCCAAACTTCTATCCTACAACTTCTGGTGACAGTGAAATTAAAATGCAGTATAAAACTATAAACAATAATAACAGTGGCACATATCGTTGGGCCGATCATGGTCAATATTGTACTGTCGGTCTGGAAGACCCAACAGGAACTATTGGTTTGCAATACACTTATAATAATACTTATTCCAATGCAGCAAAACCATTGCAAAATCAGATGGCTATACTCTTTACCAGCCCCCCTATCCCACCTGATGGTCCTTTCCTTACTATCGTAGATTACAGTGCTTATGCCGGTGATGACAACTTCATCGAAGCTGGCGAAGAAGCCGTTATATCGATAGTGTTGGAAAATATTGGTGCTGATACCGCTAATGATGTAGAGGTCACCATTACTGAAGAAGATGAATATATCGAGATAGTAGATGGAACTGGAAGCTGTGATTTTGTAGTGGCAAATGATATGGTTTCCATTATTGACGCTTTCACGATCAGTATCAGTGATAATGTTCCTGATTTCTACACCTTCAGTCTAAATGCAAATATTGTCAGCGATGAAGATTCATGGCAGCAATTGATAGTACTCACTGCCTATCAGGCAAACACCTTTGCAGTGAATCCTGAAAGTATTGAATATGACCTGTTGTGGGGAACTACTGGCAGCACATCATTTGAGATCACCAATATTGGAGATGTTTCAGTTAATTTCTATATCCGTACAGATGAAACTTCTCTCACTAGAGATATTACCGGCTCTTTCCTTGAATGTGATGCAACCGGCTTTACTCCAGGTGAGACTACTACCTGGACATTTACTGCCTATAATGGAGCAGTTGACAATGAATGGGTTTCTGATGTCTGGATAGATTTCCCACTGGGAGTAACAGTTAATGACGCTGAAGATTTTGTCGGAGGCTCTGGTGGAAACATAGAATGGGATGGCACAATTGGACAAGGTGCTTATGTAAACTGGCATGGCATGACCGAAAATGACTGGGGAGTCCTGCACGATGGTGAAATTGCATCTGCTTCTGTTGACGTAACTCTTTCTACAGAATTTGCCGGTGATATGACTATTGCATATACAATTGGCGGTGATGGATATGGTGAAGAGCCTCATCTGGTTGATGGCGAAATTATGCTGGAATACCCACTGCGCTGGATAAATCTTAATATGTCATCTGGGACAATTTCACCAAATCAGTCACAAGAGATTATTGTTAATTTTGATACCAGTGACATTGAAGAAGCTGCGCATACCTGTAATATTGTGATCACCTCTGATAGTTGGGACGGAAAAACCATTCCGGTTACTCTTTATCCTATCACTGATAATAATGATCCAGATCAGATACCAGTAAGCAATCTGCTAAGCCAGAATTATCCTAATCCTTTCAATCCTGAAACCCGTATTCCTTTCAGTATCAGCCAGTCAGCAGAAAATGTAACATTAAGAGTTTATAACATGAAAGGCCAGATCATCAGAACCTTGATAAATCAACCTTCTGGTCCTGGAAATTATCAGATTGTCTGGGATGGAAAAGATGATAACGGTAATGAAGTTGCCAGCGGAATTTATTTCTCTAATCTCTCTGTAGATGGGGAAAAACAAACCCGTAAAATGGTAATGATAAAATAGTATTACAGCCAACAGGTAAATTTAAGATAAAATAATTGAATGATTTATAAGGGCTTCGGCGATTACCGAAGCCCTTAATTGCATAGAGAAAAAAGTGAGTGTATTGATGAGAAAGATATTTTTATTGTTATTAATTGTAATTATGAATTTTTCCTTATGGGGAGTTCACGTTGATATTCCTCAAACCAAAGAATTAGTAGAATATCAGCAATCAGATAGAGGCAGTATTTCGATTGAATTTAATCTGGACGGATATGAAAGGGAAGAAATCACCAAAGACGGGACTAAATATACCAGAATCAGTTACCCTCAGGAAGGTAAATTACTGGATGTTGGCTTGCCTGATCTGCCGGTATTCACTCGCCTGATCGCTATTCCTGATCAAGGGACTCCCGTCCTTACTATTTCTGCTGAAAATTCATTTATTGAGAAAAATGTTCTGATCTATCCCCAGGAGAAGATCCTTCTGGAAAGTGAAAAAGAACAGGACTTATTTACAATTGATTCAGAATATTATCTGCAGGGAAATATCTATCCAGCAGCAATTGCACAATTAGGTAAACCCGCTATAATGCGTGATATCAGACTTGTGAAAGTAACTTTTTGCCCTTTCCAGTATAACCCTTTAAAAAAAGAACTGGTAATTCATGATAATATCAGGCTGGAGATCAATACAGAAGGACAAGGTGGCATAAATGCTAAAACATCAGATCGACCTCATTCCCGTGTCTTCTCAAATATTTATTCTTCTATAGTACTTAATTATAATGAAGTATGTAATTTAAGAGATGATTTTCAAAGACCTTCCATTCTATTTATTTATCCCCTGAATAATAACGTGGCAGATAATCTGGAATACCTGATGGATTGGAAAAATAAAAAGGGCTTTGAAGTATCATCTGTTAATACCACCCAAACAGGAACTTCTACTTCTCAGATCAAGAATTATATCCAGAATGCCTATGACAACTGGGAAAATCCTCCTGATTATGTTGTCCTTGTGGGTGATGTGTCAGGATTGATCACAATACCTACATATTATGAAAACTGGAGTTCGCAGCAGGGTGCTGGAGATCATCCATATTCACTATTAGCAGGAAATGATGTTCTGGCTGATGTGATTATTGGAAGATTAGCGGTAAATACAATAAACGAATTGCAAACGGTAATTACCAAATCCATCAATTATGAAAGAGATCCCTATATGGATGATCCTGACTGGTTTGAAGAGGCAATTTTATTTTCTTATGGTGGACCCGGTAAAATTGCTACCTGCGAAACAGTGGAAGAATATATCACAATTCACAATCCCGAATATTCTTTTTCTGAAATATATTACAGTAATTGGATATATTCATTAGACCAGGCATTAAATAATGGTGCAAGCTATTTATGCTGGCGCAGCCAGGGAGTAGATTCCGGCTGGAATAATAATAATATTAATGCCTTGAATAATGGCTGGATGTTATCTTTTGGGGTATTAATAACCTGTTTTACAGGTGATATGAATGGTAATTGTTTAGGTGAAACCTTTCTGAGAGCTGGCTCTTCTACTGTCCCCAAAGGGGGAATTGCTGCTATTGGCACTTCCACTGGTATGACCTCCGGCTGCTTTAATAATTGCGTTACTGAGGGTGTGTTTTATGGAATATTTATTGATGATATATCCACAACCGGTGGCTCACTGGTGCGGGGTAAATTGAATCTCTATCAGCAATATCCCAATAACCCTGATAACCATGTAAATTGCTGGTCGCATTGCAATACTCTTTTTGGTGATCCCTCTATTGACCTCTGGACAGGAACTCCTCAACCGATGATGATAAACTATCCGGAAGTTATCGCTTATGGTACAGAATATATGGAAGTGGGTATCACTGATGAAGCAGGTATTCCTCTAAAAGATGCCTGGGTAACTGCCCGGGGAGCTAACGATTTTTATCAGACAGGATATTCTGATTTTCAGGGAAAATTTTATCTTGATCTGGAAGGCATTACAACAAATGAAGAATATGAGATCACTATAACTTCTCATAATAAAATTCCCCATGAAGGTGAATTTACCGTAAATCAGGCAGAATATAATCCCGGAATAGCTCAAATCAGCTACCTTGATCTTGATGATGGGATTCCCAATCCTGGTGAAGAAATATCTCTGGAATTCACTATTATGAATTACGGATATAATGATCTTATTGATCTAAATGCCGAACTGGTTTCAATGGATAATAATATTTCTATAGTTACTTCCAGCACAGATTTAGGAGATATTACCAGCGGAAACCAGGTAGTAAATTCTGATCTCGCTATATATATTGATCCCGCCACACCTGGTGGTACAATATCTCAATTAAATCTTATTCTTACATCCAATAGTGAGACTTGGGAAATACCTGTCTTCATAGATATATATGGAGCTTTGCTTAATATAGATAGCTATGTTGCCCAGAATGCTAATGGTATACTTGACCCAGGTGAATCTGCTGATATTTATTTTGTTATTGAAAATCTTGGGCAGATATCTGCAATTTCAATTTACGGTGAATTGGAATGCCTTAATAACAGGATATCGATCCAGGACAGTATAGGATTTTTTGGAAATATTGCTCCTGATGATACTGCCTATAATTTTTCAAATACCTTTGAGATCACAGCCAGCAGCAGCATTATTCCCGGCACACAAATACCTGTAAATATAAATTTTACGAATGAAGATGGATTTAATGCCACATGCTCTTATTTAATTCAAATAGGCACCGTTACCGAGGAAGATCCACTGGGTCCCGATGAATATGGTTATTATTGCTACGATGATGATGATACCGCTTATGAAAATTGCCCCACTTATGACTGGGTAGAAATAAACAATATCGGAGATGATCTTAACATCTATACGGTTGGTGATTCTGCAGACATTACCGATGTAATTTTGCCAGCGGATTTCTCTTTAGTTTTTTATGGTGAAGAATATGATCTGATCACAATTGCTACTGCCGGCTGGATAAGCCCCGGTGGAAGCACTGCTGCTGCATTTATGAATTGGAGTATTCCCGGTACTGGTGGTCCAAGCCCCATGATCGCTGCTTTCTGGGATGATATTAATAATGGCTATCAAGGTGATGTATTTACTTATTATAATAACTCTCAGCACTATTTCATCGTGGAATGGGATCGCATGAGAAATGAGCATAATAATGAAATAGAAACCTTTCAGATCATTCTATATGACCCCAATTTTTATCCAACCACAACCGGAGACAGTAAAATTAAAATTCAATATAAAGATGTTGCTAACACAAATATCGGGGAATATCCCTATCATGGTGCTAACCATGGTCAATATTGTACTGTAGGTTTGGAAGATCACTCTTCAACTATCGGTTTGCAATATACCTATAATAATTCTTATTCCCTTGCAGCAAAGCCTTTGCAGGACCAGATGGCATTATTATTCACCACTCCATCCATCCCACCTGATGGTCCCTTCCTCACTATTATGGATTATTCTGCTTATGCTGGTGAAGATCAGTATATTGAAGCTGGAGAAGATGCTGTTATTTCCCTTACCCTGGAAAATATCGGGGAAGATGATGCAAATAATGTGCAGCTGACCATTTCTGAAGATGATGAATATATTGATATTATAGATGGTACTGATAGCTGCAGCATCGTTGCTGCAAATGATATGGTAACCATTTCTGATGCCTTCACGATTAGTGTCAGTGATAACGTACCTGATTATTACACCTTCACTCTTAATGTAAATATTACCAGCGATGAAGATTCCTGGAACCAGTCAATTGCCCTCACAGCATATCAGGCAAATACTTTTGCGGTTTTTCCCGAAAGCATTGAACATGAATTGCAGTGGGGAAATTCTGACAGCACATCATTTGAACTCACCAATATTGGTTTAAAGGGCAAAAATTGGTTGCTAAAATAGGGCATAACTAATTATTAGTAAACTATTTAAGTATATATTATTATGTAGGAGCATAAATATGAAG
>Ga0208648_1002649_pt1 | contig 12125 bp, 9 predicted proteins | sample AntAceMetag02UKL_FD_184772 | JGI IMG/M metagenome (GOLD analysis project Ga0208648, IMG submission 184772) | Saline lake microbial communities from Ace Lake, Antarctica - Antarctic Ace Lake Metagenome 02UKL (SPAdes) (version 2) | ecosystem: Environmental > Aquatic > Non-marine Saline and Alkaline...
CCTCGTGTCACTACTTCTACACCATCTTCAGAATTAGCGCGTGAGCATAGAGCGGCATTAAGGAAAAGAAATAAAGTTAAAAAACGGATTAAAATTGAGTGCACATAAAGTAACCTTTTAGAATGGCCGGGTCACATATGTCAATCAATGCCATTAACTTAACGGCTTTTTTTTCCAAGTCCCCCTTTAGCAAAGGGGGATTTAGGGGGATTTTAAACCGTTACGACAAATCCCCCCCGACCCCCCTTTGCTAAAGGGGGGAGCTTGGGCTTAAGTTAATGACATTGATATGCCAATTTCGTTTTTTTGTTACTTTTGCGTCTATTTAACCGGAGCGGCTTCATCATATTTCAATTTCCCAATTCCTGAATTCTGCGAGTATCCAATTTCCGGGTAAATAATGTGAATTCGAATAATAATAACGACTTAAACACTCAACTATTTGACGAGATCTGAAGTGCGTGATAGAAATAGGGGTAACGGACATAGATTCCCGCCTCCGCGGGAATCCACAAAAATAGCACAGCAGAGGATTTAGCCCGATTTATTGAGAAGATACATTTCGGCGAACTGACGATGATGAACTCATAAAAAGCCAGAAAGCATCCGTTATTGTCATTCCCGTGAAAACGGGAATCCAGGAAAATCAATCCCGCTGGGAGTGACGGCCTTGGAGACTTTTTACGAGACCATCAACTATTATTTTAACCAGAAAGGACAAATAAGGATGAACAAAAAAATTTACCTCTTTTCAGATGGCGATGCCACACAATTACAAGTGGGTGGCAAAGGTTACTCCCTTATCAAAATGAGCAACGGAGGATTTCCTGTTCCAGCGGGGATGGTGATCAGTGTAACTTTTTTTGATAATTGGCTTGAAGAACTTTTATCCATTGAAACCCTGCGTTTACTATCTACCGACAGCGATGAAGTGTTGAAAGCGAAAACAGCTAAACTGCAACAGAGGGCCGGCAAACTTCAGTTTACGTCTAACCAAAGGGCGGTTTTGAATGAAAAGCTAAAGATGCTTCAGATGCCCGATAATCAGCTGTTTTCCGTCCGTTCGTCTTCACCTGAAGAGGATATGGAAGGAGCGTCATTCGCGGGTATGTACGAAACCTATTTAGGTGTCAGGCCAGAAAATCTGGAAGATCGCGTTCGTGATGTTTTTGTTTCGTGCATCGACTATCGTGTGGTGGCTTACAAACGCCAAAAAGGCTTCGACTTCACCACCTATTCCATCGCCGTGGTGGTGATGGCCATGATTAAAAGTGAAATTGCTGGTGTCGCTTTTAGCATCAATCCACTTAACAATTGCTATGACGAGATTGTGATTAACGCTAATTTTGGTCTCGGTGAATCTATTGTTTCGGGAGATGCTGTTCCCGATCAATTTATGGTGGATAAATACCAGAACAAGATTTTATCAGAGAAAATTGGAGACAAGAAAGTTTCTATTCAGCTTGGTGAAGATGGAGGTACAAAAACCGTCTCTTCTGACAGTGTGAACCAATCAACACTCTCACACGAACAAATTTTGGAACTTGCCGAAATGGTTCGCCATGTTGAGGAGTATTACGATGTACCGATGGACACTGAGTGGGGATATGCAAACGGCAAATTTTATATGCTTCAGGCACGTCCGATTACCACATATATTCCGCTTCATCCTGATTTTGTTACCAAACCCGGGGAACAGAAGATATTATACCTCGACTTAACATTAATAGAACAAGGAATTCAGAAGCCCCTTTCCGTAATGGGAACCGATTGTTTCAGACTTCTCGCCAACGGTATGGGCCTTACAGCAGCAGGAATGAGTATTGCTGAAAAGCCGGGGGATTTTATTTGGGCTGCAGGAGGCAGAGCTTATGTCAATCTTTCTACCGAATTTTTATTGGAAGGGCAAAAAGGCACTGCCAAAGAATATGAAGGATTAGACACCTATGCAGCACAGGTAATACGCGATGCAGATATCAGTGACTACAAGCTGAAATATTCTACCAAAGGCATATTTAAAACCGTAAAAGGTGTTTTCGTTGGAATGTTTAAATCGAGTGACCTGGTTGGTGGAATGATAAAAGGGATGAAACACCCCGGAAAACTACGCGAAAAAATTGATAGTAAGGGAGAACTATTTATTCAGGAAATCGATCAACTTGATCAATCTTCTATTTCATTTAAGGAGTTCGCTGAACAGGCAATGCAGAAATCAGCAGATTTGATGGTCCACACCACTATTCCAAGTCTAATAGATGCACAGTCAGCTAAGAGTAGTTTGGAAAAATTGTTCAAAAATGAGTTTGGCGAAGATATGATTAAAGAGACTGATAAAATTGACCGCGGACTACCTTATAATGTCACGATGGATATGACTTGCCGAATTTATGAATTGATGTCTCTACTTGACAAAAACGAGTTTAAATCTCTTGAAAAACTAAAAGAAAAGATCGATAAAAAATCACTACCTGAAGAATTTATGACCAAATGGGATGAATTCATGAAACTCTACGGTTTTAGAGGTCCACGCGAAGTGGATATTAAGACACCTCGTTATCAAGATGATCCCAAAATCGTATTGCAACAGATGCAGAGCTACAGCGGTTTAGATACGGAAAACTCTCCAAAAGCCATGGTTGAACGGCAGATTGCAGACAGAGAAAACGCTTATAAATCACTGTTGGAAAAAGTTAAAAACAAGAAACAACTGCAAAAACAGTACAATATACTCTTGAATTTGGGTGGTTATCGTGAAATCCATAAATACTACATGGTGTATGCGGGTGAAAAAATTCGCTATAAAGCACTCAAAATTGCCGAACAATTTGTCAACGAAAACAGAATAGACAACTCGGACGATGTGTTCTATCTGACCCCTGAAGAACTGCAACGTGCCATTGATGATAAATCTTTGGATGTCAGAGAGACGATTGATCGTCAAAAAGTGTTTATGACTAAAGTGGAAAATATCGACAATTTTCCACCAGTGATTGACTCACGGGGTAAGATCCTCCGACCTGACCGCAAAAAGCCTGCAGAAGGTGAAATCCTGGGTGATCCTGTTTCTGCGGGAAAAGTAAAAGGCAAGGTTGTACTTATAAATTTTGTGGGTGAAAAGGAGGTTCACAAAGGTGATATTCTTGTTGCCAAGGCAGCCGACCCGGGTTGGACACCACTGTTTATCAACGCTTCCGGAATTCTCCTCGAAGTTGGCGGGATGTTGCAACACGGATCACTTATAGCCCGCGAGTACGGCAAACCCTGTATTGCCGGCATTGAAGGATTAACAACTCTTGTCAAAGATGGCGATATGGTAGAGATGGATGGTGCAACAGGATTGATTAGAAAGGTGGATGAAACAAGCTGATTTTAAGGCTAATCGAAAAAAGGTGCAAAAATGAAAACTGAAATTCACATACTTAAAGATGAAAGAAAGCTCGCTTATATGGAATTTGGCGACCCAAAGGGTATTCCCGTGTTTTACGCTCACGGAGGACCCGGTTCCCGTCTCGAAGGTGAATGGTTTCATGAGGTTGGAATCCGCAAGGGATTTAAAATAATCTCAACAGACCGACCAGGGCACGGCGAATCATCTTATCTGGAAGGACGCGGTCACTTGGATTACGCCCGTGATATTGCCGATCTTGCAGACGCATTGAATTTTGACAAATTTGGTGTAATAGGTTGGAGTGGCGGTGGTATGCCTACCACAATCTGTGCTTATGCAATTCCAGACAGGCTGCTGTTTAATTTTAGCTTTGCAGGATACACTAACTGGAAAGAGATGCCGGATGCACCATCGTATCTGGCTGGTGGCAGAGAAGATGTAGAGAACTCCAGTAATATGTATAAGCAAGATATAGATGCTCTATGTTCAGCTTTAGAGCAAATGGAAGAAAGAGTGAAAAACCATCCGGAAGAAGCCTACTATGTGATCATCAATCAGATGAATAAGACAGATAAGGCCATCGGGGAAATCCCTGAGTTTAAAGCACTATTTATGAAATCTCAAAAAGAAGCATTCAAACAAGGCTCATTGGGTCCGGCTCACGATGCCTATCTTCACTATCATGATTGGGGATTCAAACTGAAAGATATTGCATTTCCCATTCATGTCTTTCACGGAACAGAAGATGGTCTTGTTCCAATAGAGTATGCTCAACATCTTAGGGACAATGTTCAAAACTGCACATTACACATCTGGGAAGGCGAAGGCCATCTGGCTCCACAAGATCATTTGAACGAGATATTTGACATTGCAAGAAACGAAGTCAATTAAAAGGAGGATTTTCTGATGGCAAAAAAACCAACCTATGAAGAATTAGAACAAAGGGTCAAAGAGTTAGCGGCAGAAGTCGTTAAGCGCAAACAGGCTGAGGAAGCTCTTCGAGAGAGCGAGGAAAGGTGCAGAGTACTCTATGAAAAAGCGCCTCTCGCTTACCAATCTTTGGATGAACACGGTCATTTTTTGGAGGTTAACCAAGCATGGTTGGATACCTTAGGATATACCCGAGATGAGGTCATTGGCAAAGCATTTGGTGATTTTCTCCATCCGGATTGGGTTGATCATTTTAAACAGAACTTTCCTCGTTTCAAGGCCGTCGGTGAAATCCTTGGTGTAGAGTTTGAGATGCTGAAAAAAGATGGATCTCTCATTATGGTGGCTTTCAATGGAAAGATCGGGAGAGATGAGAAAGGGGACTTCAAGCAAACGCATTGTATCTTAAACGATATAACCTCGCAAAAAAAATCTGACGAGGCACTGCGGGAGAGCGAAGAGCGGTATATGTCACTGTTTAAGCTCTCCTTTGATTGTGTATACATCCATGATTTTGAAGGAAACTTCATTGACGCAAATCCTGCAGCTTTAAACCTACTTGGATACAAAAAGGAAGAGATTTCCTCTCTAAGTTTTGGATTATTATTGAGCCAAGATCAAATTCCCTTTGCATTGAAACTGGTTGAAGAACTTAATACAAAAGGTTTCCAGGGAAATCTGACGGAGTTCAAACTGAGGACCAAGAGTGGTGAAGATGTATTTGTAGAAACCGAATCCTCTCTGGTTTACCGTGATGGAATGCCGTATGCTATTCAGGGGATTGCGAGGGATGTCACCGACCGCAAGGTTGCAGAGGAAGCCTTGCGGGAAAGTGAAGAACGATTCCGCACCGTTGCTGACTTTACCTATGACTGGGAGTACTGGTGTGCACCTGATGGACAGTTTATCTATATTTCGCCATCATGCAAACGTATCACCGGTTACAGTCCCGAGGAATTTATGAATGACCCCGGGCTACTTGAAAAGATACTCCATCCCGATGACCATTCAATGGTTGTTAGCCATATTCGCGGAGAGCAGAACCCGGAAGCGCTATATCCCATTGACTTTCGCATCATCACCCGTAGCGGGGAAGAGCGCTGGATCAACCATAACTGCCAGCCAGTACATGACATTGATGGGACGCATCGCGGCCGGCGAAGCAGTAACCGTGACATTTCCAAACGAAAGCTCATGCAAGAAGAACTCCTGAAAGCCAAAAAGCTTGAGTCCCTTGGTGTGCTTGCCGGTGGCATTGCCCATGATTTCAACAATCTTATGTCCGCCGTTGTGGGCAATATCTCCCTTGCGAGAATGGAGATGCAGCCGGGGAGTAAGGGATTTAAAAACTTGGTCGAAGCAGAAAAGGCATCCATTCAGACAAAGGAGTTGACTTCCCGTCTAATCACATTTTCCAAAGGCGGAGGGCCGGTTAAGGAAACAGTTTCCATCGGTGATCTGGTAAAGGATTCTGTGGATTCTTCACTGAACGGCTCTGATATAATTTGTAGGTTTTCCATTCCTGACGATATTTCACTAATAGAAGTTGATGAAGAGCAGATGAAACAGGTCATCCGTAATATTATAACCAACGCTCAGGAGGCCATGGCTGGGCAAGGAACGATCAATGTCTCCTGTGAAAATGTTGACATAGGGGTAAAAGACACTCTGACATTAAAGGATGGCAAATATGTCAAGATTTCCATAAAAGATCAGGGACCCGGCATACCTGAAGAAGATCTTATAAAGATATTTGACCCCTATTTTTCGACCAAAGAGATGGGTACCCAAAAAGGAATGGGGCTCGGGCTTGCGGTATCTGATTCAATTGTAAAACAACATGATGGGCTGATCACTGTGACATCTGAATTGGGGACCGGCACAATTTTTTCTATCTACCTTCCCGCATCCGAAAGAGAGATTGTCGAAGCAGCCCCCGTAAAGAAACCCGTATCAGAAAAACTGGTAACCCAGGGAGAAAAAATCCTGGTGATGGACGAGGAGGAACTGGTAAGAGATGTCTGTAATGCGTTGCTTACTCACATAGGATATAAGGTGGCGGTCGCTGTAGAAGGTATCGAAGCCATTGAAATGTACCAAGAGGCAATGGCATCAGAAAAACCTTTTGATATGGTCATCCTGGACTTGACCAATAAAATCGGCATGGGAGGGGTTGAAACTATCAAGAGACTCTTAGAGATTGACCCTGACGTTAGGGCGATCGTTGCTACCGGTTACTCCACCGATCCTATCATAAGTAACTTCCGGGAACACGGCTTCCGTGGCGCACTCCCCAAACCTTTCACCTTAGATCAACTGAGGACGGCATTGCATGATGCTATTGCAGGAGAATAATCAACCCCCGGAAGGCGATCATCGCAGCGGGTTTTTAAAAACACTGGGTGTGAAAGAAGGCCAGCGATTAGGAGCATGGAAATATATATTGAGAAGCCGTATACTCTGCGAAAAGTCGGCCTCGCTGTCAAGGAAGAATTGGAAAAATAGGCAGTTTTTGACCCTCAGCTCGATGCTACAATATATGAACCATCTGTTTGATTTTCCGGGCAAAATGTGAAGGCTACATATCCCACCCTTGACAAGATGCGGGTGATATGAGACAGAGGAATAATGCACGCTACACTCAACTTCAGCTGTTTCCCAAATTCTTATACATTAATTCTGGTGTATTGACAAAAATTGCCCAAGAATGCTAATTTGGTAGAGTTATGTATGAGGTGGACTGGGTTGTCAAACTTACTCTATGAACTGTTGACCCACGACCGGAGATTAGGAAAACTGGCCAACCCCCATATGTTATGGTTGTGAGAACATCTGATCTGAATTCACGACCCTGGCTAACGTAAGGCATATCACAGTTTTTTGACATTTAAGAAAATTTCAGATATTTTTAATCAACGTTGCTCGATAGGATTGGCTATTTTTTCTTACCTATGAGAGGCCTAAGCAAAATTTGGGTACACACCTACCCTGAACGGTCTTTATGAAACAATTACGCATAAAATCTAACCGCACAAAAGATATTCTAAGTTCAGGTCCTAAGGAACAGCAAAGGCCCACGGATGAAGAGTATTGTAGACTATTGCCGGTCTCTATTGCACCGAACGCCCTAACCGAACGGATCAAGGAGCTGAACTGCCTGTATGGCATTTCCAACCTTCTTGAAAATCAAGACGTTTCGTTATCATGGATCATGCAGCGCGCCGTTGAACTGATTCCAGCAGCCTGGCAGTATCCTGAAAACGCTTGCGCGCGTATCAGGCTGGACGGTCAGGAGTATACCTCAAAGAATTTCAGGAGGACACGCTGGCGCCAGAATTCTAAAATCATACTGAATGACAAATATGTCGGCGATGTGGATGTCTATTATATCCAGGCGCTTCCGGAGAGTGACGGTGCTCCTTTTATAGAAGAGGAAGACCGTCTTTTGAGGGCAATTGGCGAGCGCTTAGGCAAGGTTTTATGGCTAAAACGTTCAGAAGAAGTGCTTAAAGAAAGCGAAGAGCGCTATCGGGTGCTTACCGAACAGGTCGCCGAAGGCGTTGCCCTGGCACAAAATGGCCGCTTTTGTTATGTAAACCCAGCATTTTGCAGAATGTTCAATGTTGCTTCGGCAGAAGAGTTGGAATATGGGCAGGTCCACCGTCCTCCTGCGGGTGATGCTGATGAGATCGCGCGGCTTTATGAATCAAGGGCAGACGGTATCACAGCGGCCAAGGTTGAAGATGTTCATCGCTTCACCCGATCAGAAAGGACATTTTGGATACAGGTTTGTCACACTCCGATTACTTTCAAGGGCGGACCGGCACTGCTGTCAACATTCAAGGACATAACCGAAATCAAAGAGCAGCAGATGGCCGCACAACACATGGCGGACTTGTTAAACAACGAAAATCGAGTGTTGCGATCTTCGTTGAAAGAACGGTATCGACTTGGGGATATACTCGGCCGTTCGCAGGCCATGCAAGAGGTGTACGAGCTTATTCTCAAGGCCGGTTCTACGGACGCAAGTGTTGCCGTATTCGGCGAATCCGGTTCGGGCAAAGAACTGGTTGCTCACGCCATCCATAACTATAGCGCCAGAAAAAACAAGCGGTTTGTCGCGGTGAATTGTGGCGCAATCCAGGAGTCCTTATTTGAACGTGAATTTTTCGGCCACCGCAAAGGCGCATTTTCCAGCGCGTATGCAAATTCTCCGGGCTATCTGGATATGGCCGATGGCGGAACCTTGTTTCTTGATGAAGTTAGCGATTTGACCGCCAATATGCAAGCCAAGCTGTTAAGGGCCATCGAAGGAGGAGGATACCGGCCGGTAGGCGGCACAGAAACCATCTCTGCCGATTTTCGTATTATATCGGCATCAAATGCTGTTTTAAGTGATAAAGTCGCCAGCGGACAGATGCGCAAGGATTTTTTCTATCGCATCCAGGTGATACAAATACAATTGCCTCTATTACGCGACCGCAGGCAGGATATTCCGCTGTTGGTGGAACACTTTTTGCGAAAGATGAAAACCCCTTCCGGTACGGTAAGTGTCCCAGGCCGTATAATGGATATCCTAATCGAGTACGACTGGCCCGGCAACGTTCGCGAACTACGCAATGTGCTGCAACGATATGTAACCCTTGGCCATCTCGAATTCCTTTCACCCGGTCCAGAGTCCAGAATGACGCCGGCCTCAACAGAATTAAATCTTCGTGAATCTGTTCAGGAACTGGAAAAATCCCTCATCTCAAAGGCTCTGCGACAGGCGGACGGTAACCGAACCCGGGCCGCCACCCTATTGGGTATCTCTCGGCGAGCGCTTTTTCGAAAGATGCCTTCATCGTGAGTGCCAAAATCGCCCGTTAGGGCATTATCGCCCGTTTTAAATTTACCTGCAATTTCATATCGTTACATCACTTCCAGGGTATTGGCGCGGGCGCTTTTTTCCCGTTGCTGCTTTTTACCCGGCCCGCTGTTAATTAACTTTCTTAGTCATATCAAGGCGTTATGTCCACCCATCGCTTTTGGCACCCGTTTTGCTCTGATGTGTCATCAGTGAACAGCGCATGACGGAATACGTCTATGCCCTGATTGTCTCAGACCATACGTGCGGAGATATTTTCCATGCAGCTTGTCAAAAACAAGACGACCGACAAACCGTTTATCGTTCTGGATGATGCCGGCGTCACCCGTTTTCTGCTCATCACACCTGAAGGGAAGGTCAAGAGCCTTGAGCGACGCCTTTTCGACCCTCAGGTTGCGGTTGATCTTAAGACCCGGGGATATGAACACGAGCTTACACAAATACAGATGGCCAGATATGCGGAATTTGTTGCTTAATAAGGGCTCGACAATTGATTATCCGGACATAGTCGGTTTTAGTCAGTTGAAGCCTGTTTGGAGACGACCTTACAGGAAAGGAGCAACTCGATGAAACATGACCTCTTTGGAAGCCTCAGAGATTGGGGTCCGGTGTTAGAGCTCGTTGATGACCTGGCAGACAACGGCCAATTGGCGAAATGTCAACCTGGTCTGATTCGGATACTTCGGTACAAAGGGAACTGGCGGCTCCGTGAAGAGGTACTGAAGCGAGTTGGAGAGATTAAGACCCCATCCTCTGAACTGGTTTTTCAAGTGCTCAGTATTCTGGCCGACGATAACATTTACTACGACGTCAGAATCCTTGCCAGCGAAGCATTAATTCAATGGTTGAGAAACGTCCGAGTGGGTTTCAATGGTGAAATAAAGATATCAGTGCAAAAAGCAGCCGAACGACTCAGGGCTATACCGCAACCCGTCATTTTTGACAATGCATTAAAAAAACTCTATTCAGAGATTGGTTTTATGAGCGCATTAGAAAACTAAACAGACAGCCTCTTGTTTCGGAAAGGAGAGCACCCATGGTTCAAGAACTGAATGTTCGAGGAATATGCGGCACATGTTTTTACCTGTCGAATTGTCTTTCTTTGAAAAATAGCATGAAAGAAGGAAAACCGGTTTTTTACTGCGAGGAATTTGATGTTTCTGAATCTAAAAAAGAGGGGGAAGGTCGGTGGCTACTCAGCACTGTTTCCACCCTTCCGGGCTTCAGTATGAAAAATCTGATTCCAGGATGGGAGTCGTGAAAACCAGCGCTTGAAATTCATGGGCGTTTTTGACGGTCGTTGGGCCTGGCAACTTTTGAATTTCCTGGGAAAGAGATCGAATGCCTTTCATAAAAAAATGCTGCCGGAAAGCTTGACACGGAGGATGACATCGTCTATAGCACCATCGTCACCCCTCTGGGAAATCCTGCACCAGGAAACCGTGAAGGCTCTGGTGCGGAGTGACACTCCCCCCGCCAAGCGGGTGGAACATCGCTTAAGCGTTTCGACAGGGTAAGAGCGATGGCAAAAAGTCATATATTCTATGATAAATATGCAAAGACAAAGAAAAGTCTTTTCCTATTATTCATAGTAATGACATTTGTGTCGTTAGGCGCAGGATTGGGCATTTTGAAGCTGAGCAACGTGAAAACGGTCGGTATGGGGCTTGAAAGTGTTTATAAAGATCGCGTCAAACCGTTACGACAACTAAAAAGGCTCTCGGATATATACGGAATAGGCATTGTTGATACGGCCAACAAGGTTCTGAACAATAATATGTCGTGGGAGGAAGGAAGAAAACGTTTAGAAGAAACAACAAGAAGCATCCCGGGGTTGTGGAATGAATACATAAAGACGTATCTTGTCGAGGAAGAAAAAAAGGGGGCCGGCGAACTTCAATTGCTGTTTAAAGCTGCTGACAGGGCATCAATGAACCTTGCGAAAATCCTCCTGAATGAAGATCACAAGGCGCTTGCACAATTCATCAAGAAGGACCTCTATCCAAGCATCGGTCCCGTTACAACCAAAATTGACGAATTGTTTCAGATGCAGGTCAACATTGTGAAGGACATCAATGATAAAGAAAAAACCCGGTATAGATTGGGCTTGAGTGTTGGAACCGCAAGTATTGCCTTGAGCGTTATTTTATTCATTCTTGTTGTGCTCCAGTGGAGGAGGTGTCGCTCTTTGCTTGATTCTTTATAGGAAAACACCGCGGCCCTAAAACGCGCATATGAAGTCCGGCCGAATGCATTTGCTGGGAATGGGGGAGACAAAAATGAACCCTTATTTTATCTCAGCCATGATGGAAACAAGCCTGGGTCTTAAGCGAGTGTGCCTAAAATGCAATCGTTCCCAGGTTGTTTCTCATGATGTGAAGCAGCATACTCCGCGTTGCAAGTTTTTGGTGCGGACATACCGGTTCGTGAGTTGTTGGCCGAGGAAGGGATGATTCTGACTTGAGTCACGGTCCCATGATCATCCCACCTGGCAGCGCAAACGGATAACAAAGGAGAAGGCAAAGAAGATAGGGATTAAGGCATTTGTCATGAAGCCTCTCGTGATGCGGAATTTGGCGGAAACCGTTCGGAAGGTACTGGATGAAAAATGATACGGAAAATTCACATATCTTGTTGTTCTTATCGTTGAGTCAAAATGCTACAATCTGCTATATAAAGTGCGAGTTGGATTTTCCATGCAAAAAGGCTAACTTACGTCTGGCACTCTTGACAATATGCAGCCAATATGAGACAGAATGATCATGCACGTTATGTTGCCGGTTTGGTTATGTTGTGACTATTTGATTCCTTCCATTTGATTCCGTTATTGTTTTTCATATTATTCCCTCAAAGAGCAAATCTTCTTACCTACCTTTATTTAAATATCCTTCCTTATAATTCCTATCATTGGGAAAAAAAGAAAAATCTTTGATTCTTTCC
>Ga0208648_1002650_pt1 | contig 12125 bp, 12 predicted proteins | sample AntAceMetag02UKL_FD_184772 | JGI IMG/M metagenome (GOLD analysis project Ga0208648, IMG submission 184772) | Saline lake microbial communities from Ace Lake, Antarctica - Antarctic Ace Lake Metagenome 02UKL (SPAdes) (version 2) | ecosystem: Environmental > Aquatic > Non-marine Saline and...
CTTACCATGGCTTCGCATAATTCGTTACCTCCTTATACGCATGGTTTGGTTCCGTGCCGGTGGTTAGCCATTACACGTGCTGGATTGTCCAGCTTGCTTATATTAGCTTTTCTTGGCGCACTCATATATATCTCTTATCCTCTACGTACACACAATTCTTATTCATTTTTATCTTTTGTCATACGGTCAATTTTGTCAAGAAGCTCCATGTTTTCTTTCTTTAATTGAACCATCCGTAATTCGCGATCGATCATAGTCTTATTAAACCGCTCTAACTCCTTTGTCCTTATTTTTAATTCTTCTTCATTTTTCTTTCTCTCTGTAATGTCTCTTAGTATAAGTAATGCCCCCGAAAGTTTTCCGTTATCGCCAAACAGAGGATCGAAGATAATATTACACCACTTGTCACCTACCTCGATATCTAACACTTCTCTTTTCTCTGTTTTTTTTCATACGCTCAAAAGAACAATTTTCGATTGGTTTATCAGTACCGTGAATCACTGAGCAGCATTTCACACCTATTATTTCACTGAATGGTTTGTGCAACACTCTCTCCATTTCGCGATTACACCGAATGATCTTTTTATCAAAATCTAATATGGCAAGACCATCATTTATCCCATTAAAACAATCACTCCATAACCGTGCAACCTCCATTAACTCTCTCTCCGCGGATAAAAGATCTTCTTTCTCTCTCATTCCCTTAATTGCTCTTTTTACAGAAAAAGACAGACGTCCCAATTTATCTTTAAGAACATAGTCCGTCGCTCCACTTTTCATTGCATCTATTGCTATTTCTTCACCAAGAGTACCTGCTACAATGATAAATGGTATGTGTGCGTAACGGTCGAGGACCATATCAAGTGCCTGCAAACCTGAAAAAGAAGGCAATCTATAGTCTGCTAAAATTATGTCCGGATTATAATTCTCTAACTCCTGCAGGAACCGTTCTTTTGTCTCTACCCGTCTCATAACAAAAGATATCTTTTCTTTTATTAACTCACGTTCAACAAGCTCGGCATCATCCGCATTATCCTCTAAAAGAAGAATTTTTAATTCTTTTTCCATTTTCACCTGCCCGTTCAAAGTACTGTTATAAAATCTATTTTTTACTATCCCCTTGCAATCTATCGATATATTCTTTTTGCGAATTAATCACAGCATTGAGCTCGGCTATCTCACGCTTAAGCCCTTCCATCCTGAGTTCCCTACCGACCATCATCTTATTGATCTTTTCAAGCTCCTCATTCTTCGCTCGCAGCTTGGTTTCTCCTTCTATTATTTCGCTTACATCCCTAAAAACACCCACCATATAATCTACTGCCCCTAATGTTACAGGTATTGAATTTATATCAGCGTAAAAAACAGTGCCGTCCTTTCTTTTCACCGTTGAATTTCTGAATAGGCTTTTTTCTCCGCTCATTTGTTTTTGAAGTCCTTCCATCACAGAGTCCAGATCTTCTTTCGGATGAATATCCTCTATCCCTAATGTTTCAATCTCCTGTGCGCTATAGCCCAACATCTCACATATTCGTTTATTCGGCAGTGAAAATTTTTTCGTATCTTTTTTTGCCAGAACAACTCCATCCATCAGGCTGTTAAAGATATCTTTATATTCATCTTTTATTATCAATATTGCATCGTGTTCTTTTTTTAAATCAGCTACCACACTCGAGAATACTATGCCAGCAACAAAAAACAATACGAGAATTACTGAGCGTATATAGATTTCATGAGGCGGAGGGTGTAATATTAATAAATCAAGAAAACTATTACCCTTATAAAACATGTAATAGTCGGCAACTGCATCAGCTATCCATACCACGATGCCGAACAGGACAAACATTATTAATGTTTTAATTCTGGCTCTCACGAAAAACCCTCATTTTCGTTTTCGTTTTCATTGATAATGAATATATTTTTCCACTACCGCAAACAATTCAGCTAATTCTACCCATTACTAGCATTCATAGTAATATAGCGTTTAGTAAAAGAATAAAAATACATTTAATATCCGCTAAACGCTACCCGCTATCCGCTATCCGCTAGTACGAACGCTACTTATATGTCCCTAATTGCTTTAACGATTTCTCCGGCGATTTTTTCTAGAGGGACTATTTTATCTACACATCCTGTTTTAATAGCCGATCGGTTCATTCCAAACACCACCGATGTTTCTTCATCCTGCGCGATCGTTGTACCGCCGGCATTCTTTATTGCACGGATACCTTCAGCCCCGTCATTTTGCATTCCGGTCAAAATAACGCCGATTGCGGATTTTCCGTACGCACAAGCCGCGGATTTCATCATTTCGTCAATCGAAGGAATATGAACCATCTTTTTGGTTTTAGTTTCAGACAAGATTACTACGCCATCAGTGCCTATATTAATATTATAGCCGTCGGGAGCAAGAAATACTGTCGAACTCTTCAAAACATCGCCCTCGGCAGCAACACGAACATCCAAAGAAGAGGTTGTTTTTAACCACTGGGCCAGCCCCTCAATAAAACCTTCTGACATATGCTGAACAATAACCACGCCCGCAAGAAAGCCTGAAGGCAGCTGTGACAATAATACTTGAAGAGCCTGAGGGCCTCCGGTTGAGGAACCGATCACAACTATCTTATCCACACCTTTTTTACGAACTGCCTTTGGAGCTGGCGATTTACTAATCTTCATGCGCCGCAATGGTTTTACCCGAGAGGCAATCTTAACTTTTTCAATTAAATCTACCGCAAGCATTTTAACATTTTCTGAGACCAAAATAAAATCCATAGCACCGACACTCAAAGCCTTAAATACAACATCTCTCTCGACTGTGCTTACAACAATAACGGGTATTGGCGAATCTTCCATTATTTTCTCAAGGGCTTCCATTCCGCTCATCAAAGGCATTTTAAGATCCATTGTAATAACATGAGGCTTTAGCGCGATTGCTTTTTTTACCGCCTCCATGCCATTGCAAGCCGTACCGACGACCTCTATCGAAGAATCGCTATTCAAGATAGATATAAGTATATCTCTCATTAACGGAGAATCGTCTACGACAAGGACATTGATCTTATTTTTCATATTTACCTCAGTGTTTTATTAGCGGATAGCATTTTACTAGCGTATAGCACATAGCGTTTAGCGGATAGAAAATGTATTTTTATTCTTTTACTATACGCTATGTGCTAAACGCTATACGCTATATTGCTATATTGCTATACGCTATAATTCATTTTATTCCCAGGTATAATTTTACTTTCTTTACTATGAATTCAGGCATAGGCGGTTTTATAATGTAATCATTCGCTCCCGCATTAAAGGCCTTATTGATATCATCCATTTTACTCCTAATTGAAAGCATTATAATTATTGGATCTCCTACTCTGCTGTCTTCTCTTAGCTTTTTACAAACATCATATCCATTCATGCCAGGTAAATTTATATCCAGCATAATCAGATCAGGTTTCATCTGCCGGGCCTTTTTCAGGCCCTCTTCACCATTCTGGGAAATATCAGCTTCCAGCCCCTCTCCCACAAGAAGGTCTTTTACGATCGCCGCTTCCGTAGGACTATCTTCTATAACAAGTACTTTTTTTGCCATTATCTTCCCCCTCCCCTTTTAAATAGCGTTTAGCGTTCATACTAGCGGATAGCGGGTAGCGTTTAGCGGATAGTAAAAGATATTATTAATATTCCATCCTATTCGCTATGTGCTAACCGCTATATTACTCGATTGCTATGTGCTATTTTTTTTATCATACAATAAAGCATTCCGCCGACTTCTTTCATTAAACTTTCTATATTATCACTTTTCTGTGAAAATTTTAAATCGAACGATAATAAATATTGTGTCTCCAGTTCACATAATGAACCATAGGCAATAGACAAAAACTGCTTATATTCTTTATCGTGATTCCTTCCATAACCTTCGGCTATGTTAGAAGGAATAGATACGGAACACCGCCGCATCTGCTGTGCCAATCCATATGTTTCACATTTTGGAAAACTGTTGGTAATTTTATATATATTCAACACCAGCTCATACGACCTTTGCCACACTATAAGATCTTTAAACGATTTTGTCCTCATACCCTATCCTCGATTTTTACTAGCGATTTTTACTAGCGTATAGCAATATAGCGTTTAGCGGATAGAAAATGCATTTTATATTCTTTTACTATTCGCTATACGCTACCCGCTAAACGCTAGTAAAACGCTATATTAACCTTTCTATCACTTCCAATAACCCTTCAGATGTAAAATCACTTTTCAATATGTATGCGTCCGCGCCCGCTTCCATGCCCCGTTTTTTATCGGCATCGCTATCTCTGGTGGTAACAATTATAACCGGTACGTCCTTATACAATTTATCTTTTTTTAGTTTCGCCGTTAATTCAAAACCATCCATCTTAGGCATTAAAACATCTGTAATAACAAGATTGAATTTTTCCTGGCCAGCTTTTATTAACGCCTCTTGTCCGTCACGGGCTATTACAACGGTAAAACCCGCTGATTCCAGGATATTTTTCTCCAGCATTGCCGTACTTAAAACATCTTCGGCAAGAAGGATAGTCTTTCTCTCTTTCTTTGCTTTCGTACGAGCCGGTTTCACAACAGGTAGTCTTACAACACAGCCTTCCGCGGACTCTATAATAAAAGGTATGTCCAATACCAGAATTACCCTGCCGTCACCGAGAATTGTTGCACCGGCAATATTTTTTGTTTTTCTAAGAGGATGGCCAAGCGGTTTGCATACTATTTCCTGGCGTCCAAGAAGCTCGTCAACCAATAGCCCTATCTTCTTCTCAACAGACTGCACTACAACAACCGAAAAGAACCTTTTCTCTGTTATGCCTCTGGCTGAAAAGCCGAACAGATCGCCAAGCCGTATCAACGGCATTATATGGCCTCTTACCGTTACCGCCTCTTTTGTCTCTATGGTTTTTATCTCCTGAGGATTTACCCTGATCGTTTCCACAATAGTGTCTATAGGAATAGCAAATACCTCGCTTCCCGATGAGACAAAAAGACTGCCCGTTATTGCCAGAGTGAGCGGTAATTTCATAATAAATTTTGTACCGGTATCATTCCCTGAAACAACCTCTATCATCCCCTTTAATTTTGCGATCCTATCCCGCACAATGTCCAGCCCTACCCCTCGACCGGATACTTCTGTCACTTTTTCACTGGTACTGAAACCGGGCATAAACAGGAATTGAATGACTTGCTCATCTGTCACCCCCACGATCCTTTCCTTTGTAATTAATCCTCCATTAATGGCCTTTTCCTTCACCTTATTAATATCTATCCCGGTGCCATCATCCGATACTTCAATTATAACCTGCGAACCTTTTTGAAAAGCATTTAAAGTAATCTTACCGTTTTCGGTTTTATTCTTTTTTGAGCGTTCCGCCGGCTCCTCGATACCGTGATCAAGGGCGTTTCTCAATAGATGCATTATAGGATCTTTCATCTGGTCAATAATACTCTTATCTAAATGCGTATCTTCACCTTTTATCTCAAAATCAATATCCTTTCTCTTCTCATGCGCCAAATCCCGCATTGCTCTGGGAAATGTATTAAACAGATAAGAAACCGGTATCATCCTGAGACCCAGCACCTCATCCTGTATAAGAGATGACGAAAAATCAATATTCTCGTCAACCTCTTTTAATTCATCTATCAAACCACTTAACCTCTCATCTATTCCTTCCTGAGACTCTTTTTTTTCTATCATATCTAGAACTAACTCATGCAGCCTTATTCTGGAAACAAGCAATTCTCCCGAAAGATTCATAAGAGTATCCAACTTACCTGTGTCTATACGGATACTTTCTTCCACCTCAGTTGGCGCTACAACTTCTTCCGCCGCCTGCCGGCCACTCTCCGCAGTTCCAGTAAGAGAGAGACTTTTTTTCTTCTTCTTTTTTACCCCGTCTTTCGCACCCCGTTTCACCTGCGGCCTGGAAGGTACTCGGGCAATCTTTCCGGAAAGCAGATCATCGAGCTTTTCACACAGTCCTTCAAGATACGGTCTATCAATACCTTTTTCTTCCCACACAACTTTATCTTCCAAAAGCACATCCATCGCATCCAGACATTCAAATAGCAGATTAAAGCAATCTTTTTCTATGCCGGATTTTTGTTTGGCCGCTTTTTCAAATCCATCTTCGATTGTATGGGCAATTTCAACAATTCTCCTGTACCCCATCATGGTCGCCGCACCTTTTACAGTGTGTGCTTCCCTCATCAAAAGATCAAGAAGCTCAGGATTTTCGGGATCCTTTTCAAGATCCAAAACCCCCTGGTTAAGCTTTTGAATATGCTCTTTTGTTTCTGCTTTGAATTGTTCTATGTATTTTGATTTATCAAAACCCATTAAATATTCCTTTTACGCTAAAGCGTAGAAACTGACCCAATACCAACACTGCCCAAACTATCCGCTATGCTCCAGGATTATAATTTAAAATTTCCCGCGACGCCCTTAAGCTCTTGTGCCAGCGTTGTCAGCTGTTTTGCCGCTACCTGTGACTGCTGCGCTCCAGATGCAATCTGCTTCATTGCATCATTTATATTTACCATAGCGTCCGCTATTTGTTTTGACCCGCTCATTTGCTGATTTGCGCTCATTGATATTTCCTTTGAGCTCTCAGCGACATTTTTTGATAATTGCACTTCTTCATCAACGCTGTTAACACTCTTTTCCATGGACATTATGACATTGGAGATCTCATGCTGGATAATTTCAATGAGAGCGGTAATATCCTTGGTGGATTTTGCCGTTGAATCGGATAATTTCCGTATCTCATCAGCAACAACGGTAAAACCCCTACCCTGCTCACCTGCACGCGCCGCCTCGATCGCCGCATTAACCGCTAAAAGATTTGTTCTGTCCGCTACATCGTCTATTAACTCAGTGATATTACCTATTTTTTGGGACCTCTCGCTCAATGAAGAGATAATCGTGTTTGTACTGCCTAGTAAACCCTTTATCGTAGCCATTCCATCCAAGGCATGATGAGCCGTCTGTGAAACTGTTTGTATGTTCTCTCCCACCTGCTCAGCGCTCTTTGATAACTCTGTTGCCGCGGAAGTTGTTTCGCTTCTCGCCGATGACTGCTCTCTTGCGCCTGCCGCCTGTTGTTGGCTGGCCGCGGCAATCTCATTTCCGGCCGATGCTATCTGGTTTACCGCATCCTGCATCTTAACCAATACCACAGCCAATCCTTTTACCATCGTGTTGAAACTATTTGCCAATACACCTATTTCATCGCCGTTTTTTACCGATATGGTCTTTGTTAAATCTCCCTTCGCTACCTCTTCGGCAAAATTTGCCAAACGCATAATAGGATTAGAGATCCTGTTAGACACGATTACAGCAACAATAGTAACCGCAATTACGATCAATACTACAATCACAAAAACAGTGTTTCTTAGCCTTAATGCGGGCGCAAACGCCTCGGACTTGTCTATTTCCGTCATCACCGCCCAGTCTACTCCCCCTAAATAGTGATTATGCCCCAGAACATAATTTTCGCGATAATCTTTGTATATCCAGTTTTTACAGATTCCGGGGCCCCGTTTCACCTGTTTTGCGGCAAATACGTCTCTTATACCTTCCGTATCAATCTTCCTTTTCAGGATCGTGTCCCCAGAGGCAAACCGTGAATTTGACCTCATAAGATAGTCACCGCCGACCAGATATGTCTCGCCTGTTTTCCCCATCCCATAGGCTTGCTGCATTATCACATCGATTTCCTGTATTGAAAGCTGCAAGGCCACTACCGCAAGTATTTCCCCCTGATCAGTATAAATGCCATGAGCTGAAAAGGCTGCCGGCATGTTTCCGCTTGGCGCGTAAAATTCAAAGTCTGTTAAACCTGATCTGACTTCGCCTTTCAAGATCTTTTTTGTTACCTTTGCCAAGTTGCTGTCATTGTATTTGCCTGTTATCATATTTGCGCCAAAATCCGACTCATGCAGTACCGTGTAAACAACATTGCCGGTATTATCTATAAGAAAAAGATCTTCACAATTATACCTATCCATAACATCCTTCAAGTAAAGGTCTATCTTCTTGATAAGGGCTTCATATTCCGCAGATTTTGCAAAAACGGTAAACGTTTTTTGGCTATCCTTAAAAACGTTTTCCATCTCAGCTATTGTAGCCACTATCGAGGGAGCTTTTGACAATAGAGCCGTATCAGAAACCCATTTCTTCAAATAGTTGGATATCCAGTTTGTTTTAAGCTCTGCTACGACCGTAAGTTTTTCAAAGGCTTCTTTTTCAAGCGCTTCTTCAAAGTTTCTATACGCCAGAACACCCATTAAAACCAACGGAATTATGGCCATTAACAGGAATAGGGAAACTAATTTAGTTTTTATGCTTCTAAAAAATGTTTTTTTCATCTTTCTCCTCCACAGTATAAAGGTTACCAACAGTTACAAGCGCTGCTTTAAAAAATCTAATCTTCTGTTTGCAGCCGCGTTATTTCTTCGCAATCCAGGATTTTCTCCATATCCAAAAGGACCAGTATCTTACCATCGAGCTGGATCTCTCCCTTTGTATATACCGCAAGGTCACCCCTCAGCGTTACCAGCGGAGGCTCAATGAGATCACAATCGACATTAAGAGTCTCTTCTATTGTATCGACTAAAATACCTACTGAAGAACCTCCCGCATCAGTTACAATGAGCTTCGCACCTTCAGCCCGTTTGAGCCTGGTTATACCGACAAAATATCTTAAATCAATTAACGTAATTATCTCGCCGCGAAGATTCATTACTCCCGCAATAAATTCCGGCACATTAGGGACCTTTGTTATCCGGCTAAGCCTTACCGCTTCTTTGGCCTGCTTTATATCTATACAATAATACTGGCCGCCTAAAGAAAATGATACGACCCTTATCTTTTCTTTTTCTTCCACGCCGGAAAGCTCTTCTTCATTTACTTCGATTATTATCTTGTCTTTTTTACCGGCCATTATCACTCCATGCACTTTAATAAAACAACCGCGATCTTTTTCGTCACAGGACGTATCCGCCACTGTTTTGCGGCAAGAAAACGCGTTGTTATTTTTTAGTCCTTCTGTCTTCTCTTAATCTCGACCCTTCCATGCACCTCTTTAATCCCTGTTATTTCACGCGCTGTAAGGAGCTTTTCAATATCCGCGATAAGAATCAGTCTTTTTTCAATCCTCCCTACACCTATGAGATATTTTGCCTTTTTTAAAACGTCATCCGGAGGGGTGATGTCAGAAGTGTGAAGCGTTATTACATCAGATACAGCGTCAACAACGACCCCCATAAAATGGCCGTTTTTTAGCTGCGATATTATGATACGGCTCAAACGGTTGGAATCTAAATGCCCAAGACCGAATTTCTTTCTCAAGCTGATCAGGGGAATGACTTTGCCGCGCAGATTCATTACTCCCTCAACAAAATCAGCGGAATCAGGAATAGAAATAATTTCTCTCATTCTGATTATCTCGCAGACCTGGCCTATATCAAGGACATATTCCTTGTCAGCGAGTTTGAATGTAACAAGAACCATATTATTTCCTCTACGTACAGACATATACCGATACAATAATTCGCATTACCCCATACTCTTAAGGCGCTCAATATTATTCTTACATACACTTATCAATGTCGCGGCATTAAATCCACCGCTAAATGCAATTGTTATCACCTGAGGTATCTTTTAGCAAAATCTTTTGCGTGTTTCTGAATTGGCGCAGAGCATCTTCAATGCGCCCAACTTTCCTTAACACTACCCCAAGGCTAAAATGCGCCAGCACAAAATTCTTATCAAGATAAAGGGCCTTTTTAAAATTCTCCCTGGCCTGATCAAAATCTTCTGTTTCTATATATATATTCCCTAAAAGATAATACAGCGGCGCAAATAGCGCGTTGATCCTTAAAGCGACACATAGTTTTTCTTTTGCTTCATCTATCCTGCCCTGATTCATATAGATTTCAGCGGCAAAAAAATAGGGCTCGATAACATTTCTGTCCACCGCATGCGCCTGCTCAATAACTGTGAGCGCCCTGTCATACTTCTTCATATAAAGATCTTTCATTATCTGAACAAGCAAATCTTCCATCTTACCGGAAGGTACCGTGTGCTCTTGCGTCTCAATCTTTTTCTCGGACGCCATCTCAGCTTTTGATATCTCATCTATTATCTCTTGGGCTTTTTTCTCCGGTGGTTTGGGCCCTTTAATACCGGGAACAGCTTTCTTTCGGGCTTTACGGTATATGATAGCATCCCGAAAATCCTCCATCTCAAATTTATCAGAAATAAATTGCAGGCTTTCTGAGTACCCTATAAACAAATGCCCGGTATCACAAATGCTTGCGTGTATTTTATTCATTATTTTTATCGTTGTTTCCAAATCGAAATATATCGTCACGTTGCGGCAGAATATTATGTCGATATTTTCAGGATACTCCTCATCAATAAGATTTAAATAATTAAATTTCACCATGCTTTTTATTGAATTTTTTACTTCGCATCTCAAGTCTCTTTTCTCTATAAAATATTTTTTCTTATGTTCACTATTCACCAGACGCATAGAATTTTTGCCATAGACACCTTTTTCGGCCGCTTGCAGCGCTTCCGATGAAACATCCGTCGCAAAGATCCGGATATCCCACCGGTTAAAATCTTCTATAAGATCCCTTATCACCATAGCAATAGAATATGGTTCCTCGCCACTAGAACATCCAGCGCTCCAGACTCTCAATGTTGCCCGCGATTCGGGTGAAGCGGAAAGATTTTTTGTCTTCCGGGTAATGATCTCAGGCAACACCTTTTCTTTCAAAACCCTAAAATGCGGTTCATTCCTGAAAAAATAGGTATGATTTACTGTCAAAATGTTCAGCAGTTGCCTAAATTCATCTCTTTTGTTTTTGGAAGTTGTGAGGTAAGCATAGTATGCTGCCGCAGAATCAATCCCGCAAGATCCCGCCCTTGTTCTTAAAGCGGCTTCCAGACTTTTTATATCGTGGTCTTTAAAATACAGGCCGCAACTGCCGGCAATAAATTGCCTGAACTTATTCTTTAATTCTTCCGGAAAAATCATCTTAGTTATCCGTTGTCAGTTCGGAGTTTGGAGTTCGGATTAAACAGCTCGGAGTTCAAAGTTTGTAGTTGGGAGTGAAATAAAAAAATACTCCAGATTCCGAACTCATTACTCCGAACCATTAAATATATTTCTCCACTGTCGCAAACAAGTCTGCCAGCTCAAACGGTTTTGTAAGATACCCTTCAACTTTGAGCTCTTTTATTATTTCAAGATCAGCGGCATCCGCGCTTGCGGTAAGGATAACAATAGGAACTGAGCTCAACTGGGGATCTTCTTTTACTTTTCTTGCCACTTCCGTCCCATCAAGCTCCGGAAGCCGCAAATCCAAAAGCACCAGATCAGGTTTTTCTTTGCAAATAAGCTCGTATCCTTCCTTTCCATTCGTTGCCGATAATACTTCACATCCATATTTTTTTAACCTAAATGTTACCAGCCTCAAAATATCCGGTTCATCATCTACTACTAGAATTTTTTTATCCATATTTAGCTCCTTTTAAATAGTTTGGAGTTCGGAGTTAGGAGCTCGGAGTAAAATAAAAAATCCTCCGAACTTATTTCAACGACTTCATTAATCCACTCACCATTTTTGATATTTCAACACAATAATCACGTGATTTATGTCTATCTTCATTGTTAATAAAACGCTGTCTAAGTGAAATTTCAGTTATAGCGATACACTCTCTGATCGATCTTCTCGCAATTCTAAGAAATCTATTAAACTCAAGTTTGCTTCCTCCACTTCCTTCTGCTATATTCAGACAAATGGAAGTTGCTGCTCTTCTAAATTGGTCTGCCAAAGAAAACAATTCGGCGCGCGGAAATCCGCTTGTAATCTTATATACATAATCAACATACTCCAATGCCTTCTGATACACCATTAAATCTTCGAAATTAAACTTTTGCTCTATTTTTGTTTTCATTTTCATGTTTTTTCTCCGAACTCCTAACTCCCTACTCCGAACTAATACGTCTCCGTTCCTAAACCGGCAGAACAAAATAAAACGTGGTTCCTTTTCCAAACTCTGATTTAACCCATATTTTACC
>Ga0208648_1002654_pt1 | contig 12119 bp, 6 predicted proteins | sample AntAceMetag02UKL_FD_184772 | JGI IMG/M metagenome (GOLD analysis project Ga0208648, IMG submission 184772) | Saline lake microbial communities from Ace Lake, Antarctica - Antarctic Ace Lake Metagenome 02UKL (SPAdes) (version 2) | ecosystem: Environmental > Aquatic > Non-marine Saline and Alkaline...
CATGAAAAATGGGGAACTGGTAGGTGTTGTAACGGACAGAGACCTGAAGAAAGCCTCAGCTTCTGATGCCAACAGTCTGGATATTCATGAGCTTCTATATCTGATCGCCAAGATCAAAATCAAGGAGGTCATGACCAAGAACCCGATCACCATTCCTGTCGACTATACTGTTGAGGGAGCCGCTGAAATTCTTCTGGATAATAAGTTATCAGGTGCTCCGGTTGTTAACAATGAAGGAGAACTGGTGGGCGTTATAACGCAGGCCGATATTTTCCGTGTCCTGGTTTCCCTGACTGGTGTTCGAGAAAAGGGTATTCAGCTTGGTTTTTTATTGGAGGACCGGCCAGGTTCCATCAAAAAGGTTTCTGATATTATTCGCAAGTACGACTGCCGCGTGGTCAGTATCATGAGTACCAGTGCTAATCAGGAAGGGTACAGGCATGTTTATATAAGGGCCTGCGATTGTGACCGGGAACGTCTAAAGCAATTGAAAGAGGAGCTTAAAGCAAAGGCAAACCTGCTGTACCTGGTGGACCATATGGAAAAAAAGAAGGAAATCTTTCAGGAGTATGTCAGGCCATCAGCGACCTGGATTACGGGATGAGTGGCGCAGGGGAATCAATGATCTTTTTGATCAACAGGATAGAAATGAACCACATCCAGCCAAACAGGATTCCCTCTGGGAGACGCAACCACACCTGAGTCGTGAATCAGAAATCACGATTTTGACCCGAATATATGGATGGACACACCATGGATGAAAATGAAGTGAAACGGAATAGAAATTCAAACCTGGATAACGGCGCCCCTCCATTGATCCGAAGGGGTGCCCAATCCCGTGTGCCGCTCAAGGCTGCTATCATTGGCGGCGGTAAGGCCTGTGACGATCTCTTAGTCCTTTTCAGTCAGGAACGGCTCAAAAGGCTGGATATGGAAATCGTTGGCGTTGCCGATCCGGATCCCAATGCCCCCGGCCTCTCTCGTGCCAGGGATATGGGAATATTCACGACCGACGACTTCACAGGGCTTTATTCCCTTCCCGGTTTAAATCTGCTCATCGAGTTGACCGGATCTAACCATGTGCGAGAAGAGATAATTCGTACCAAGCCCCTACAGGTAAGCTCCATTGATCACCGGGGGGCCCGCCTGCTGTGGGATCTGGTTCAGATTGAGACAGAGAAACAGCTCTTACAGAGGGAAGCGGAGCAAAAACTTCGCCAGTTTTTAGAGTCAGCTCAGGATATCATCTGTATAAAGGACCTCAAAGGCCGGTACCTTTACGTCAATCCTGCCACCATGCATTACATCGGGATCCCGCGTAACAAGGTCATTGGGAAGACGGATGCAGAAATATTTAAAGGGCCGCTTGCGAAAGCCATGGCCGCACACGATCAGGATGTGCTTGATCAGCAACGGACCCTCTTTTTCAATGAAAAAATGACCGTTAACGGGCAAACCTACCATTTCCACACCGTTCGCTTTCCTATCTTAAACGATCAGGGAGAGATCATATCTTTCGCTGTTATGGCGAGGGACATGACCGAGGAAATCGAGCTACAGGAAGAGGTGCGACAGAACAAGGAATACTTGGAAAATATTCTCGTAAACTCCTCTGATATGATCATTACAACAAATCTTCAGGACCGCATTGTCACCTTTAATCCGGCAGGTGAGCATATGCTGGGTTACCGTCGTGAAGAAATTTTAGACGTTGGCATTGAAAAACTATGGGAGGTTCCGGAGTCACGACAGCAGCTTATGGCTGAGGTGAAAGCCCGAGGAGCAGTGAATAATTACCCTGCAACGCTTATTGCCAAAGATGGGGATAAGGTAGAAGTCAGTCTTTCTTTATCACGGTTGAAGAATAGCGACGGCCGTGTATTGGGTACCGTTGGCATCAGTAAGGACGTAACAGAAGAAAACAGGTTGCGCTGGCAACTCATGGAACAGGAACGGCTCGCGGCGGTAGGTGAGACAGTTGCCGGAATCACCCACTGTATGAAAAACGTCCTCAATGGACTCAAGGGCGGTTCGTACATGTTGAACGTGGGCCTCAAGCGGAACGATGCAAAATTGCTCGAAGAAGGATGGGCAAATGTTCAGAAGGGGATTGAAAGGATCAGCAGCCTGAGTTTAGATATGCTCAGCTATTGCCGAAATAGAAAGCCCACGCCGGTGCCCACTGATCCCCTGCAGTTTGCACGGGAAACTGCCGATCTAATTTCAAAATCTGCAGGACAGGAAGGGACCTCAATCTCATGCCACGGCGAAAAAGGACCGCCGGTGGAATTAGACCCTGACGCAATGGGACGTGCCCTCTTAAACCTTATCACCAATGCGGTTGATGCCTGCAGGGAAAAGTCTTATGCGGAGGGAGAGGCCCCCGAGGTAGAAATGTCGGTAAAACGAGGCGAAGGAGATCTTCGGTTTATTGTTGCCGACAATGGTGTCGGGATGAGCGAGGATACCCGGAATAAACTATTCTCCAGATTCTTCAGCACCAAAGATGGCCGCGGTACCGGATTAGGCCTGTGCGTGACCCAGAAGATCATAGAAGAGCATGGCGGAAAGATAGGGGTGGAATCATCACCTAAGAGGGGGTCCACATTCACGATCAGCCTCCCCGATATTCCAGTTCAGGATTCGACTGGTAATATCTCGAAGCAGTAGTGGCTAATAAAATTTAAAACAAGGAGGAAATCATGACAAAAACAAGGGTCTTAATAATCGATGATGAAAAGGAAAATGTACGTTATTTAACCACCATACTGGAAGAAAACGGCTTTGATGATATCCACGGCGCCTTTGACGGTGAAGAAGGGCTTAGTAAAGTAAAGGAGGTCGATCCGGGATTAATCCTTTTAGACCTCCGGATGCCCAAAAAAAGCGGGATATTCGTATTTAACGAACTCAAAAAGTCGTCAGGATATCAGGACATTCCCGTAATTATTCTCACTGGCGAAGGCGGGTTTCTGAAGCATTTGGCTGAACTCCGCGAATTCCATGAAGATGTTGAATCCTTGGGAGATGAAGCAACAGAGGAGGTGTTGAACCAGTTCATTACCTCCAGGCCTGACGCCTTCTTAGAAAAACCGGTAGAGCCGGAAGTCCTCATGACCACCATACATAACGTGTTGATCACCTTAGAGGAGGTAATTGCGAAGCGGCATGAGGAGGTTAATGCCTTGCGTGGTCAGAAAACTGGAGGAGGTGTTGTATTTAAGGGAAACGCTTTTGATAGCAGTGAAAAGAGCCGCTGTAATCTCACTGCCGTAGCTGCCAGATTGGCCTCAACCGGTGCCACATTGCAGGATGGTTTTGTCTGGCGATCTTCAGATAATCAAACAATTCCCATGACCAAGGAAGATATCCTTGCCTTTCATGGCGCAATGACGGACTGGATCTATAACAACTACAAGGCCTCGTGGGAACATAAGGAGGCCCTAAATGCCCTGACGACCATTGCGGCAGTTGAAGATTATGATATCCGAAAGGGATGGCCGGACAATAAGCTCGTCTGAACAGTGATACGCCTGCAAAAAGCCTTTTTTGCGGTCAATAACGACACGGGAGGTATTTCCATAGGGGAATCCTATTCCACGGAATAAAAACCTACAATCCTCGGCTTATACCTGGATTGAGAGGAGGTGTTGCGATGTTAGTAAAGAACTGGATGACCAAGACGGTTATCACCGTCGACGTGAAAGATTCCATGCAGGATGCCATAAATTCGTTAAAGGAGTATGCCATCCCTATGTTGCCTGTTATGAAAAAGGGGAATTTAGTCGGAATCGTAACCGACAGGGACCTTAAGAGCGCCTCTCCATCCAATACGACAACCCTGGAGGTTCATGAACTGCTCTTTCTTATTTCGGAAATCAAGGTCAGAAACATTATGACCAAAGACCCGATCACCGTGCCCCCTGATTTTACTGTAGAGGAGGCGGCGGAACTGTTTTTAAGGAAAGGCATATCCGGGGCGCCCGTGGTGGATCAGGAAGGTCAAATCGTTGGAACCATCACCAAGAACGACCTGTTCAGGGTTTTGGTTTCATTGACCGGTATAGGGAAAAGAGGTATCCAATTTGCCTTTCAGATTGAGGACCATCCTGGGATAATTAAGAAAATGGCTGATATTATCAGGCAATATGGGGGACGTATGGTGAGTATCTTGAGTACTTATGAAGGAATGCCTACGGGGTACAGAAAGGTCTTCATCAGGATGCTCGGTGTTGAACGCGACAAACTCCCCCACCTTGAAAACGATCTCCGGAAAAAGGCCACCCTGCTCTACATAGTGGATCATCGTGAAAACAGGCGGGAGATTTTTTAGAGAAACACCGACAAAGATTTAAACGCTTCTGCGGATGGCCTTGACGCTTACACTGAGTCGTCCGCAGGAGACTCGGATTGCCTGAAAGGAAGATAGACCGTAAAGGCGGAGCCCTTGCCTAATTCACTTTTAACCTCAATCCGGCCGTGATAGAAGTCCACAATATTCTTCACTATGCTCAACCCGAGTCCGGCCCCCTGAATCCCCCTTGTCTCAGCCCTTTTTTCTCTGAAAAATTCGGAAAACAGTTGGCTTAGGCCCTCTTTGCTTATGCCGATTCCGGTGTCGGCGATAGATACCTTGACACACTGTTTGTCCTGTTCCGCTCTAACCCGCACCCTGCCGTTGCGGTTGTTATATTTAATGGCATTGCTCAGCAGGTTGCTAAAGAGTCGCACCAATTCTTCGCGGTCTGCATGGATCAGGGGTAAACCTTCAGGTGTTGGAGATTCAAGGCCAATTTGGTTCTGATTGGCAAGGGGCTGCATGAGATCCACCACTTCATGGAGAACGCTGTCAATCCGTTGAGGTAGAATTTCTCGTTGTACGGCCCCGGCCTCCATGCGGGATACGTCCAATAGATCACTTACCAGATCCAGCAGTGCTTGTATACGTTGTTTCGAACGGTTGATGATTTTCAACTGTTTCTCCTTGTCTTGAACGTACCCCTTCTCCATCACTGACAGATACCCGTCCACGGCTGCGAGAGGTGCGCGCAGCTCGTGTGCTATCATATTGACGAACTGGGCTTTCACATGCTCCAGACGCTTGGCCTCGCTGATATCTCTCAGAACGGTAACGGTGCCGCGAAACTGACCCGAAACCGTATCTACAACCGGGGCTACATTGGCGAGCACCCACCTCTCTTCCGGCCCGGGGCTGATTTTGACCTCGTTTGACAGGTGCTTTTTGTGGTTTGAGACATGGGAAATCATTTTCGTCAACTCTTCACATTCCAACGCCTGGTTAATTTCCAAGGGCGTCTGAATGGTGCGGGCGTGGGAGAGAACCTTGAGTGCTGCAGGGTTGTGCAATACTAATACCTGTTCTGCATTGCATACCATCACCCCGTCAGCCATGCAGTCAATGACCGTACGGAATTGGCTCTTTTCGGTGGCTAATTCAAGCATCCGCTGGCGCCGCTCGACGTCCATAAAATTCTGCTCGCGAATCAGATGGACCCGTTCTAAAGCCCGATTGACCAAACGTAACAAATCCTCCGGAGCAAAGGGCTTGGCGATAAAGTCGTAGGCCCCTAGTTTCGTCGCTTCCACGGCAGATTCTATGGTGGCGTAGGCAGTTATCATTACAAATACAGTTTCCAACGCTATCTCTCGAGCCTGGAGAAGAAAATCGAAACCGTCCATACCCGGCATTCTCAAGTCCACTAATACCAGATCCATATCCGGTTCCTGGCGCAGGATGTCCAGCCCCTTTTCACCGTTTTCGGCTAACAAAACTCGATGGTCTTGAGATCGAAGTACACGTTCACACCCGCGTCGAATACCTGCTTCGTCATCAACCACAAGGATTTTGTGGATATCTCCATCCTTTGATTTGTTCACAGAATCATCAGCCATAATCAACACCCCTTTTCTCTTGGATCCGGCCCACTGCTCTGCCCTCGGGAGACATTAATTGGGATCAAGCGCGGTTTCCGGCACAGATAATGTAAAAACAAAATCTATCCACTCGTCGGAAACACTTTCCGCATGAATCTGCCCCCCATGGCGGCGCAGGATTTCACGTGTGATAAATAGTCCCAATCCGGTTCCCGTTTCCTGTTCTGATCCTAATGGAGGCTGGAGCCGGGAGAACTTCTTGAACAATTTGTCCATTTGATGGGACGGAATTCCCGGACCATCATTCCAAACGTGGAGTTCAACCTTGTCGTTGCACTGCTCCCCCGATAATTTCACCGTTCCCCCTTTGCGGCCATATTTAATGGCATTGCTTAGCAGGTTCTCGTATACGATCTGCAGAAGGGAAGGATCAGCCTGTACAGACAGGTCTTTCTCGATCTTTACCTGCACCCGCATCCCTCTGGATTCAATCCGTCCACGAAAATTGTTCAAAAGGGGGCGGATAACGTCTGCTTCTATATGCAGCGGCCGTGCATGCACCTGCAGTTCGCGCTTTTCTATTCGGGAAAGGTTAAGGTAGTTGAGAGTCATCTCTTCGGCCCTGTTTATGGCCTGCCCTACATCGTCGAGCGCTTCTCTTTGGTCTTCACTGATTTTGCCGACATACCCATCACGCACGGCAAGCAGGTTGATTTTCATGGCTGCAATCTGGTTCTTAAGTTCGTGGGTTATGAATTCCAGGGCCTCAAGGTAATTTTTCACCCATTGTTTTAACTCTATTGCTGTTTGCTGGAGATCATCACGGCTATGCTGCAATTGCTCGTCTCGCTCCTTCAGCGAATTGACCATCTGGTTGAAGGCGCTCGTAAGACGATTGATCTCATCCCGTTTCGCTCCAGGCGGCTGCGGTAACTGATAGTCAAGATTGCCTCGCGTAACCTCTGCGGCCCCGGCTGTCAGTTGGGACAGGGGCCGAGCCAGCCGTGCGGCTAACCACAAAGAAAGAAAAACAGCACATATGAATACAAGACCGGCAACCACAATAAATATGGTCATGGCCTGCCTGCGCATATCGTCATAACGTTGTTTTAGGATGCCTACGTATAACATACCGACGATGTCGCCTTGGATATTTCGTAAAGGCTCATATGCAGAGATGTACCAGCTATCAACCACGAAGGCTGGGCCTATCCACATTTTCCCTTGACCCAGAACCCGATCATAGACTTCCTCGGAAACACGCGTGCCTATAGCCCGTTGACCATCTGCTCCTACAACATTGGTGGTGATACGAACGTCGCCCTGAAATATGGTGACGGTACCCAAGTTTTTTCCGTAGTAAGTGACGGCTGTGAAGATGTTTTCTCTAACGAAATCCACGAAATTATAATTCTGGTTGATCACAGTTCCCACTCGGACAATGCCAATCATCTGCTCACTTTCATCCATGATTGGGGCCGCGGCCTCTAACACCATCGCTTTGTTGATTTCGTCCGGTCCACCAGGTTTTGCATGTGGCGTGGGCAAAACGCTAATACGTCTCCTCGCTGTTAGAGTTTTGTTTTCCTTGGATAAAGCCTTTAAGGGGAGAATAGAGAGGCCTGCTACCGGTTTTTTTTCAAGAAGTACACGTTTAATGATGGGACTGATCGATGCCTGGGCGCCAATATCACCACCGCATGCCGTCGCAAAAATAATGCCTCGGTTGTCCAGAATTTGCAGGAAATCGTACCCACACTCAATCCGAAGTTCATCCAGAGTGCGCTGGTCAACCGTCTGATTGGAGGGCAGATTCTCTGCTATATCGCTGTCGCCTCCCGCCATCACCATGCATACCTTTAAGGCCTCATCGAGTCGTCGTTCCCACATGGCATGAGCGGTTTTCAGTCCAAGAACAACCCGCCGTTCAGCTTCTCCAATGACCATTCTATTGATGAAGAAGCTTCCGGCCAATATGGTAAGGGCGCCGGACAGAACCGCAACACCAACAAAAGCACCGAGCAACCTCGTGCGCAAAGGGAAGTCCATATTATATCCTACAATCGTCTCGCAATATTGTACAGGTGGTAAATTCTTCCTTGTTTAATCCTGCCGGTGAAATGCACCGGCTTCAACAACTCCAAGCGTGGTCAGGTTCACCACTTCCTCCACCGTAGCCCCATACTAACGAAGGTGGGCTGGGAGGCGCGTTCCCATGAGCATAGGACCTACTGACACTGCTTCGCCAATATACTGGAGCAGGTTAAGGGCCAGGTTTCCTGATTGCAGATCAGGAAAGATGAGCACATTCGCATTTCCCTCAAGATCACAGAAGGGAAAATATTTATGCCGCAGAGTGCTGTTGACAGCGATTGCTAATTGTATCTCCCCATCGATAATAAGATCAGGATCATGAGACTTAGCGATCTCAGTTGCCTGACGGATCTTGCGGGCTAAAGGGTGGCTAACGCTACCGTAGGTAGAGAAAGACAGCATTGCTACTCGTGGCTCGATGCCGAGGGATCGAACTGTGCTCGCGGTCAACAGGGCGATCTCAGCTAATTCCTCGGCCGTCGGATCGATGTTCACCGCACAGTCGGATAGAAAATAAACTTCCTTGGGCAGCAGTACCATGTAATGGCTGGAAACCCTGCGTATTCCCGGGGCAGGGCCGATGACTTCCAGGATCGTTCTTAGAGATTCGACATAGTGAGTGGACACCCCTGCGAAAAGCATATCAGCGTCTCCTGTATGGACCATAAGCGCAGCAAAATAATCGCGCTTGCGCACTCGTTTAACTGCCTCGGCATGCATAACTCCTCGCCTGCGTCGTATTTTGAAATATTCCTCAACATAGGCCTCGAAGCGGGAACTTTGAAACGGATCTATTATCTGGACCCCACCCAGGTCCAAATCGAGATGCTCCATAACCTTATGTACTTCATCTTCGTTTCCCACTAAGATGGGCTGCGCTATATTCTCGTCTATCAGGATGGCGCAGGCACGCAGGACTGTTTCGCTGCTTCCTTCAGAGAAGACAACACGAGGGTTTTCGTGTCGGGCCTTCATGATCAACCCTCTCATGGTTTCTCGTCCGGTGCCTAACCGAATTGTCAGCCTTTCACGGTATGGCTCGTCTTTTAGGGTGAGACGTGCCACCCCTTCTTTGATTGCCTCCTGGGCCACGGCCGCGGATTCGTATACTAAGATCCTTGGATCGATCGGTTTGGGCAGCAAGTATTCGGGGCCGAAGCTAAAGTGCTCATCGCTGTAGGCTTTTTCAACTTCTTCCACGACTTCGTCCCGTGCCAGGTCAGCTAAGGCGCGGGCCGCAGCCAAAAGCATTCCCTCAGTGATGCGATTTGCCTGGACATCAAGAGCACCTCTAAAAATATAGGGAAAGCTCAGGATGTCTAATACGGCGTTTGGGTATTGACTCAAGGCCGTGGCTACGATAACGTCCCGTCGGCTGGCCCGGGCCAATTCATAGTCAATCTCGGGCTCAGGGGTGGAAAGCGCCAATACCACCGGGAAAGAGTTCATTGAACGAACCATCTCCTGTGTGACGACGCCGGCACCGGACGCTCCCAGAAATACGTCAGCGCCACGCATTCCTGTAGTCAGATCTCGAGCGGAATCTTCCCGGGCAAAGGCCAGTTGGTATTCATGAAGGTCCTTGCGACCAGGGTGCAGGAGACCCTTGACGTCATACACCAGAAGATTCTTCGGCTGAACGCCAAGCTTCAGCAGCAGTCGGGCGCAACCAGTGCCGACTGTACCGATTCCGCTAAGCACAACCCGGATATCTTCAATCTTTTTTTCAACCAGGGCAAGGGCGTTCAGGAGGGCCGCGGTGGCTACCACTGCTAAACTGTATAGATTCTCGTGAAAGACCGGTATGCTCAACTTCTGGCTGAGCTGGTCGTAAATGTGGAGTCCCTCTGGTGCGCAAATGTCACTCAAAATAATACCGCCAAAAGTGGGTTCGAGCATCAGGACTGTATCGATAAAACGGGCTGGGTCGGTGGTATTCAGCTCCAGATCAAACACATCGATGTCAGCAAGCCGTTTGAAAAGGATAACCATCCCTTCCTGCACCGGTTTTGCTGCCTCCGGGCCAACGTTTCCCAGACCGGGCACAGCCGATCCATTGGTGATAACACCTACAAGATTGCCTCGTGAGGTGTAGCGGAAAATTTGTGAGAGATCTTCGGCAATCGCCTTAGAAGGAAACGTGGCTCCAGGTAGATAGGCAAGCCGCATTTCCCGGGGAGTCAGGCAAGGTTTTGTGGCACGGACCTCGATCTTTCCGGGGCGGTCAATTTCATGGTAGTTGAGAGAGTCCTGTTGTCGTATCATGATGGCATCTCCTTTACTTTTGAAGCTGCTGGCCGATCTTTTTGCACGGTCAGCGGATGATTTTCGACGGTCTCCTGCAGCGCCGCGAGGAAGGTGACCACGGGTCGGGCCTGAAGGATCCATAGCTTGGTTCCCTCTATGCCGAATTCAATGTCCAGCGGGTAGCCATAGGCGGCCTCCAATTGATCGGCGATCCTCACCAGTTCATACAACTCGACGTATTCAAGCGCAGGCCGGAGACGCTGGTGGTAGAGGGCATGGCTCAGAACCGTGCCCAACCCGGTATGTTTGTCGAATACCACCTGCTCCTCCTTGTCACGGGTGATATATCGGAAACGGAGGGGTTCACCTGCCCGGATGCCTTCCTTGTTCACCACGATCTGATCGGCGGCAACAATCCCTGAGACAACGCCTTCGCCCAGACCCAGGGCTGCGTTGATGACCATCTCCCTGAGATTGCCCTCCGCCACGTTCACGGTCTGAAGGACGCCCGAAACCCGTGACCAGGCATTCCGCTGGATGATTACCCCCCCCGCGGGCTGCTCAGAGGTCATACCGAGAACAACGCGGTTATGGATTGCCCGTTCCGTCCAGAGACCGCTCCAGGCCCTTTTTATGTGATCGAGGAGCGGGATTTCTCCGCGTATAAAGAGAAAGGTGTCAAATTCACCGGCCCGGGCCGCCATTTCCGCATCCTCTTCCTTAGACGAAGATCGAACCGCCACAAATGGATTGAATGGGTCTTCTTCCATCGTATTCTTGGGTGCGTTTTCATTAAGCTTGTGATAGGCCGTCAGAACCTCTTCCACAAACGCATCTGGAAGCGTCATCCCCTCCCATAGTTGCCGGATGTTGACAGATTTTTGAAAGTCATCTATATCATCGCGGCGCAGAATCGATTCAATAGCCTGCCGAAGGGTCATACCCGACGCGGTTCTTTTTAGAACATCGGCGCTCTCGCCGGGAACTGAGTCCAGGACCTCCTGGAAGGTGCGGTCGGCAATCACGATCCAGGGGGGAGTGAGTCCCCGGCCCCCGAGCCGCTCCACTTCGGCGAGGTTGGCCGCTTTCCATCCGATGAGGGGAAAGAGTTCAAAGCCGCCATCCCGGGCCGTCAGGATCCGGCGGCGCTTAAGCCTTTCCCGGGCCTTCTTGTCCTCTTGAACAATCCGGCGCTCGATACGCGCTACCGGTTTCTGTAGGGCCGGTGACGTAGCAAGAACAAGGTCCAGCCGCTCTACCTGACGCGCAAGGTGCCGAAGACGGAAATCCACCTTAACTGAAGACGCTGCCGCCTCCATATCCCGGGCAACGCTTTCCCTGAGGGTCCTTAGACGCCTCTCTGCGACAGGGTCAACATCATCGGTGCGCAAATCATCTATGAAAATAGTCTCAAACCCGCAGTCTTGCAGGGTAGCAAAAACCCCTTCAAGTGTCTGGCGGAGGTGGCGTATCCTGAGACGGAGTGAAAGGACTTCACAGGGTTGATTTGCGGTGGGGACCTTTCGCAGAGTCTCTTCCATAAGTGCATTGTTGCGGCGCTTTAGATCATCAAAGATCCAGAAAAGGTAGTCGCGGGCGACCTTCCCCACGGCCTGGTTTTTTAGAATTATGGAGAGAAGATGGGCTTTTTCACTTTGACTTCCCCCATCAGAGGAGAGATGGTCGCTCAATACGAGTTCGCGCACCACATGACAGGCCAGCATTGGGGTGGTCAAGCGGGCAAAGAGCTTCTCGATCTGGTGGCGGCTCCGAAGCCGCCGACCACGTAAGATCAACATCTTTTTTCTGTCGGTCGTCCGGCTCAATCGTCGGGTCGCCTCACCGAAGTTTTGGAAATCCACATGGAAGGCGAGGACATCTCT
>Ga0208648_1002655_pt1 | contig 12119 bp, 7 predicted proteins | sample AntAceMetag02UKL_FD_184772 | JGI IMG/M metagenome (GOLD analysis project Ga0208648, IMG submission 184772) | Saline lake microbial communities from Ace Lake, Antarctica - Antarctic Ace Lake Metagenome 02UKL (SPAdes) (version 2) | ecosystem: Environmental > Aquatic > Non-marine Saline and Alkaline...
GGTTGACCATTCATATTGGCGTGCAAACTCAAATCCTCCAACATCGTGAAGCAGTTTAACGAAATCTCGCATAAACTCTCTTTTTGCACGATATTCAGGAGAGCCGAGATTTGCATCATCAACCTTTTTTCCTTGATACCATTTGTTTAAGACATCAAGTTTATCATCTACTTCCAATTGCCAGGTACGACCATCGATCCACTCACTTATTTCTCCACAGCTACCCAATTTTTTATCGATAAACATGGCAAAGATATCTACTACAACTTTGTCATTGCCAAACCTGATTTTTGCAGCTCTGCGGATAAATTTTTGCCATAAAGCTCCAGCCCTGGAAGCTGCTGGATTCACCTGAAGTTGAAATGGTCCCTGAAATCCTATCCAATATAAACTATTGCGAAACAACTTCGAGAAGTTGGAAGGTGGAATGAGGATTTTGATGGCATATTCTTTTCCTTCATCAAGATCAGAAATGGAACCGTTTTCAATTTTCAGCAGTTTAACTTTATAAACCTGACCTGCAAATCCACCACCCACAGATTTTATTATTTGCAAATGAATTTTTGCTGAATTTGCATTTGATACGGATTTTACATCATAAACTAAAATATCGCCTTCATCATAACGATTGATATGCATGGGACGAAACAATTTCGCATCAATGAATTTCTGTTCGAGTGTTTTACAAATTTCGATATTATATTCCATTAGTTTCCTTGATTACAGAAGATAATTTTTTATGGTATTTCCGGAAAAGAATATTCAAATAATTTTGAAACCGGAACAATTTCAAAACCAAGTTTTTCAGCTTTGACAATGAATTTTATCAGGTAATTTAATTTTTTTCTATTTGTACAATGAGTGATAATCAGGACTTTATCTTTTGTTGAGAGTTTTTTAAGTTTTTCAATTTTCAGATTAAATGTTTTATCTGAAATGTCCGGGCTATCCAGGAAAAAATTGTTTTCAAAGGAGGGAATCATCATTCTCTGAGCAGTAGAATAAGCCACAGATGAAGTAGTTGTACGGCTGTCGATAAAAAACATTTCGTGTCTTTTGAGTACTTCGAGCACGATTTTCATAATGTCTTCATCTGTTGTTACAAGCGATCCCATATGATTGTTTGCTCCAATGCAGAGAGGAAGATTCTTGATATATCCTTCCATACGTTTGATAATTTCTTTTTTGGAAAGATGCACGTAAATTGCATTTTTACCGGGATTATTTTTTGGATAACTCATCGGTTCCATTGGAATGTGAATCATGGTTTCATGATTGGTCTCATTTGCTTTCAGCATCGCAGTTTTGGAATGTGTTTCGTCCGGTAAAATTGCAAAAGTAATTGGCTGTTTTATTTTACAGAAATCATTGAGCAGGTCACCTTTAAAATAACCGAAATCATCTACAACAATTGCCAGTTGAGGTTTTTTCTTTTTATAACTTCCCTCAGTTGCATAATATAATTTCACGATATATTTTTGAGAATCGAATGGGTCGATAAATTCGAGTTCCTGTTTAAAACCGGTTCTGGTCTCATTTCCTGAAATAATTTTACCGCCAATACTTTCGATTTTGCCGGTAATAATCGCATTTGCCAGGTTCAAATCTATTTCATCTTTGTTCAATCCGATATAAATATAAATGGCATCTTTACGTACTTTGTGTTTGTATAATTTTTCTGGAATTCCCATGTTTTTGATAGCTTCTAAAATCACATCATCCACAGAGATTTTTTGTTCGATTTCTATTGTTTCCACTTTTTCTTTTTTTTCTTTGGGAGTGATGGAAATATCGATGTGATTATTTATTACGAGATAAATCGCAGATGCTAAAACAACGATAACGATAAAGATAAGCAGAAAATTTATCTTATTTTGCTTTTTCTTTCTTTTTTTCGTTTTTGGCTTTGCCATATTCTCCTCTTTTATGTTTTGTTTGAATTTCTAAGTTGATTTTGAGTCAAGGAAAAAACTTGAATTTGATAAGAAATAAAAAACCGATTCGAGAAATGAATCGGTTTAAAATGGTGGGCGCTGAGGGACTTGAACCCCCGACCACCTGCTTGTAAGGCAGGCGCTCTCCCAACTGAGCTAAGCGCCCTGAAATCAGAGAGAAGATTTATTTTCAGCTTTTCTCTGTCAAATATTTTTTAAGGATATGAAACTGGTCGGGGCGAGAGGATTTGAACCTCCGACCCCTGGTTCCCAAAACCAGTGCGCTAACCGGACTGCGCTACGCCCCGAAGAATTGCCACCAAAAAAAACGCCAATTTTGAGTCAAGCAATTTGTTGAGACCATTCAGCTGCTAAGTATATGATTTGAATTTTAACTTTTTTTCATAGTTAATCATATTCTTATCTGCGTTCATCTGCGTCGGATTCTTATACAAATTAGAAAGTAGTACCAAACTGAAAATGCGGTTCCCATCTCATATTTTCAAAATTATGAGCATAATCAAATCCGATGAGACCGAATGGACTTCGTACACGGATTCCGATTCCCGCACCTTTTTTCATATTCCAGAAATCAAAATCCTTCAGACTATTATAACTATCACCTGCATCAAAAAATAATAAACCGATAAGTTGGTCACCTGCAATGGGCCAGCTATACTCAGTAGAAAAAATGATTTCCCTCAATCCACCTTCATTAGGTCCAACCGAGCGGTCTGCATATCCTCTGATTCCATCAGGACCGGTTCCACCCAAATAGAATCTTTCATCCGGTGGTACTTCATCAGAATTATAACCTGTAACATAACCAAAACGCCATTTTGTACTTAAAACCAATTGCCAGATAGTTTTTGTGAACCAACTTACTTGAGCAATTTGTTTGAAATAATTGAAATCACCTTGAAGCGGACCACCGGCTAATTCGCTGTAAAGAGTAAATTGAGTACCGGTTGTGGGGAAAAAGATGTTATCTCTGTTGTCACGGGCAATGGTCATAGATAGAGAACTCGTATTTTTCCAACCTTCTTGATCCAATTCAGCAAGAGTTTCAGAAACATCTTCCGGGTCTATCGAACCTAAAATTCTATATTTTTTTTGATAAAAGGAATATCCACAGATAATCTTAGCAAAATTCAAAAATCCTAAAGGTCGTCCTAATCGTATTGAACCACCATTTGTTTTGATTTCATAGGTGGACCACTCTTTGGATGTGTGATAAATATTGAAGCCCACAAGTGTACTTGAATCCATGAAATACGGATTTGTGAAGTCGATTTCATAGTTCTGAGTTTTTCCTCCGAACTCCCATTTCAATCCTGCAGACCATGAATTTCCAAATAAATTATTATTTGATACTGAAATTTGCCCAACTATTCCATCCTGACTGTTAATAGCAACTCCACCGTTTGCCGAGCCGGAAGGTTTATCATTAACGTGGATAATCAAATCGATATCTCCATTACTGTTGATAGGCTGATAATCAGGATAAAGGTCGGGTTCGAAAAATCCCATATTATAAATATTGTTCTGTGTTCGCATCACTTTTGACTGACGAAAATAGTCGCCTGGTGCAATTGCCAGATGCCTTCTGATAACTTTTTCTTTGGTTTTACGATTTCCTTTGATGTGGATTTTATGAACTTTAGCACGTGTATTTTCCTGAATGTTAAGTTTGATGTTAATTTTTTCTTCATCTTTTTCCAGTTCATGATCGAAATTCGAGTAGATATAACCTTCCTCATAATACATTGAAGCAACTTTTCCGAGCTGTTTATTGAATTTTTGAAGATTGAATGTTTCGTCTTCTTTAAATTTGAAATTTGAGACGATCAATTTATCTGTAAATCTTTCATTTCCGGAAACTAGAATCTGTCCGAATTTAAACGTATTTCCCTCAAAAAGATAAATTTCGATAATGAATTTTCCTTCAACCAGTTTTTTATCGAAAGAGAGAATGCGAGCGTCAATGTAACCTTTTTTATTATAATAAGCTATGATAAGATTCAGGTCTTCATCGAATTTTTCTTTTTCAAATTTTCCGGAGCGTAGCAAACTGGCTTTTTTGGTTTTCATAATTCCCAGTATTTTTTTGGAGGGAATATCTTTATTACCAAAAATCTTAATTTTTTTAATTGTAACTTTCGAACCTTCTGAGATATTTACCAGAACATCTACTTTGTTATCTTCCAAATCGGTAATCTCAAATTCTGCAACAGCAAGATGATATCCTTTCTTTTTATATTCTTCAGAAATGTTATTAATAACTTCACGCTGCAGAAATGGTGACCAGTAACTTCCTTTTTTCAGGTTCACATTTGTCTGGATATTATCAGATTTGATTTTTTTATTTCCTTTAAAAGTAACTGAGTTAACTATAGGGAATTCTCTTACTTTCACGGTTATTAAGATGCCTTGCTGGAAATCCTGCTTCTCGATCAATACATCCTCAAAAACTCCCAGTTGATAAAGATTATTTATGGTTTTGGATACATCTTCTACTTTCAGGTTTTGACCAACTTCAAAGGTAAATAGAGATTTTATCAGTTGCTCATCAATGTTATAATTTCCTATAAGTTCAATTTCTAATATCAGAGTGTTCTCTGCTTTCAATAAATTCCAAAAAGCAAGATTTAGTATTAGAAGCAGTATAAATATTTTTTTATATATATTCATCTATCATTCTCCGTAACTTTTATTTTCATTGACGCAAAATATTAAATCCCAATTTTCTGGTAAAGTTTTTTTATTAGGATGAAAGAATTTATTGATTTAATCTTGAAAATGTTTAGCAAGAAGAAAAGTTTTTTAAACCTTTTCAAGGTTTGTGAATACATAAGAAGTTTGATAAAAATCTTGACGCAACAAAATGAAGTTCAAATTTAGGAATTGTTGTGGGGCATTAGCTCAGTTGGGAGAGCGCATGACTGGCAGTCATGAGGTCAGCGGTTCGAGCCCGCTATGCTCCACCATTTTGTTAGAACTATCTAATTTTTAGGAGATGTATATGAAGATTCATTTTTGGGGAACTCACGGTTCATTACCAGGCTCTATTACGGAAAAAACTATTCAAGAAAAAATTCATGAAGCGATGAGAAAATCTCTTCAATACAAGCTAAAAGATGATTCTGATATCGAGGATTTTATAAAAAATAAACTTGCATTTTCCGAGCGAGGAACTTTTGGAAACAATACTTCTTGTGTGGAGATTATAGATAAAAACTTGAATACAAAAGAAACACCTGAATATATTATTTGTGACGCTGGAAGCGGTTTACGGGATTTTGGAAACAACGTTTTAAAAACAGGTAAATCAGGGATTTATCACCTATTTGTTTCTCACCTCCACTGGGATCACATCCAAGGATTTCCATTTTTCATACCTGCATTCATACCTGGTAATACAATAAATATTTATGGTTGCCACAAAGAGTTGAAACAAGCATTTATTATGCAGCAACGTAGTCGTCATTTTCCGCTTCCTCTCAAAGAGATGAGAGGAAATATCAAATTTAAAATTCTAAATCCAGAGCAGGAATATAATATTGCCGGATTTCAAATAAAAATTATAAAGCAAAATCATCCTGGTGTTTCTTATGGATACAGCTTTGAAAAAGATGGGAAAAAAGTAGTTTATTCTACTGATGCAGAACACGATAAAAATGCAGAAAGTCCAAATTATCCGTTCTTAGATTTTTTCAGAAATGCGGACCTTTTAATATTTGATGCCCAATATCTTCTGTTTCATAATATGGATTTGAAGAAAGATTGGGGGCATTCCAGCAATATTATTGGAGTTGAACTTGCTGTAAAAGCAGGTGTGAAAAGATTATGTTTATTCCATAGCGAACATTCTTATAATGATAAAATATTGGAGCAACTCCTCAAAGATACTCGCAGATATTTAAAAATACGTGATGCTTCTTCTTCACTTGAAATTTACCTTGCTTATGATAGTTTAGAGATTTCGATATAAAAGAAATGAGAAATATCCATATTTGAGTTTACTCTAAAAAGGCTGCGATTAGAAACATGTTAGAATATTTATCAAATATTTGGAAACCGATCCCAGTTAAATAAATAAGGATTTAACGGGATAAATGAATCGGTTAAAAAGTTACTATCTTCTTATTAACCACCAACTTAAGTTGGTGGTTAATGAAACAAAAAAGAGCCTTAACCGTTTTAACGGTTTTTCGTTTTTATTTAATCTGACTTTTTTGAGCTGACTCATTTTTTTACCTAATAAATTCTGGAGAACAATATTAAAATTTTCAAATTAACTTTTCTTGTTTTAATTCTTTTTCTCAGTATTTGCATTGGTAATACTTTATTTTGTGAACCTTTTGGTTTTGGTAAGATTGTAAATCTTGGTGAGAAGGATAAGCTTATTCATCATCGTTTTCTGAGGGTTTATACAGATGAGATTGTGGGATTCGTTCTGCAATATACCGGAGCAAAAAATCCTTTTCAACCAGCAACGTTAGATGAACCTACAATTTTTTCGGTTAGCGAAGATGGACATCCTCTCGAAGGACTGAAAACTCTGGGTTTTTATGTGAACATTATTGATATGGGTCATAATCCAAAAGCATATTTCCCCATTACTTTTGAAGCGGAAGTTTTTATAAAATTACCAAAGCATATGCTGGAAGGAAGCATTTATACCTTCAAATCTTATGGTTTGAGTAAGACTGATATTGATGTAACTTTTACCTGGTCAGACAAAAATGTTTTAAGTGAAGCAATCAAAGTAAACCAAATCGGTTATTTATCAGATGCAAAAATCCGTTTAGCATATTTTGGTAAATGGCTGGGAACAGACGGTCCTTTGGAATTTATTCCTCAATCCCATGAAGTAATTGATCTTAATAGCGGAAAAATTGTTTATACCGGAATACCAGAATTAAGACATTCTGCAGGTCAAAAAAATGAAGGTGCTTATCAACTGGATTTCTCAGGAGAAAATGTTTATAGCTTAGATTTAAGCTATCTGGAAAGAGGTGTTTATTGCATCAGTATCCCGGGAGCTGGTAGGTCATATTCTTTCCGGGTAGCAGATGATGTTATGGCTGAGCCCCTTTTTACTTCCATTCGTGCTCTTTATCATCAGAGGTGTGGAATTGAGTTGGAAGCAAAATATACTTTCTGGACTCGCCCAAAATGTAAAAAGCATATCAAACTTTTATTAATGCCAGAATACCATTTCGGGAATGTTAGCAAACTACCAGAAAATATCTTTGAGCGAGTCGATCAATTCCTCCAGAAAAGAGAAGAAATAGGAAATTTGGAATATCGAATTGTAAAAGGTGGATATCACGATGCCGGAGATTACGATCGTAATCCATCTCATCTTAGGATTACCAATGTTCTTTGTACAGCTTATCAGATAAATCCCGAAGCATTTATTGATAAGCAATTTATCATTCCTGAATCTGGAAATGGGATTCCCGATATTCTCGATGAAACAGATTATCTTCTTTCTTTTTATCTGGAAAATCAATGGGAAGATGGCGGAATTCCTTCTGGAACTGAATCTGATAAACATCCCAAAAATGTAAATAATAATGGCTGGCTCACTAATACTGAGAATGAAATCAATGAATATGTTATCCTTCCTGTTACTCAGATGAGTTGCTTCGATTTTGCGGCTGGAGCTGCGCATCTTGGTTTGGAACTAAAAGCTTTCCCAGAAGCGAAACTAAAAAGTGATAAATACATTTACGCAGCAGAGAAAGCATTTGAGTGTGGAATGAAAAATTTTCCACCAAAGAACCTGGAAGAGCAATTAATGGCAGCTCACGCAGCAGCACGGTTACTTGCAGTTACAAACAAGCGAGAATATACAGATGTAATTAATTCTTTCGATGCATTGATAACTCAAAAAAAAGATTATATGAATTCTGCTGTTTTATGGTTTGTTTCAGCTTATTTAACTATTCCGGAAAATACTCCGGGTTTGGATCTGGAATTTCAGAATTCATTAAAAAATAATGTATCCGATACCTGGAACTGGGCTTTGAATAAATTCTTTCTAAAGGAAGGTTATTTGCATTTTAAACACCCCTGGGCACCTTTTACAAACGGTACAGGTTCGGTGGGACAAGCAGACCTGATAACATTGGCTTGGTTGATTACAGACAATGAACAGTTATTGGATATGATAAAGGTTACTGCTGATTTTTGTCTCGGTGCAAATCCTCTCGGTAAAGTGATGTGTTCCGGGCTCGGTCAAAATCATATTCTTCATCCGCTTGTTTTGGAATCTATGAATGATGATTTAAAGGAGTATGTTCCCGGGATCTGGGTATATGGTCCAATTGGAAATAAAGAACACTGGCTCCAAAAACAGTATGATTCGATTCCTTCCTTTAAAGAAACTCCTTCACTCTATCGCTATATAGATATTGATCAGTGCCCAATGCACACGGAATTTACCGTGCAGGAAACTTTGTGTAAAGCTGTGATGTTGTTTGGGGTTTTAGCTTCTGAAAATCCTAAACCTTATACAAGACCACTTCCAAAACCAGATTGAATTAGTTTTTCTCAAAAGGAAGATTATTAATAAATTTCTTGACTCGAAAAAATCAAAATGAAATTTTCGTAACTTGTTAATACATTTGAAATTAAATTAATAGGAGGATAAAATGATGTACTTAAAAAAACTTTTCACTGTTTTGGTTATTTTCATGATTTTCCCTGCAATTATTTATGCTCAAACTATTCTTATTTGGGATAATGACAATAACTCAGATTTTCTTGATCCTGAAGGGGCTGGTTATGTGGGATGCGAGTATGGTATTCAACAGGCTTTAACAGCAAATAATCTCAACTACTCAACAGTCTCATCTTTGCCTGCTGATTTATCAATTTATGATGTCATTTTTGTAACTCTGGGCATCTATTGTGTAGGCTGAGGTCTTACACCACCAGGTGCAGTTGGCACCTATCAACAACAATTGTTAATAGACTATTTTGATGCTGGTGGTTGTCTTTATATTGAAGGAGTAGATGTAGGTTATAATCATCATACAACAACTTTTTTCAGTTATCTTGGTACAGATTTCGTGAATAATGGAACAGTTAATGGCATTCATCAAATTATAGGAGCAGGAAACACTTTTGCTTCTACGGATGAATATAATTATCTATTTGATGAAGATCCGGATTACATGGTTGACAGATTGGAGCCTACTCCCATGCAGGGAATACAATATTATACCTGCCAACAAGAAATGGGACGTGGAGTTTATTATGATGAAGGAACTTATCGGACAATTTGTTCATCCACAATTTTCGGAGCTATGGCAAATGGTATAGGTTCAAACACAAAAGCAAATTTAATGGCTCGTTATTTTTCCTTTCTATCTTATGATCCGGAACCTCAACTCTGGCTGGTAAATACTGAAATTGATTTCGGATATCAATATTTGAATTATCCGGAAATAATGACAGTAAACATTCGTAACCTGAGTTATGAAAATCTTAATATCAGTTCTATCTACGTTGTTGGAGACGAGTTTGCTTATACAGGAGCAACGACGTTTGAGCTGGGTTGGGGAGAAATTGCTGAGTTAGATGTAGTTTTCTTATGCGGAAGTTTAGGTCTCTTCAATGGTTCTCTAATAATTGAGAGTAATGATCCTGCCCAAAGTCATCTTATAAACCTTAATGGTGCGTGTATTATGCCGCCGGAAATCGAGCTTTCTCAATTGGAACTTTACACCATAATTCCACCAGGTGAAATCGGAAATGATATTCTAACAATCTTTAATAATGGCGGAAGCGATCTGGAATTTTCTTTAATTCCTTCAGAAACTACTCCAGAACAGAATTTCGCTAATTCTCAAATTCCAAGAATAAGAAAAAGTGGAGCAGAGCACATAATCAATAAAGATAATTCCCAAACTTTACCGATTTATCTGGAATTGGTTTCTTCTTTGAGAGATTCAACAGTTCTGTTCTTTGATGATATGGAAAATGGAATCAATGGTTGGGCTATTGAAGTCTATTTAACTGATGACCTCTGGCATCAAACCGAAACAAACTTCAATTCCCCGACCCATAGCTGGTGGTGCGGACAGGAAGGAACAGGAACTTATAATACGGGTAACCAGATAAGTACAGCAGTAATCTCACCAATTATAGATTTGACTGTTGTTGATACAACTGTTACACTCCAGTTTTTTGAAAATTATGATACTGAATCTGGATACGATTGCTGCATGGTTGATGTAACAACAGATGGAGGACTGACCTGGATTCCTTTACGAGGAAGTTTGGGTACTGCACCTTCCGGTAGCAGTGGCGATTGGATCACCTCAATTCTTGATCTTACAGGTTTTACGGGAAATGAGATTCAGATACGTTTTTATTTTGATACTACAGATAGTATTAATAATAATTATCCCGGCTGGTTTTTTGATGATGTTATTGTATATTATGATGGAGTTCCCTGGTTACCGATCGAACCTGGTTCTGGCACAGTTCCTGCAGGTGGAAGTATAGACATTTCTATCACTTATGATGCTACAGATCTGGAGGAAGGTGAATACAGGGCTGATATTCTGGTTTCCAGTAATGATCCTGCAGATCCACAAATAATTATTCCCGTTACTCTGATAGTGAGTTTTACTAATACAGAAAATCAAGTTATTCCTCTTTACACAAATCTTTATGATAACTTTCCCAACCCTTTCAACCCTGAGACAACTATCTCATTTAATCTCACCGCAGAGGATGCTGAGAACGCAGAACTTGTGATCTATAATCTGAAAGGACAAAAAGTGAAACAGCTCATCAGCGATCGGATTTCAGCTGGTCAGCATTCTGTGGTTTGGAATGGAAAAGATGACAACGGAAAATCCGTTTCAAGTGGTATTTATTTCTATAAATTGAAAACCGCTAATTTCGAAAAGACGAGGAAAATGATCCTTATGAAATAAGGGAATTTAGCACCGACGGTTTTTCGGAGGGGCAACATTTCCTTTTTAATGAAATAAATGGAAAGAATTTATTGAAAAAAGCCCCAATCTCGGGGCTTTTTTTTTATGCGATTTCTATCTGTTCGCAAGAGCACACCAATTGTTCGTTATCGCACAAAATCAGTTCCGCTTAAAAACCTGCATTTTATCCTAACTTATTGATTATTAATGCTTTAGAATAATGGCACATTATTTGCTTGATTATTGGTGTGTCGCTTATTCACTTCTAAGCGTGTATAAAGATAATTCATAGATAAGTTTTATACGCCTTTAGAGGAAAAATCGAGAGTGAGGAAATATTTAAAAAAAGGAAATGGAAAATGTTAGGAAAGAATCAAAGTAATACATAAAAAATCAGTCTAATTTTAGATTTAAAAAAATAGGAGGTTGTTGTGAAGAAAGTATTTGTGATTGTTTTTTTGATGTTCATAGTTTATTCAATGCAGGTTAATGCTCAGTTACATATTGGTTTTCAAGGTAGTATGAATATTGCCACTTTCGATATGGACCCTGATGAAGGTGTACACTTGGCTACGCAGACATTTTATGGTTTTGGTGGATTTATTGATGTTAAAGTACTCGAATCGTTTTCAGTTTGCTCAGAACCAATGTATTTGCAAAAAGGTTCGAAATGGAATGATGTTTTATTTGATTGGGAGTATACACTCTCATATCTGGATATTCCGGTTTTATTTAAATATGATTTCGTTCCATATGAGAATGATCTTTATATTCTGGCTGGACCAACTTTTAGTTATTGTTTAGATGCTGAAGCAGAATATAGTACAGGCTCAGGTTCAGAAGAAATTGATGTTAAAGATCAAATCAAAGACCTTGATTTCGGGATAAGTTTTGGAGGAGGAGGGAGTGTACCAATGGGAAATTGGAACCTTTTCTTTGAAGCTCGTTATTGTTTAGGCTTAACAAATATTTATGATAATCCTGAAGATCCTGACAGAGAAATCAAAACAAAAGGTTTGCTGATTTTAGCTGGAGTTTACTTCCCTCTATAAAGCAGATAAAACCTTCAAATTATCGAAAAGAGAAAAGCAGTAAACTCCTGCTTTTCTCTTTTTCAAGTATTTTCAACTTGCCAAAAAATACCTGTTAACAATCACATCCATAGAAATAAAATTTAGTTTAAATTAGTAAAAAGTTCTGGAATAAAAAATGCTTCTATCTTATA
>Ga0208648_1002658_pt1 | contig 12106 bp, 12 predicted proteins | sample AntAceMetag02UKL_FD_184772 | JGI IMG/M metagenome (GOLD analysis project Ga0208648, IMG submission 184772) | Saline lake microbial communities from Ace Lake, Antarctica - Antarctic Ace Lake Metagenome 02UKL (SPAdes) (version 2) | ecosystem: Environmental > Aquatic > Non-marine Saline and...
TCTTATTAAAAATATAAATTAAAACAGGAGAAAATAACAATGGAAATTAGTGTTAAAACAAAAGAAAATATTACAATTCTTGAATTAGACGGTCGGCTTGATACAACAAATTACAATGAAATAGAGAAAAAATTTGACGAATTAATCGGCAATAATCAAATCAATATTCTTGTTGATTGTGAGAAATTAGATTATATCAGCAGTTCCGGTTTAAGAGTTTTGCTAAAATCACTAAAAAGTATTAATAGTGCTAAAGGTAAATTTATTCTTTGCAGTTTACAGGAAAACATAAATGAAGTTTTTGAAATTTCAGGATTTACAAGTATCTTTCAAATTTTTAAAAACCAGGAAGATGCCATTAAAAATTTCTGATTTTTTTCAATATTTTTTAAGAATTGAAATTTCCAGTAAATATTTATTATGACACAAAATAATCAGCAAGTAAAAATTACTTTGCCTAATGATTTAACTTATTTGCCATTGATTCTTGACGGAATAAAAAAAATGGCTGAAATCATGGGCTTTGAAAAAAACGATATTTTAAAGATTGAAATTGGAGCCGAAGAAGCTATTTCAAACGTGATTAAACATGCTTTTGAACCAGGTGAAAAATCTACTTTTGATGTTATTCTCAATAATTTATCTCTCGGATTGAAAATAATTATCAAAGAAAAAGGAATCCCTTTCGACCCTTCATTAATTCATGAATTCAAACCCGACGAACTTAAAGAAGATCTGTCGGGCAAAGGTCTCGGTGTTTTTCTTATAAAGCAATTTATTGATGAAGTCTCTTTTCATAATCTCGGCAAGGAAGGCAGGGAAACACATCTTTTCAAACATCTTAAAAATAAAACGATAAATCAGTTGGTAAACAAAGCCGAATTGGATGTTTTGGAAAATGAAAAACAAGAAAATGTTTTACCAAAAGGTTCGGTTTCTTACGATGTTCGCAGAATGAATCCCGAAGAAGCTGTTGATGTTTCCAAAGGGGCTTATAGTTCTTATGGTTATACCTATGTTTTGGAGCATATTTATTATCCCGACAGGGTTAGACAAATGAATAAAGATAATACTCTGATTTCTTTTGTCTGTGTTACAGGTGAAAAGGAAATTATCGGACACTGTGCCCTTGAAATCGAAGAAGCTGACCCACTTGTACCTCAGCTTGGAGTGGCTTTTACAAAACCAAAATATAGAGGGCAAGGATGTTTGAATAGATTGGCAGCATCTTGCATGGATTATGCTCACAAACTTAATTTATTTGGAATTTATGCTCGCGGAGTAACCACTCATCCATATTCGCAAAAGTCTCTTTTGAAGTTTGATATTTTAGATTGTGCTATTTATATTTCAAGCGGAGCAGTTAGAGAATACAAAGATATTGAAGGAACAGCACAACGCGAAAGTGTGGTAATTCATTTCAAATATTTGAATCCTACTCCTGCTTTTAAAATTTATCATCCCCAACATCATAAAGATATTATTGAAAAAATTTATGATAATATAAAATACAAACCCATTTTTGAATTGCCACCTGCAGATTTAAAATTTAATCAAAACGATTCTGTAATTGATATTCAGACAGACCAGTTGAACATGGTCGCCAAAATAAATATTGAACAATTCGGAGAAAATATTTTGTCGGAGATTTCAAAAAATCTGAAAGAATTATGTTTTGCCCGAATGGAAACAATTTATCTCTATCTTAAACTTAATGACAACTTAACATCTTTGTTGACATCAGAATTTGAGAAAATGGGATTTTTCTTTTCGGGAGTTATGCCTCGCTCAGGACAAAATGATGTTTTAATTCTTCAATATCTGAATAATTATACTATTGATTATGATAAAATTAAAATAGCATCAGAATTTGGAAATGACTTGCTGAACTACATCAGGGAAAGAGATGTAAATCAAAATGTTTGATTATTGCATGTTTTTAGAAATGTGATTTTTATATTGCTTTATCATATTCTTCAAATAATTTTTTCTGAATATTTAAACTTTTATTAATTGCAGGATAATTTGAGATAAATAATTCTTTTCCGTTTTGATTTCCATTTTTCCCAACATTTCGCATTCCATATTTTAAATTCCATTCTGTAATATTTGCAAATGAGAATAAATCTCTAATATGTGGACTATCATCATAAGTAATTAGCCATTTATGCTCAATTTGCTTCATAGTTTCTGAAAATCTTTGATGGTCAAATGTTTTGTGTAAATTTCCGTTTTTACCGTATAACGCAGATTTTGTTGCTGAATGATAAGGCGGGTCAAGGAAAATAAATACATTTTCTCCTTCGGCTTCTACAACTTTTTGATAATCTAAATTTGTGATAAGTGTATTATTTAAAATTTTTGAAAATGCTTCAACTCTTTCAATACTTGATTGCGTAAATCTTTTTTCAAATGCTGTATTTGAAAAGCCGCCGCTTTCACTTGTTCCCGAAAAAGTTATACGATTAAAAGCAAAAAATGCTGCTGCCTTTTTTAAGTCATCAAATTTATTTATATTTTCAATCAAAAAACGATGCAATTCTTTTCCTCTGTTTTTGTTGTCTGGGAAGTTTTGAAATTCATCTTTCCATTGTTGAATTTGTGTTATTAATTTAGTGGGGTTTTCTTGAGTTTGCTTCCAAAAATGAAAAAGGTTCAAATAAATGTCATTTATCCAAAATATTTTATTCGGATATTTTTGTTTTAGGTAAACGAAAACCGAACCACCGCCTAGAAAAGGTTCTCTAAATTCATCAAATTCAGGAATTAAAGGTGCTATTATTTTAACAGCTCGACTTTTACCTCCCGGATATCTTAATGGACTTTTTATCATTTAATTAGCATTTTCAATAATTGCTGAAAATTTGTTTTTATTAGCTTCAGATAATAAATTTTTAATTAATTCTTTTTGGTTATTTGAAAACTTGTTATTTGAAATAAAATCTTTTATTTTATTAGAACTTTGTGATGAAGAAATACTTCCATTCAATTTAGTTGAAGTCAGTCTTATTACAGGAACAGGCTTATATTTTTTTCCTTGGATAAAGACATTTTTTAAGTTTGTGTAAAGAATCATTTTTAATAAACCATCTTTAATATCACCTTTACTTGGTAAAAGTTCGTTTCTTGAATGTTTATCTTCAATTAGGAAAACCATATTCTTTTCTGTTTTTATTTCATCTGTTGTGAAATAGTATTTTCCACCTAAATAATTTTCTATTGTAATAGTTGCTTTTGAAAGTGTTGTTAATGATTCTTTTGGCTGAATAGTAAGCATTTCACGATTTTGAGTATCTTTTGCTTTCTGACGTGAAATATTCATAAAGTTTTTAACACCATCAATAAATTGATTTGCAAATTTATCAATTCCTTGTTCAGAATGAAACTCTACATCAAGTTGTTTGCCTATTTTATGATATGTTGATTTTGCTTTTTGAATTAATTCAGAAAAAGTTATATCAATTTCATTTAAATTCCAATGTAATGCAGAACTATGGAAATTTTTAATTTCTTTGATTTTTTTCATTACTAATTCATTATTAAATTTTTGATTAGTAATTTTATTATTTCTTCTTGGGTGTTTTTCTGCTTTAGAATAATAATTAAAAATTACAAAAACATCTAATAAGCTCATTAGTGAGATTGTATCCCACTGAATAAAATCTCTATCTCCATTTTTTCCTTCATCTTTGATTATAGGAATTACTGTAATTCGTTTTGAACTTCCAAGTGTATTATAAACTCTTTCATAAGGATAGGAACGGGTTCTTTTGGGTGAAACCCATTTTGACAAACCAAATGAAAAATTATCATCTTTTATTATGCAACTTGCTGGCAATTCATTAATGTCAAAATCAAAGAAATCAAATGTTTTTAATTTGTTTGTGAGTTTTATTTCATACTCAATTCCTGTTATTTTTGCTGTTATATGCATCTTTTTTACTTTCTATATATTCAAGTGTTACAAATCTATATTTTCCATCGCTTCTTTCTATAACTTCAAATTTATCAGCATTTTTGTTAGTTTTAAAACCTGCTTTTTCCATAATTATGTCTTCTAAATCACGGATAATTTCGTAACCGATTGAGTTTCTCTTTAGTTGTCTAGCAATTTTCATAGTTGTTCCACTCCCAAGAAAAGGATCAAGAATTGTTTCACCATTATAAGAAAATAGTTTTATTAATCGATAAGCTAATTCGTCAGGAAATGCTGCAATATTTTTCTCTAATTTTGAATCTGGTAAAACATTTGTCATTTCCCAAATAGTTTTATACCAATTATTAGTTTGAAACTCCTTTTTGTCAATTTTTGATTGTTCTCTTACTTCTTTTGAAATAGAGTGGTAATCAAATTTTCCTTTTTGAAAAATGACTATACTTTCTAATAAATTGTCAGGATAAAAATACATTGGATAAGGGTTTTGAAGCAAAACACCACTTCTTTTACTTATTCGAAGATATCCGTCAGGTTTTTTCCAAATAATTTTATCTCTGTAACGAAAACCAACACTTTGAAAAATTTTTATTGTATCTGCTGTAATTGGATATTTTTGTCCGTTTACAAGCATATCATCTATATTCAATGCGAAAATTCTACCACTTTGCAAAACCCGATATGATTCTTTTGCCATTCGTTTAATTACACCAAGATACTGTTCATAGTTTTCAAACAATCCTTTATAGTCAAAAGGTGCATTAAAATAAGGTGGTGAAGTTGTGATAAGATGAATACTTTCATCGGATAATTCCGTCATAGTCATACAGTTCCCGAATATAATTTTATGTGTAGTATTCATTTTATTACTTTTCACAAATTTAATATATTTTTTTAATTTTAAATGTATTTTTTAGTTCTAATATACTGCTGTAAACCACCTATTCATATAAACATTACTATATTTGCATAAAGTTATTTAAAATTTACCCAATGAAAAAACTATTATTCGTTTTTATAGGATTTGTTTTGCTCTATGCTTGTTCACAGAAAAAATATACTCCTGCTCCGTTTCGCGAAAATGTAAAAGCAATTCTTGAAAAAGCCGGTTCGCACAGCTCCGAGCTTGAGAAGGTTTTTGCTAATTATCAAAATCCCGAAGACAGCTTGAAACTTAAGGCAGCATATTTTCTTATTGGAAATATGGATGATAAACATTCTTATTCAAAATTTCATCTTCTTGCTCCCGATTCTACTGTTATTGATTTTGATATTAATGAATTTTCCAATTACGAACAACAGCGACTTGCCTGGGATTCTCTGGAAAGAGTTTATGGAGAAATTGATTTCAAAAGATGTTTGAATATAAAAGATTATGACACCATAAGTGCAGATTACATTATAAATAACATAGAGCTTGCATTTCAATCGTGGACACAAAATCCCTGGTCAAAGCATTTGGATTTTGAGCAGTTTTGTGAATACATTTTGCCACATAGAAGCACAAACGAACCTCTTGAAAACTGGCGAAGTTATTTTATTGAAAAATATAAATGGGTGAAAGATTCCATGCAAGACATTAATTCTCCGGTTGAAGCAGCAGTATGGATTAATAATGATTTGAAATCTTGGTTTAGATTTGACCCGCGATATTATGATCATCCAACCGACCAAGGATTTTCGGAGATGATAGAAGTGAAAACAGGCAGATGCGAAGACATGACAAATCTGGCAATTTATGCCATGCGTGCTAATGGAATTCCCGTGATGAGCGACTTTACACCATATTGGGCGAATACAGGAAACAATCATGCATGGAATGCAATTATTGATAAAACAGGCAAAGTTGTAATATTTATGGGAGCTGAAGCTAATCCCGGTCAATATAAACTTAGTAATAAATTTGCCAAAGTTTATCGTAAAACTTATGCCAAACAAAAAAATACTCTCGCTGAATTATCCGCAGATAAAAAGAAATTACCCGGCTATATTGATAATAGCTATTATGTTGATGTTACTGCTGATTATGTTGACGTTAAAGATGTAGAAATAAAACTTGAAAATGAAATTCCCGATAGTGTTGAATTTGCATATATATGTGTGTTCAACGAGGGTGAATGGAGAGCTATTAACTGGAGTAAAATTAATAACGATAAAAATGTTGTCTTTGCAAAAATGGGCAAGAACATAGCTTATCTTCCTGCTTTTTATATCAATAACAAAGTTGTGCCAGCAGGAAATCCTTTTATTCTTTATGATAATGATAATATAGATTTTATTAAAGCAGACACAAATATTTTGCTTGATATCGAACTTGAATATACAACAAACCGAACAAGGATTAAATCTTCGGATAATATTGCCGTTGTTAATTTTATACCCCAAAAAATTTATCAATTGTTTTATTGGAAGCAAGGCTGGAAATTAATAGGAGAGGAATCTTACGAAAATAAAAACTTAAAATTTAAAGACTGCCCATCAAAAGCACTTTATTGGCTTAAGGAAAAAGATGGCAGAGAATATGAGAGAATTTTTATTTTGGATGAAAAGGGTGAGCAGGTTTGGTGGTGATGGTTTTTGAGAATTTTGAAAAAACAAATAAAAAATATTCACAAACAAAAGCTGAGAATGTGGTATTAGACGTGAAAAATATTTTATTAATTGTTTTTGTATTAATAAAATTACAATTTAGCATTAAATATTTCATTCTAACTTGATTAAAAAATCTAAAGTCAGTTAATCTTTAACACAACGAACACTAAAACAATATTCTTTATCTTGAAGGTAATTAGTAACTTCATGGTCATCAAAGTACAAACTTCTGAAAATTCCCCAGATATTATTATTAGATGAAGTCCAAAAATAAGCCAGGGATGTTAAATTGCAGAAACTACCTTTATAGTGATTTCCACCAGGCAATGCAGTAAATCCACTACTATTAGTTGCTCCGATATTTGGGTATTCCCAATGTTCTGTACTATCTTCTTTTAATTTTCCTCCAGCAAGATATTCTCCTCCCAAATAATCAGTAAGTTGAGTCCATTCAGAATCACTCGGTAAATGCCAACCATCGGGACAAACTAAACAGGCTGTTTCAAAATCGTATAATAGACCGTAAATATTTGCATTTGAAGAAATATTATTGTAAACGTAGCTTTCATTTATTGTGTCATAATTAAGGTTTTCTGCCATCCATATTTGATTGCCAATTTTAATCCATTGGTATATTTTTCCATCTCTGTTATCTGTAAATGTTCCAGATGTATCTTCGATTGGAATTGTAATATCATCATCATTTTCTTCTTTATTACAACTAGTTATTACTGATATTGCTATTATTTCTAACAGTAAAATACATATTTTTGCTTTCATTTTGTTTTTGTTTAAATATTATTGTGTTTAATAAAATGTGTTTTCTGTACTCTTGCCTGAATATTGCAAATATTCATTTTTTTGAACTTCAAATTTATTTAAAATATTCTAAACATCCAATTTTATAACAAGTTTTTTTAAATATTTGTGGATTAAAGAAAAAGATGGCAGAGAATATGAGCGAATTTTATTTTGGATGAAAAGGGTGAGCAGGTTTGGTGGTGATGGTTTTTTCAAAATTATTTAAAGATACAGCCGTTATTTTTGTCTTTTATAACTGAAATTCATGCAAATCAAAGCTTGAATTTGTGTATTACAATCTCATTAAACAGAATTGATTAGTGGTAGTGATAATTATAAATCATGCGATTCAAGGGTTAAGAATATTTTGCCACAAAGACACTAAAACACAAATTTTCACTAAGTTGTAATTTGTGTTTTTATATTTTCTTTGTGAATTTTTTTGAGTCTTTGAGTCTTAGTGGCTATAAAAGAATAAGTTAGGAAATACAACACTTGATTCGCATAAATCAGTCTTATTTGTCAAACATAGTTCAACTAAACACTAATGGCTTCTACAATACCGTAGATGGCGCGATTTTCTCCTTTTTCTAATGCCCAACTTGCATTACCGTAATCAAAGTGCCAGTATTCTTTAATGTCAACCACAAAACCTTCTTCTTCAAATAAATCAATAAGTAATTTTCTATTCTTCCTGGCTAGATTTGAAATAAATGGATGGTATGGGTAGCATTTATCATTAAGGTTAATTACCAGACCCTCATTGGTTCCAAAATCCATTACGCGATTTTTTTTACTGTCATAGATTAATGCATCTACAGCCCCGCCGGTTGAATGCATTGATTCCTTTGTTGGTGCAATGAAATAGGAAACTAATTCCTCAACTTCTTCTAATTGCTTATTTGGATATTTTTTTAGCAAAAATTCAACCTTTTCATCCCATAATAGTTGTTGATGTTCAAAAGATCTCCATGCAGACCGAATTATCAGTCTTTTATCTTGTTTGTCTAAAAGTTTACTGATTCGACCTATTTTATAAAAAACATCTTCTCTAACCCTATAGTAATATTCTTTTTTAATGGATGGCTCGAATAATAAATTGAAATTTGATTGTTTTAAACTCATTAATCGAGACTTGTTTTCTTGTATTATAATACTTGAAACTAATTGTTGGTGCTTACGGTAATGTTGTTCAACTGATTCACAATATTCTTGTGCATTTATAAAATATTTAGTTTTTTTAATTACATAAGGAGATGTCATTGCTGAGAGTAAAGCTCCGTAATTCAAATCAAACTCCACTTCATTTCCTATTTTTAAGTCTATCTTCTTTGTATTAACAATAATATGGTCACTGCTTGCCCCAATGATATCAATATTCAGTCTCGGTGTTAAACCCGAAACCAGTACATCCTGTAATCCTATGTCCAATATTGCTCTATTTATTTGACCTTGGTCTTGAAACTTTGGAACATTTCCAAAAGCATCCTGAGAGACCTCACCATAAGGAAGTGAAGGTTTTGCTTTTGATTCGATAACTTCAGCGATTAAAGTAAATGCATCAGTAAAAAGATCCGGAATTGGTTTTCTGTTAAGGGTTTCACATCCCAAGTAGATTGACTCACCTATTCGTAGATTATTGATTTTACCAATATCATCAGTAGCCATAAACCAATCATAATTGGCAGAATTTCCACCGGAAATATATTTTAGTTTCAGTCCGAACTTCTCATCAACATTTTTTGCAATTGTAGATAAATAGTCCATTTTTTCTTTGTCAGGTTTAATCCCTCCAAAACAAGCCAGATTTGTTCCTATGCCTACAATTTCAATTCCTTCCAATTCCAATACCTGTTTAATAGTACTATCCAAATCAACAGGCATCAAACCTTCTCTTAAATCTCCCAACTCCAGCATTAAGATAATCTTGTGTATGGATTTATTCTCGATTGCAAATTTTGAAAGTTTTTTAATTACAGTAAGCTCAGTGTTTAAGCTTATATCTGTGTATTCTACAACTTCTTCGGCTTGGCTTAGGCTTGGTGTTCGTAGCAAGAGAAACATTGCCTTAACACCTGCATTGCGCATCCTCTTAATATTAGCTATCCTTGAATCAGCAAGAATATTTATTCCATTTTTTACTAAAGTATCGGCGACATATGGATTTCCGCAAACTGCTTTTGTAACTCCAATCACATCAATACCCTTTGAGCCATATAGCTCCACTAATGTTTTTGCGTTATGAGCAATTTTACTTAAATCTATTTTTATTCTTGGAGTTATCATATCAATTATGCTTATTTTAGTAATGTAGGAAATACTTCATATATTTTATAAATAAGTTTATCACAGCTATACTTTAAAACATCAGTAGTTGGTAATTTGTATTTTTTTTCATATTCAACTATAATATCTTTCAGTTCATCATCAGTCATGTCCTCATGGGCAATTGTAATGGCAATTACTTTTGATTTTGAAAATACCTCATTAAGTTCTATTTCAGTTTTTAATGTAGGCATGGGGATTGTGGGGAAATCACAACGATTCTTTCTTTTTGGTGGATGCTGAATAATTATTGCATCGGGATTTGCACCCTTTATAATAGCAATTGATGAATTAAATGCAGGATGACTTAAACCACCTTGACCCTCAACAATGATTATATCAGGATGTTCTTCGTTAACTGCGTCAATAATCGCTTTTTCAACTTCACCTGTTGTAAAACCTGAAGTTAGTACATCCAAAGCAATTCCGTACTTTGCACCCTGAAGCAAACCTGCTTGTCCTGTGGCTATAAATACAGCATTTATGTTTTCCTTTTTTAATGCCTCAACAAGAATTCGGGCAGTAGTCATTTTACCAACAGCACAATCTGTACCGGTAACAACTATTACCGGGGTTTTGTTTTCGAAAATTTGTCCGTTGAAAAGATGCAAGTCTTTTCGTTTGGGAGGTTTTCTAAAGTCATAGATTTTAACATTATATTCATTTGCTTTTTGCATAAATTCTTTATCTTCTGTAAAAAATTCAGGAAGACCATTTACAATATCCATCCTTTTTTCCATCGCAGTTATGATTATCTGTCTCTGTTCTTTGTCAAGAAATGGAGTTAGTGGTGCAATACCGTAAATAAAATATTTCGGGATGTAATTTAACTTTTCTAAGGCATCATCAATACTACTAAATATAGGGATTCCATTTTTTATTCCATCAAGACATTCACCTGCATCAAGACCTGCTTTTGTACTATCTATAATACCAACAATTTTATATCGTTCCGAATATCTGATAAGGCCATTAGCAACTTTACCATCTATTTTTCCAAATTCATTTTCACTATATACCAGTGCATTATTTTTCATTGTTGTTATTTTAGTTAATACTTTAGTATTCTTTCTTGAATACATATTTTAATATTTATTTCTCTATTTAGTTTATGTTATTATTGTTTTTTGTAAAAAGCTAAAAGTCTTTTTGTACTTATTAGCTTAATCTTCATACCCGCTTTTTATAAGAGTGGATATCATTTTAAATTTTTCGTTTGCTTTTATTGTGTTACGTGTATGGGCAGGAATAATTATGGATTGACCTGTCTTAAGTAAATTTGATTCGTCATCAATTACAATTTCAGCATTCCCCTCAATGATTTGAATAAAAGTTTCAAAGGGTGATGTCTTTCTACACAAGAGTTCCCCCGAATCAAATGAAACAGCACTTACGTTTCCTGTTATTCTTTTAATAATTGATTTGATTACAACTGAATTAGGGACGTAATCGATTACGTCAGCTACATTAAATGCGCCTGATTTTATGAATTCAGTATTTTTCATTGTTTTTCCATTATGTTGAATTTTTATAAGTGCAACATCAAAGTATTAATCTTTATGTATTTTTACAAAGAAAGCGACAATGTATAATTGCAGAAATCGATTTTAATTTATAGAAAAGTAATTAAATAAATACAGAGATAAGAATACAAAACTGTCCGATACTGAAATCTTTCCTGAACTCTTTTCGATGTTTTCAAAAAAAACGGTTGTTATACTTCTATAATTTATTTGAGTACAAATACTCAATTACGGTGCAAAAGTATAGCTATTAAATTTAAAAAGCATTACACAAAAATTAAGGAATCTTACATAAATCACATGTTTTCAAGATTTTTCTTCCGCTTTTTCTTTAGTTGCTTATAAAAAGAAGGAGTTAGACCGGTGATTTTCTTGAATTGGTTGGATAAATGTGCTACGCTGCTATAATGTAGTTTGTCGGAAATTTCAGTAAGATTCAATTCGTCATATAATAGCAATTCTTTTACCTTTTCAATTTTGTTGATAATAATAAATTGCTGTATAGTAATGCCTTTGACTTCCGAAAATGTGTTAGCCAAATATGTATAATCATAATCTAATTTTTCGCTTATATAATCAGAATAATTCACTTTAGGGATTTCATCAGAATAATGAATCATTTCTGTAATCACATTTTTTATTTTCTCAATCAGTATGCTTTTTTTGTCATCAAGCAATTCCAGTCCTGACTTGAGCAAATTCTTTTTTAGTTTTTCCAGTTGTTCATCACCAATATTCTCATAGGTTTCAACCATGCCAAGGTCTATGGTTTTATATAGTATGCCGAGTTTCTCTAGCTCTGCCTTAACCATCATCTTGCATCGGAGACTCACCATGTATTTGATATAAATTTTCATAGACTATTTAAGTGTTTTGTTCATTACCACTAATGGTTGCGGTGGTGCGTATCCCGAAGGATTTGCACTATAGA
>Ga0208648_1002660_pt1 | contig 12104 bp, 2 predicted proteins | sample AntAceMetag02UKL_FD_184772 | JGI IMG/M metagenome (GOLD analysis project Ga0208648, IMG submission 184772) | Saline lake microbial communities from Ace Lake, Antarctica - Antarctic Ace Lake Metagenome 02UKL (SPAdes) (version 2) | ecosystem: Environmental > Aquatic > Non-marine Saline and Alkaline...
TGTTATTATTGGTAAAGGATTTATTGTTAATGTTGTTACAACTGAACTATCACAACCTGCTAAGGTTAACAAATAGTCATAATAAACTCCTGCTGTTGATTGATATGCCCCACCAAGAAAAATACTATCTCCCTGACAAATTCCTGTTGATACAGGAACTTGATAATATGAAGGATTAACAGTTAATTGCAATTCATAAATACTATCATATCCGTTAATTGAATTGTAGTATGCAAAAAAAGTATCGGCGACCGAACAATAATTGCCCTGCCATAACACACTATCACCTGAGCAGATAGTATCTTTTTCAACAAAATAATAAATAGGATTAACAATTAAATGCAATTCATAAATACTATCACAGCCGTTTATCGAATTATAGTATGCAAAAAAAGTGTCGGCAACCGAATAATAATTACCTTGCCATAACAAACTATCATTAGAGAAAATAGTATCTTGCTCAACAAAATAATAAGTTGGATTAACGAATAAATGCAATTCATAAATACTATCACAGCCGTTTATTGAAATGTAATTTGCATAAAAAGTATTAGCAACAGAATAATAATTGCCTTGCCATAAAAGACTATCACCGGAGCATATTGTATCTTGCTCTACAAAATAATAAGTTGGATTAACAAAAAGTTGCAATTCATAAATACTATCACAACTGTTTATTGAATTATAGTTTACGAAAAAAGTATCAGCAACTGAATAATAATTGCCTTGCCATAACAAACTATCACCTGAGCAAACAGTATCTTGTTCTACAAAATTATAAACAGGATTAACAGATAATTGAAGTTCAAAAACGCTATCACAACCGCCAATAGTAGTTAAACTATCGTAATAAATTCCTGCAGATTTTAAATAATTTCCGGCAAAAAGAACACTGTCATTATCACATATTATCATGTTTTGTTGATAAAAATAATTAGGATTAACAGTAACATTTTGAGAGTAGGAACCAAAACAAGAATTTGCATCAGTATATATATAAGTAATTGTATGAATGCCAACACCGGCAACTGATGGAGTGAAATTCATTCCTGAAATTCCATAACCAATAAAAGTTCCTCCAATTGGATTCGGAACTATTGCAACCTGCGGATCATCATAACAATAATCTGATGCTAAACCACTGTAAGAAACAATTGGCAAAGGATTTACTATAATATTCTGAGTTGAAGAATTTGTACAATTATTCCCGTCAGTGTATGAGTAAGTTATTAAATGAGTTCCAGCTCCGGCAATAGCAGGATAAAAGTTTCCATTGCTGACTCCTGTTCCTGAATAAGTGCCACCTGATGGGCTTCCACCTGTTAATGTAAAAGCAGCAGCATCTACACAAATATTACTGAAAGAACTTAAATTAACAGTTGGTAAAGCAATAACATTAATATTTTGAGTAGTAAAATTTGTACAACTATTCCCGTCAGTGTATGTATAAGTAATTACATGAGTTCCTATTCCGGCAATAGCAGGATTAAAACTTCCACTGCTAACTCCAGTTCCTGAATATGTGCCGCCGGAAGGATTTCCTCCTGTCAGAGAAAATGGAGCAGAATTAAGGCAAACATTGTTAAAATAACTCAAAGTTACAGTTGGCAAAGCATTAACAATAATATTTTGTGTTGTAGAATTTGTACAACTATTAGCATCAGTGTATGAATAAGTTAATATATGAGTACCTATACCGGCAGTAGCAGGATTAAAACTTCCACTGCTAACACCTGTCCCCGAATAAGTACCGCCGGCAGGATTCCCACCTGATAAAGTAAAAATTGTAGCATCCACACAAACATTATTAAAAGAACTTAAAGTAACAACTGGCAAAGCATTAACAATAATATTTTGTGTTGTAAAATTTGTACAACTATTAGCATCAGTGTATGAATAAGTTATTGAATGAGTTCCTGCTCCAGCAATAGCAGGATAAAAGTTTCCATTGCTGATTCCTGTTCCTGAATAAGTGCCACCTGATGGGTTTCCACCTGTTAATGTAAAAGCAGGAGCATCTACACAAACATCACTGAAAGAACTTAAAGTAACAGTTGTCAAAGCATTAACAATAATGTTCTGTGTTGTAAAATTTGTACAATTATTCCCGTCAGTGTATGAATAAGTAATTACATGAGTTCCTACACCGGCAGTAGCAGGATTAAAACTTCCTCCGCTTACTCCAGTCCCTGAATATGTACCGCCTGAAGGATTTTCTCCTGTCAGAGAAAATGGAGCAGAATTCAGACAAACATTATTAAAATAACTCAAAGTTACTGTTGGCAAAGCATTAACAATAATATTTTGTGTTGTAGAATTTGTACAACTATTAGCATCAGTATATGAGTAAGTTATTATATGAGTACCTATACCGGCATTAGCAGGATTAAAACTTCCACCGCTGACTCCAGTTCCTGAATATGTACCACCGGCAGGATTTCCACCTGATAAAGTAAAAGTTGTAGCATCCACACAAACATTACTAAAAGAGCTTAAAGTAACAGTAGGTAAAGTATTAACAGTTGTAGATTGTGAATAGGAGCCAACACATCCAAACAGATTTATGAGTTCATAAGTAATTGTATTAATACCTATGCTTGCCTGACTTGGTGAAAAAGTGTTATTGCTCATTCCTTGACCTGAAAAGGAACCACCAGTTGGATTTCCAATAAGTTGAATATCCGGTGAAGAGATACAGTATTGGGTTGATAAGCCACTAAATGTAACATTTGGAAGTGGATGAATCAATACATTTAGGCTGTCAATGGCATAATTACAAGGTCCATTCCCAAAAGCTTTTAAATACAATGTAACATTTCCAATTTGAATATCATTAATTCCGAAAACATAATAAGGATTACTTGTAACATAAGATGAGAAGATTCCATCACCTGATGTTATCCATTGAAGACTATAAAAATCTGTTACATTAATATTATTGAAAAACAAAGTGTCATTACTGCATAGAGCTGTATCTTGTCCTACATCAACATTAGGAGGAGTAATAATATTAACGGAGTCAATTATTAAACTTGTACAATTATTAGAATTAATATAAGAATATGAAATAAAATGCTTTCCAATATTAATAATTGATGGATTAAATGTATTACCGGATATACCATTACCTGAAAATGTTCCACCAACTGGATTTCCTGTTAATATCATAGAATTATGATTATGACAGATCTCTTGTGGTAAACCTGAAAATGAAATATTTGTTGTATCATAAATAGTTGTCTGAGAAGTTACTGAATTAGAACAACCATTACCATCAGTATAGAGATAGGTGATATTATTAACTCCAGAAGGAGCATTGGAAGGAGTAAACATATTACCTGTTATTCCATTTCCAATTAAATATCCACCGGAAGGTGTAGCATTTATAAGTACTGGATTTGAATTCTTACAATACGAATTACTAAGGTTTTGAATAGAAAGTGAGGGCAAAGCATTAATTATAATTGTTACAGAATCTGTTTTAGAAGAACATGGTCCTAAAGAAAGAGCATCTAAATATATTTTAACGGAACCATTAATTATATCATTAATACTGGGGATATAATTAGTGCTTAAAGATAGTGTCGAGCCAAAAGTTCCATTTCCTGAACTATGCCAAAATACAGATGAATTATTAACTACAGTAGCATTTTGCAAAATAATATTATCTCCTGCACAAATATTATTAACCGAACCTATACTCATTATAATTTCTTTATAGACAGTTGTACTATCAAAAGAAGTGTTTTCGCAACCATTTACATCACTGAAACTATATTGAATAATATTTTTCCCATTTATAGCAAGATTAGGATTAAAACTATTATTAATGATTCCATTACCTGAAAATGTACCTGATGCAGGGCTTCCGATAAGGTTTACTGCTACATCTGTTTTGCAGTAAACTGAATCCAGCCCTGAAAAACTTACAACTGGAAGTGATAAATAGTTAACAGTTTTCTGAGCAGAATTGTTACCGCATGGAGAAATCCCATTTGCCAAAAGAGTAAATGTATTATTACCATTTTGAATATCTGTTAAACTTGGAATATAATAAGGATTGCTTATTGAATTATTAGAAAAATTACCAGTTCCATTACTTGACCATATTAATGATGAATAATTTTGAGCTGTAGCATCATTGAGATATACAGTGTCTCCTTTGCAAACATAATCGTTAAGACCTGCATTTACAGTTGGTAAATCATATATGTTAGTGTTTATCGATAAGGAATTTGAGCAATTATTTATATCAATATATGAGTAAGTAATAGATTTTATACCTAAGCCTGCAATTGATGGATTGAATGAAGTATTTAAAATCCCTGCTCCTGAAAAAGTACCTCCTGTAGGAGTTCCTGTTAAATTAACAACTGATGAATTTATACAATATGAAGTACCAAGCCCAGTGAAATTTACAATAGGTAGCGGATTAACATTAACATACTGAGTGTCTGTATTAGAACAACCGTTTATATCAGGCAAAGAAGTATAAGTAATTATATGATAACCAGAGCCGGCAGTTGCAGGATTAAAAGTTGTGCCGGAAATTCCCGGACCTAAAAATTGTCCTCCTGAGGGATTTCCAGTTAAAGTAACCGGAGTTGAGTTTAGGCAGTATTGATTTGCAAGACCTGTAAAACTTACTGTTGGTTGAGGGGAAACAGTAACACTCTGAAAAGCAGAATTAAAACATCCATAAGTGTCAATAAATGAATAAGAAATAATATGAATTCCTACACCGGCATTAGAAGGATTAAAAATATTTGAAGTAACACCTGAACCAGAAAATGTACCGCCTGTAGGTGTTCCAATCATAGTTACAGGTGGTGAAGATGTACAATAAGTATTTCCAAGCCCTGAAATCTGTGTATTTGGTTTTGGATGAACTATAACTTGTTCAAAAGTATTATTAGAGCATCCATTTTGATCAATATAAAGATATCCAATATTATGAGTTCCTGTTCCTGCATTTATGGGTGAAAATGTATTTCCACTTATTCCGGAACCAAGAAAAGTTCCACCAGAAGGTGAACCGGTTAATGTAACTGTAGGATTATCTATACAATAGTCGCTTAATAAACCACTAATTGTAAGTGGAGTTGGAGGTAAAACAGTTGTTTCATTTGTATCGTAATTAATACAACCATTATTATCTGAATAACTATAAATAATTGAATATGTCCCAACTCCTGCATTTACAGGATTAAAAGTATTCCCAGATATTCCTGTTCCAGAAAAAGTACCCCCTGATGGAATACCTAAAAGTATTGAAGGATTACCGTATAAACAATAAATTGAATCTAATCCTGTAAAGCTAACTGTGGGTAATGGATTTATATTAATATTCATACTGTCAGCATTACTACATTGATTTGAATTAGTAACTGAATACTTAAGATTATGAGTTCCCACACCAAGAACAGATGGATTCAATATAGAAGTTTGATTATTGTTTATATAAAAAGTGCCCCCGGATGGGCTTGCACTTAAATTTACAATTGCGTCATCAATGCAATATTGGTTTAATATTCCCGATAAATTAATAATTGGATTAGCATTTACAGAAACTGATAATGTATCAGGATCACTTAGACAATTGTTTGCTGATGTTTGAAGAATATAATTTCCACTAAGGTTGGTTTGTGCATTTAAAAAAACATTATTTTGTTGAGTTGAAGAATAGTTATTAGGTCCATTCCAAATATAACTCGCACCGGATATTCCTGCAGAACCATATAACAATAATGTGTCGTTTTCGCAGATTGGTGCATTTGAAGATATCACAGGTATTGGCATATTATTATCTACAACAACAAATGATTTCGAATAACAACTTTGATTTGCCTGCCCTTCATCCACCATAAGATTTATTGTATAATTCCCATTTGTTGTAAATATAAAAGGTTGAGGATGTTTAACCGTTTGGGATGGATAAGGAGGGTTTAAGCAAGAAGGAACTTTAATTTTAGTAAAAGTATTATTACCTAAATTAGTAGTAAAAGTATATATATTATCTCCACTACGTAACCAATTTGAGAACGAATGAGGAAAATTTACACTTCCATTACTTGTGATTGTTTGAGCAGTGATTGCTCCAGTAATTCCGTTTGTAAATGATAATTTATGAAGTGAATTATTCTCTCCACAAACATATCCGAAAATGTTATTACAATCCCAAAGTATGGTAATGTCTCTTGGATTCACTAGAAGGTTACTAGGATTGCCAAGGTTTTGACTTGTAGGATTGTTGGATAATGAACTTCCAAAAGTAATTCTTGTTATAGAATTACCTTGCTTATTTCCTACAAAAAGATACCATGTGTTATTTAAAAAAACAGGACAAACACCTGTTGGCGTACTTAATCCAAGATTTGAAAAATGTTGAATACTTGGATTGTTTGCTAAACTGGAACCAAAAGATAGTCGAGTGATAGTATTATTGACATAATTGGCAGTTAAACCATACCAGTTTGGACCATCTTTTACAAGATGTAGATCAACCGGATAAGATTGTAAGGATGCCGAGACAGATGTAATGGTTGGAGTATTAGACAATGAAGAACCAAATGATAATCTGCGAAGATGGTTACCCATTGAACCCCCAATAATATATCCATACCATGAGCCATTATCATATTGAATATCTATTGCTTCAGTTCCAGTTGGAATATTTGTAATGGATAAATTACTCCATGTAGGTGTATTATCTAAACTATTTCCAAAAAATAATCGTACAAGTTTACCATTATAATGATTAAGAGAAAAAAGATAATAATTATTACCATCTTTTACTAATGCTGATGAACTATGTGAAGCAACATTCGGGAATGTGCCAATATTCGAAAAATTTGCTGAATTGTAGTTATATGTGCCACCCTGACAGAAGTTCCAATAGAAGGAATTACCTGTTGATAAGTTAGCAACTTGAGTTTGACAGTTTCGATATGCTGTATCAGGGAATAGAAATAAAGATTGAGCATTAAATGCTGAATTAACGTTTATCGACATAATAAATATTTCACCACTATAATTAGTGTAATAGCCACCTGCAGCAATTTCTATTTTACCATCATTGTTAATATCTCCAATATGAGCAACACTATAGCCAAATCTTTCGCCGCTTACTATTTGAGGAATGTCAGAACTATTTATTACTTTAATTACTGATGCAGTTGAGTTTGAATTTAATCCAATTATATAGACAGCTCCTTTGTTATTTCCATACCAATAAGCTCCAACTAAAAGGTCTTTAATTCCATTCCCATCAATGTCGCATGTTGATGAGACATCTTGACCAAACATAGCATTATATGGTATTGCATTACTTGGAATTCCGCTATTACCATTGCTAATTTTAAAATATCCTTTAACTGAGCCATTTTGATTTAGTTTAATAATATAAACTGCTCCACAATTTGTATTTCCGTCATCATCATAGAATGCTCCAACAGCAATATCCGGAATATTGTCATTGTCAATATCACCTATTCCACAAACGCTGGTTCCAAAAGAATCATAATTATCTATTGGTGCATTGAAATTAGTAACACCATCATGGATTTTATAATAAGTTTTCACTGTCCCATTCGTATCTAATGTTAGTACCCAAGCAGCACCTTTTGTTGTTCCTCCACCATTATCAGCATAATTACCAACAACTATATCAGGAATATTATCATTATTGATATCACCAATACTGCCAATTCTATTTCCAAAATATTTACCTGCTGATAATGGAAGTCCACCAGTTCCATATCCTGATAAAGCACTGATTTTATGACAGGATTTAACAGTTCCATTTGAATTCAAAAATAGAATCCAAACAGCACCGGTTTGACTACCACCGTCATTATCTCCATATCCTCCAACAGCAATATCTGGAATGCCATCATTATTTATATCACCAAGTCCACAAACTCCATATCCAAAACGTGAATTATTTGTTAATGTGCAATTAAGATTGCCACTGGTGCTAGAAATTTTTGAATAAGATTTAACGGTTTTATTTGTATCTAAAAACAAAATATACACTGCTCCTCTGTTAAGGCCTCCATCATCATCCTTACCAGCCCCAACAGCAATATCCATAATGCCATCATTATTCAAATCTCCTATAGAATCTATTGATGCCCCAAAAACATCTTCATTGTCAATGATTCCAGTAAATCCTCCCATATTTGTCCTTATTTGTTGATAAGATTGAACTGAACCAATTTGGGCATTGATAGAACTGAACAGCATTATCAAAAATGCAAATACAAGAGTTATGGTTTTCATAATATTCTGTATTTATTTTATAGATGATTTATTATAAAGCACTGCAAATTTTTAGTTTTACTTATTGTATTTAAAATTAAATGTAAGAAATTAATAAACAATAATTTTTTTATTTCTAATGAAAGTTTTCCCCTGAACTTTAATAAAATATAAGCCAGCAGGGTAATTTCTTATATTTATCTTAAAAGGAGTCTCAATTGTGGATTTTAATTGAGTATTAAAAACTAATTTTCCTTGTGAATCAATGATATTAATTAAAATTGATTTTTTTTGTTTTTGTCTGAATTTTATATATAAAAGGTCTTTTGCTGGATTTGGGTAAATTAAAATTTGACTGTTATTTGATTTTATATCCAAGCCTGTATCATCAATAATTGTTATTTCAATAGTGTCAGAATTTGAACATTGATTACTATCAATTACATCAACATAAAAAGTAAATATGCCTTTACCTAAAGTTGGTCCATCAATCAATTGTGTTTGTGTTATTAAATTAGTGTTCCATAAATAAGAAACGAAGCCAGCTCCTGCATTGAGTGTAATTGTATCACTCATTTTTATTGTTGTGTCGTTTCCGAGATTAACAATTGTTAAAGGAAAAACAGAAACAGTAGTTGTATCTGCATCAGAACATCCATAAGCATCAGTTACAGTAACTGAATAATTTGTAGTTGTTATTGGATAGACACTAATATTTGGTATTGTATCGCCTGTACTCCACGAATAACTAATTCCTCCTGAAGCTGCAAGATTAATTAATGCTCCGCCGCAAACAGAAGTATCTGGTGACGATGTAGCTGTTGGTCCACCAGTAACAGCAACAATTACATCATCAGTTGCATAGCATGCTGTTGTGTTGTTTGTTATAGTTAAAGTATAGATAGTTGTAATGCTTGGTGACGCAATGGGATTAGCAATATTCGGATTACTTAACCCTGTTATGGGTAGCCATGAATATGAGAATCCTGAAGTTGAACCGCTTCCTATCATTGTTCCTGATGAGCTGCAAGGAATGGATTTATTTGCTCCTGCATTTGCAATAGGAATTGGATATACGACCGTAGTTTGAGTAATTGAATTTGAGCAAGCATTTGCATCAGTATAAGAATAAATAATATTAAAGAATCCTGGTCCAGCTATTGAAGGATTAAAAGTATTTCCTGTAATTCCTGTTCCACTAAATGTTCCTCCAATTGGCGTTTCTGACAAAGTATCAGGAGTTGAATTTGTACAATAACTTTGAGCTAATCCACTAAAATTAACTGTTGGGAGAGAATTAATAATTACTATTTGAGTATCCTTGTTAAAGCAACCAAATGTGTTCGCAAAACTATATACTATTTGATGTGAACCAACTCCTGCTGTAGATGGATTAAAAGTATTTCCTATAATTCCATTTCCAATAAAATTGCCACCGGAAGGATTTCCCATTAGGGTAACTGCCTGTGAATTTATACAATATGAATTTAAAAGACCGGTGAAGCTAACATTGGGAGTTTGATTAACAATTACAAATGATGTTGCAGTTGTGGAGTTTGAACCTGAACTTACAGTAACAGTATATGTTGTTGAAACAGAAGGATACACAACAGGATTAGCTATTGTAGAATTAAATCCAACTGGATTTGAAGCCCATGAGTATGAATAAATGCCTGAGCCGCCTGAAGCGTAAGCAACTAATTGAGAGCTGTTACCTGAACATATTGTTTGAGGAAATGCATTAACGAAAGCACTAATTTGCAAACTAGCTACAATAACTTTAGTATGAGATGTATCCTGGCATCCAGTCATTAAATCAGTTACAGTTAATATAAAAAGGTTTGTTGATTTCAGATTTATGGTTGTTGGATTTTGAACATTAGCAAAAACTAAAGAATCAGCAGGAGACCAGCTATATGAGTATAAGCCAGAGCCTGTGCTTGCTGAGCCAAATAATGTTGCATTGGAATTATATTGAATTGTGATATTAGTTCCGGCATTAGCGATAGGAACAGAATTAATATGTGTGTTTTTAGTTTGACTATTCGAGCATGCATTTGCATCTGTATATGAATACACAATTGAATAAACTCCAGGATTAATAGATGATGGATTAAAAACATTTCCTGTAATTCCGCTACCGTTAAATGTACCACCACTTGGAATTCCTGTTAAGATGGCGGTAGCTGCATTTTTACAATATGCAGTATCTAATCCTGTAAAACTTACATTAGGTAAAGGATTAATAATGACGCTTTGTGTATCGGTATTAGAACATAATCCATTTGAATAAGTATAGATTATATTATGAGTTCCAACTCCAGCAGAAAATGGACTAAAAGAATTACCTGAAATTCCATTACCGCTAAAAGTACCACCACTTGGAGTGCCTGTTAAAGTTACTGAGGTTGAATTCATACAATATGAACTTGAAAGACCTGTAAAACTCACAATAGTAGTTGGATTTACATGGACACAAATTGTATCTGTTGCACTATTAATTGTATCAGAAATAGTAATAATAAAGCAAGTATCATAAGGTAGATTATTTGGGTGCGGAGGAAGATAAATTGCTCCGGGATTAAAAATAGTATCACCTGTATTCCATAAAACATTGACATTACCACTAGGACAAGCAAGTTTGACTTCATCAATTCCCCATGAATCCCATCCTGCCATTGAAGCTGATAATTGAGCCCATCTAATTTTCGTATTTGCTGTTGAAGCTACCGGAGGAATAACACAAGAATATCTATGCCAAAAATAGGCAGCATTATTTGATTGTGGTGTTGTACCTGATACAGCAGGCCAAAATCCTCCAGAACCGCTTGTGGTTGTTATAAAAGGTGGTGCAGTGGAATTTGCACCAATTGGTAAAACATTTGGTCCTGGAAAATCAGTCCATGATACACCATTGTTAATAGAATATTGTAGATGTACTCCTTCATTTGGCGAGTCAGGATCTTCGCAGCTACCACTACTCTGAACTCGTCCATATCTCATATCCCACTCAATAATACAATTTCCATTAGCAACATTATGATTAGTAATTTCCAATGTTCTTTGCGATGAATTAGTTGTTCCAATCCAGGCATGAATCCCATTTGGACCTGGTCCACATGGATTTGTGAAAACCGGATTTGCTGCAGTGGATATCCAAAGAGAGCCAATAACTCCAGTATTAAAATTATCTTCCATTATAATACCACAACTTCCGGTAGCAGATAACAAAATACTATTCCCGCCACAAATTGTATCCTGACTTACTGTAGCATGAACATTACATTGAGAGTATAATGCTGAGCTTGATGCAATTAAAATTAATAAACCAAAATGTTTTATTGCTGATGTTGTTACTTTGATTTTATTCATAGTTTTTGAGTTTAATTAATTATCGTAGTAATGTCTTTTAATTCAAATTTTGTTAATACAGCTGTGTCGTCATGATTAGTGTATCTTTTGAAAATTCTGAGAGTATTGTCGTTGTAATTGCAATCTCCTTCTTTTATCTCCTGTGATTTAAGAGTAATTGTTTTATGGTCTTCATCTAAATCTTCATTATCACAAGTCCAACATTTATTGTCATAACATAATTCATAGTCCCAATCAATTGTAAAATTGTTGTTTGTAGTGTTTTGTTGATAAGAATCAACAGAACCTATTTGAGCATAAGTAGAATCAAACAACATTATTAAAAATGCAAATACTAGAGTTATGGTTTTCATAATATTCTGTATTTATTTTATGCTTGATTTTATTTAAAATCTAACATATTTAACAAATAAAAATTAGACATTATTTTTTTGGAAAGGTTTAAAATATGTAAATAATATTTGTTTGTTGCG
>Ga0208648_1002662_pt1 | contig 12098 bp, 16 predicted proteins | sample AntAceMetag02UKL_FD_184772 | JGI IMG/M metagenome (GOLD analysis project Ga0208648, IMG submission 184772) | Saline lake microbial communities from Ace Lake, Antarctica - Antarctic Ace Lake Metagenome 02UKL (SPAdes) (version 2) | ecosystem: Environmental > Aquatic > Non-marine Saline and...
ATGTTCTCCAGGTTCTTGATAGGTCATATTTTTCCAGCGGACCACACTAAGATATTTTCCGCCTGTCAGTTCATGGAAGCCGTAATAGGCTCTGTTATCCAAAATTCCTTCCGCATCCCTGATGAAATATCCAGCTGTGTGTCCGTGGGGTTCGATCACCAGGGCAACCTGCCAATGACGGGGGAAAAAGGAATTATGCAGGAACAGGTCGTAGTTGGACAAGAATACGCTCATTTTGGGGTGGGTGTGATACCAACCCACCAATTCCTTGTCCGGGAATTTTTCCTCCATGATATCGAACATGGCCAGCTGGCTGTCCTGGGTGAAGGTGATATAGGCGCTGCCCCGCTTGGCATACAATGCAGGAAGTGCCCTTTCTACAATGATGAATTCTTCACCAGTGTCCTGGTCTTCTCTCCAACTGCCGATCAGCCAGCCGCCGATCTCGTTCTGGAGATCGCTCTGGGCGTGCACGTTGGCCCGGATATAGGCTTTCTGGGTCATAAATACTGTGATACCCGATTGCTTGGGTTCTTCCAGTTCAATATCGGAACGCCAGTCCTCAGCGTACTTGAACGGGATATGACCCGGACGCGGGGTTGGTGTTGCTGCTGGCTGTAAGCGAACTTTGGCAGTAGTCATAATAATTAAAAATAATTCCAGGGGTGGGGCATCGATCAAACGCCCCACACCAAATTAACCTGCTGTTACGTCTGCGGTCATGACAAGGTGGTCATCTTCAGGAACACCGGCTTCCGCCAGGGTCTCTTCTTCCTGCAGCTCGCGCCCCAGGGCTTTGCTGTCCAGGCGGTAGCCCATCGGCCGTCCGTCTGGTCCAGTGGTGGGAAGTTCCAGGGATGTGGTCAATTCAGGGATGAGTTCCTTTATTTCAACATCGTCCGGAACTTCGGCGGTGCGGGTCCCTCCTGAGGGCAGTACAAGTGTGACTGTAATATCAGCCATGGTGTTACCTCCGTTTATGATTGTTCTTTTGGTTTATTTTCTTGTTACGCTGATCAGCTATTATTTCAACTTGATCTTTGGTTTTGTTTTTTTAGCAATTTCTGATGCAATGCAATCTCCTGATTTTAGAAGTACAAGGTATATTTTGCTCTCTTTTTCATTAAGTCCTATTTGATTTAATTTCTCTAAGAGTTCCATATTTAATGTAAAGTATTGCTAATATATAAATATTGTTGTTAATTATAAACAACAAAGGTTTAAATATTGCTGAGTGTTCTTCTTTTTAGTGGTAAAAGATGAAAAAAGATATTGCTTTAACGCCTGAAGAAATTTTTGAATTAACAGAGTCTATTAGAAATTATGTAAGAGATAGGGTTGCCGAGAGATTTCTTGATGATATCCTTAAGGGTTCTAGCCATGAAGAAGCAAGAAATTTACTAAGTATTAAAGGGTTTTATGTAGGTAAATTAGATTATAAAAAAGTTGCAGAGACTTTGGAACCCTTTCGTCATTCAACAGAATCTAAATATATGTTTTATTATCAGATGATTGATCCTCCTGGATTAGGACGTTTTTCTTTAGATAAAAAGATTGAAGAATTTGTAGCTTTAACTCTAAATTTCTATAACCTCAAAATAGATAATAAAAAATATCAAGAAAATTTAGATTCTCTTGAGGAAGAATTTATTTCTTTGAAAGATGAAGTCAGTAATTCTAAATCGTCTAATTCACAAGAAAACCATTTGAAAGGAATTATAAATAATTTTAAAAAAGAAATATCTAAGAATAAACGATATCAAAAAAGGATTCTAGAAACATTTAAACAATATATTTGAATATAATTTCATTATTTCTTAAAACACTAATGGTTGTGCAAAACATATGCACAAAATCAATAATCATAGATTATTGGTTGTGCATCTGCGATGCACAGTCCATAAAGTTTATAAATGGTTGTGCAATTCTAGTTCACAAGCGTGCGTATATATGCACGAAGGAGGTTAAAAATGATAGTTCATGTTAATAAAGATAATTTTGAAAAAGAAGTGATTCAATCAAATAAACCTGTTGTTATTGATTTCTGGGCACCCTGGTGTGGCCCATGTAAAATGATGGGGCCTGTATTTGAAGAGTTAAGTGGAGAAATGACTGACTTAAAATTTGTGAAAATTGACACACAAGAAAATGAAGAGTTGGCTCAACAATTTCAAATAAGAGGAATACCCACAATTAGTTTGGTAAAAGGAAGTAAAGAAGTTGATAGATTTTCTGGATTTGCACCCAAGCCGATGCTTAAACAAAAAATTGAAGCAATGATGAAAAATCTATGAGGTAATTAAATGGATATTCAACTAGCTGAAAAAACACAAGATACAGAAGCAGAAGTAGTTTCATCTACACCAAAAAAAGAAGTAGATCAACTTTATGATATACTCATAGTTGGTGCAGGTGGTGCAGGATATACTGCTGCAATCTACTCTGCGAGATATAATTTGAAAACATTAATTGTCGGTGAAGAACTCGGCGGACAAATGAATATTGATTATGAAGTTGAAAACTATCCTGGTTTCAGAAAAATAATTGGTAGAGATCTAATGAAACAGTTTGTGGATCATGCTAAAGATTTAGGAACAGAGGTGGTTATGGATAAAGTTGAGAACATAGAAAAAATAGACGACAAATTTAAAGTTACAACAATGTTTTCAATTTATTATGCGAATTCTGTAATTGTTGCATTAGGAACAAAGAGAAGAAAATTAGGTGTTCCTGGTGAAAAAGAGTTTACTGCAAGAGGCGTAAGTTATTGTTCAACTTGTGATGGTACATTTTACAAAGATAAAACAGTTGCAGTTATTGGCGGGGGGGATTCTGCTTTTGCATCAGCATTTATTCTATTGCAACATGCAAAAAAAGTTTATATAATTCATAGACGAGGAGAATTTAGAGCTAAACCAGGCATTGTTGATCAAATGAAAAATAATCCTAAAGTTGAATTTGTTATGAATAGTAATGTTACTGAAGTAATTGGCGATTCAGGCGTTACAAAAATAAAAACAGATAATCCTAATAATCCTGAAATAGAACTTGATGGAATTTTTATTGATGTTGGGGTAATACCTATAACTGAATTACCTAAAAAAATTGGTTTAGAACTCGATGAGGCAGGATATGTTAAAGTAAATTCTAAACAAGAAACAAATATAAATGGAATTTATGCAGCAGGAGATATAACAACAGAATCAAATGGAACAAAACAATTGATTACTGCAGCTGCAGAAGGTTCAATAGCTGCAACCACTGCATTTGAGAAAAATAGGGTATGTAAAAAAAGATTACCTGGGGGTAATTGTGATGACTAGTGCATTTAACAATATGAAAAAACAATTAAATAAAGCTTTTAGTAAAATAAAAATTACTGAATCAGAAAAAGAGGTTCTAAGTAAACCAAAAGAAACTCTTGAAGTTAATTTTCCAATTAGGTTGGATAATGGTGAAATAAAAGTTTTCACAGGTTATAGGTCTCACTATAATAATTCTCGAGGACCAACAAAAGGAGGAATAAGATTTCATCCTGATGTTTCTAAAGATGAAGTTGAAGCATTGGCTGCATGGATGACATGGAAATCTGCAGTTGTAAATATTCCTTTTGGAGGAGGAAAAGGAGGGGTTATTATTAATCCAAGAGATTTCTCTAAATTTGAGCTTGAAAGAATAAGTAGAGGATATATTCGTGCAATACATGATTTTATAGGTCCAGATAAAGATATTCCTGCACCTGATGTTTATACTAACCCTCAAATAATGAGTTGGATGATGGATGAATACAATCACATTAAAGGTAAACATATACCCCACATGATTACTGGAAAACCAGTTGGGGTTGGAGGGAGTCATGGTCGAGGAGACGCAACTGCAAAGGGTGGTTATTATATTTTATTAAGTGCAATTAAAAAATTAGGTTTAGATAAAAAGGGATTAAAAGTTGCAGTTCAAGGATTTGGGAATGCAGGATCTTTCCTAGCACAAATGCTTTATGATGAAGGAATGAAAATTGTTGCAGTATCTGATAGTAAGGGTGCAATATTTTCTGAACAGGGATTAAATCCCCATAAGGCTTTAGAATATAAATCTAAAAACAAAGGTTTAGCTGGCTTTGATTCTACAAAAGAGATTACTAACAGAGAATTATTGGAGTTGGATGTAGATGTTCTTGTACCTGCTGCACTTGAAAATCAGATAACCCAAGAGAATGCAGATAATATTAAAGCAAACATTGTTCTAGAACTTGCAAATGGGCCTACAACTCCTGAAGCAGATGAAATATTATTTAAGAAAAATATTTTGTTAATTCCAGATATCCTGGCGAATGCAGGAGGAGTAACTGTAAGTTATTATGAATGGGTTCAGAATAGAGCAGGAGAATATTGGGATATTGACACAGTTTATGCTAAGCTTGAAAAGGTAATGAATAATGGTTTTGAAGCAGTTTATGCAATAAAAGAAAAGGAAAAAGTTGATACTCGTACTGCAGCATATATCGTTGCTGTGACCCGGGTTCTAGATGCTATAAGAAGTAGACATATGTAAAATGGTAAAATATATGTGCAAACAAGTTGATTTTGACTCACTTGTTAAATGTAGTTTTTCTTTATCAGATTCAGAGTTAAAGATTTTTTTAGAGTTAATGAAATGTACTAATCCTATTTGTGTTGTTGCATTATCAAAAAAAATTAAGCGAGACCGAAGCACAATACAAAAAGTTATTAAAACACTTCTTAAAAGAAAATTAGTTGAAAAGAAAAAGATTAATTTAGAAGACGGAGGGTATATATTTTATTATTCACCTAAATCTAAATCTGAATTAAAAAAACAAATGCTAAAATTAGTCGAGTTGTGGCACGGCAATGTTAAAAAAGAAATAATGAAGTGGTAATTATACAATATCTTTTTAAACTGTTGTTATTTTCTTGATATTATGATAATTCCAAATTACAAACAGAAAAATATTGTAAATCTTACAAGTTCTATATTGTCTTCTTTGGGTGTGAAATCACAATACGCAAAGCTGAAAGGATTTAGTTCTGCTAAACTTCGAAAGAAAGAAAACATTGTGTTAATTCTTCTTGATGGTTTAGGTTATGAATGATTAGTCAATAGGGCACCTGATTCTTTTATTGGTAGAAATCTGAAACAAAAGTTAGGTTCTACTTTCCCATCAACAACTGCGGCAGCGATACCCTTGTTTATGTCTGGTTATCCTGCACAACAACATGGTTTAACTGCATGGACTGTTTTTCTTAAAGAAATAGGTGCAATGGCTAATGTTTTGCCTTCAATGCTCACAGTTGGAGGGGAAGTTTTTTCTGATTATGGAATTCATCCTGATGAGTTATATAATTTTACTTCACTTTTCAAGAATATTGATAGAAATTATTTTGTTGTAACTAAAAAAGATTTATTATCATCAGATTTTAATGCAAAAGTTACTTCAAAATCAAAAAATTTGGTTTATTCAGGTGGATCAATAAGTCCTCTTTTTAAAAAGATAAAAAAAGCAATGAAAACAAAAGGTGAGAAATATATTTATGCTTATTGGTCTTTTTATGACAAGTTATGTCATCATCATGGACCAAAATCTAAAGAAGTAATGAAACATTTTATTGATTTTGATAGAAAATTAACGAAGTTTATTTCATCTATTGATTTAAATAATACAAGTGTTATATTGACTGCAGATCACGGGTTTGTTCAAACTCCTAAATCAAAAGAAATACTTGTTAAAAATCATCCTAAACTAAAAGAGTGTTTAACAATGCCCCTTTGTGGTGAAAGTAGAGTTTGTTTTGCTTATGTTAAACCTTCAAAAGCAAAAGATTTTGAGAAATATATGAAAACTAAATTAAGTTATGCTTGTTCTATAGTTAAGAGTGATATTGCAATAAAGAAAAATTATTTTGGATTATTCAAACCAAATTCTAAACTCAAAGACAGGATTGGTGATTATATAATAATTATGAAAGAGAATTATATACTCAAAGATTATTTAATAAATTCAAGATCACCTGGATTTGTTGGGCATCATGGAGGAGTTTCAAAAGAAGAAATGTATGTTCCTTTAGTGATTTTCGACGGAAAATCTCCGTAATTTTTTATGAGATTTTATAAAGACTTAAGTCTTTTTTAGGTTAAGGTGATTAAATGGCAGCAAGCTACAGAGAAGTTAAATATTGCAGAAGATGCAAAAAGAGATATCTAGTAGATAAGGGCGAAAGTAAGAAAATATTTTGTGAAGATTGCTACAAACAAGTTCTTAAAGAGCGAGCTAAGGCTGCTAAAGAAGAGTCTGAAGAATAAATTAATTCTGTTTTTAGCCCCAAAAAATTATTGAGTTTAATTCTTGTTAAATTCCCTCGAAGAGCTGAAATTTAGTACAACGTCCCGAAAGGAAATTTCAGAGTTGGACTTGGTACCGTTACATTTTTATATTACCATAGAATTATGTATAATATGATAGAAAAAGTAAAGCAATTTGTAAAAGAATCTTTCGATAAATGTGTAACAGGTAAAAGTATGGAACACTTTGAAAGAACAGTTTATTGGGTGCAACAATTAAAATCTGATGCTGATGAAGTGATTCTTATATCTGCTTATGCTCATGATATTGCAAGAGCATTTAGAAGTACTAATACGGAACAAACTTATCAAACTCGTGAATTAAATGATCCTGAAATATTGGAAGAACATCAGAAAGAAGGGGCGAAAATTATGATTGAATTCTTAGAAAAGGAAGAGTTTCAAAAGGATAAAATTGAACGAATTGCAAATATGATTTTGAATCATGAAGTTGGTGGAGATGAAGAATCAGATTTGATAAAAGATGCTGACAGCATCAGTTATCTTGAAGTAAATGCAGCTAAACAAGTAAAAAAACTTGTTGTACCATTAGGTAAAGATAAGGTTGAAAGAAAGATTCGTTGGATGTTTGAAAGAATATCTTCTGAAAAAGCAAAACAAATTGCTGAACCATTCTATAAAAATGCTATTGTATTATTAGAATCTAATTAATTCTTTAAGGCGCCAAGTCCAATTGAATATAATCCTTGTTATGTGTTTTTTCTGCAAGAAAAAATCGCGAAGCGAAACGGAGCGACAGTATGACACAAGGGGCACTCTGTTATTATAAGAACACAACCTCTAATTTTATTCTATCCGGATCTTCAAAAAATATAGCATAATATTGTTCAGTGTATTCTGGGAATCGTTTTGGAGTGTTATAAAGTGGTTTTATTCCATGGGGAATGAGAAATTCTTGATAAAATTTATCTACATCTTCTTTTTTTGAAACGCCAAAAGCAAGATGATTAACTCCAACATTCTTTCTATGGTATTTGTTAGCTTTAAATTTTTTTGGAGCTTCTTTTAGCCAAATATTTGTTGGTTCATTTCTCATTCCTAAGCGTATATCATCTTCATCTACTACTCTGTAGCCAAGATATGTCAATAATTCTTTATAGAATGGAAAAGATGTTTTTCTATCAGAAACGTAAATTTGAAGATGATTAAATGTTGTTTTGATTCCCATACGAATAGAATATTATGTAAGATATATAAAAGTTCTTATTGAGCACCCCTGAAAAATATTGCGTATAATCCCTGTTATGTGGGGAGCCTGAATTCTCCCTCGACAAGACCGCATCGCAGTCAGAGTGGAGAATTCTGGATGCGAGGCAAGGATTGCGCAGCAATCCGCAGAGTTGCGGGTCGGCACCGAAAATTAAGAAAAAAAAAGGGGCACTTCAACATATTCGTAAGATTTATAACAACTGATTATCTCTTCAACATTATGTCGAATCGAAATGAATTAATAAGAAAATGGGAACAAGATGAAAAAGCATTATTTGAAGGATGGGACTTTTCATACTTGAAAAAAAGATACAGTGAAGGACAACCAAACTGGAAATATACTTCCTTAGCTAAGAAGAGTATTAAAAAATCAAATTCTGTTTTAGATATGGCTACCGGAGGAGGAGAAATCTTTGCTGAAATCCTATCAACATTCAAACCCAAAAAAAGTGTGGCAATTGAAGGATATAAGCCAAACGTATCTGTTGCTGCAAAAGAATTGCATAAATTTGGAGTTAGAGTACTTTACGCAAATGAGACAAAAAAACTCCCATTTAAAAATAGCGAGTTTGATTTAGTATTAAACCGGCATGGAGGTATTAATGCTAATAGTACAAAAGAGATAAGCAGAGTCTTATCATCCAAAGGAATTTTTTTGACACAACAAGTTGAAGGTAAAAATTTGAAAGATTTGATGAAAGAATTTAGTGTAAAACCCAAGTGGGAATTTAACACGTTAACTAATGTGAAGAAACATCTTAAAAAAAATGGATTTGAAATTGTCAAGGCAAAGGAATGGAAAGGAAAAACCACGTTTAAAGATGTGGGTGCATTAGTTTATTTTCTCAAAGCCATACCTTGGATCGTGGACGATTTCAGTGTAAAAAAACACATCCATATCTTGGAAAAACTCCATAAAAGAATAGAGAGAAAAGGTAAACTAGAATTTACAGCCAGAAGATTTCTGATAATAGCAAAGAAAAACAATCCTTTAGATAGTTTTTAATTAACTTTTAACAATCCTGCCCCAATGCACAGTATTCCAAGCTCTTTCATGCAAGTAATAAAATATTATCTTTGCAGTGATTTCTATTGCACTTACTTTTGCTGTTAATGAAAGACTTCCTGTGAATGCGTAAACTAGGATTGCAGTTGTTAGGCTTGCAATAATCCTCCAAGTGATAGATTTAATTATACTTCTTGTATGTTTTTCATGATGGTGCATTATATTTACCCCCTATTTCATTGTTGCAATAAAAGAATCTTTGTCTATAAAAAGATCAAGTGCATCGACAACTGATGGCACGATTATATCTGTGAATGGTATAACATCAACATGGATACCTTCTTTTTGCAGAGTGAGAATAGAGATTTTTGCATGTTTAAATGTTCCTATATCAATTCTTGCATTTCCTATTGCAGCACAATGTTCTGGCTCTAAACTTAGCATTGCATTTTCTTTTTCTTCTGCATTTTTACAGACTTTATACTCAATTCCAAGTGATTTGCATAATTTATCTGCATTTCCTCTCTGATTACCTGTTAATAAAATTATTTTATAACCAAGCTTTTCAAGTTTCTTAATTCTTTTTGCAGAACCAGGAACAAGCTTGCCTTTGATTGCAAGAGTTCCATTAAGATCTAAAACAATAGTTTTTATTTCAAAGTTTTCTCTGTTTGGGATGTTGAATATCATTTTCAAAACCTCTTTTACTGCCTCTCACTGAGGCTATTTGTTACTTTATTGTGCTGTCGGTCCGTAGGACGCATCCCTCGACAACGCACTTGATTTAAATTTTTAATCAGTTCGCCTTAGGGCAGTATTTATTTTCCATAAACAATCTTCTTTGCACTTGGAAGTGCTTGTTTAAATTTCTTCTGATGCTCTTTTAAAAAATTATTCAGGAAGTTAATGCAGTTTTTTTTACATTCTCCACATAGGAGTTTCCCTGCTTTACATTCTTTGTTTGTTTTTTCCAAAAACTTGTTATTAGGATTATGAAATTTAAAGGTTTCGTAAATTTTACAGATATCAGGATTTCCTCCTTTATTTCTTTGTTCTTCTATAGTGTCTTTTCCACCTGTAAATGCTTTGTTTATTTTTTTCTTTACTTCTTTTTCTGAATCTTTTAGAAAAATTGCAGTATCAGGTTCAGAACTACTCATTTTTGAACCTTGCTTTAATCCAGATTGATGTAAGAAATAAAAAAATGAAGGAACTTCAACATTATAATTAATTCTTTTAGAAACATCTCTTGTTAATCTTGCATGTGGATCCTGGTCAATTCCAATACCTGTTATTGAAGGTGCTTTTCCAAACATAAATGGTAACTGCACATGAAGAATGTCTGCAAGTTGTAAGAGGACAGCAGAAACTTTTCCAAGGTCTACATGTCCATAAACAGATTCAAACATGTTTCTTGTTATTTTTTTAGAAATTTCATAGGTTAATTGATAATATTCTTTTTCTTTTTGAGATTGAACATATATGTCTTTTAGGCTAACACCTAGGGCAATTAAATCTGCAACATTTCTTACTGCAATTTCTTTAGCAGATTCCATGTTTTGGACGTTCCTATCTGGTCTGCTTACATAACCATCAATATCACAAATGCAGAATTTGCTTTTTGCACCTAATTTTTTGAATAAGTTGAAAAAGTCTACATCCACTTTGTGTCCAAAATGTAGGTCTCCAGAGCAGGCAATACCTGTTAATTGCAGAAACTTATTTTTATTTTTTATTGCATTCTTAATTTTATTGAAATCTCTTTCTGCAATAATTATTTCCCTTTTGAAGAGGTAGTGATCTGTTAAATTATAATCTTTAAACTCGTTTAAGCCGAATTCTTTGAATACGTGCTTATAATTTGTTATTTTATTACTTCCCCATGCATCTATTTTAGTCATAGGCTATATTAAGAGTGGCTTTTTATAAAATTTATTATTGAAAAAGCATTAAAATCTTGTCTATTACCTTTTTACTTAGAATTCTACCACTTAGGGTCTTTTTTGCTTTTTTAGGTTTAGTTAAGTAAGTATTTTTTAATTCTTGTTTATTTTTAGCATGGTCGATTACTTTAGTTTCAATTTTAGAAGTTCCGCCATTGTAGTTTGCTGTTGTTAACTTAACATCATGATATCTACTTTCTCTATCAGTAAGTTCATAATCTACATCTGGTGCAAGATTTCTTGGTCTTCTCATGTATAATCTTCTTCCAAAGTTAATATCATCTATTGAAGTTTCATTTGCACCATTAGGTGAAAAAACACTATCAGGTAAATCATATTGTATGTTTGGTGTTGAAATAGCCTGAATAACTTTTTGAGTTATCATTGATTGGCTGTTTCCTCCTAACCTAATTATTGCCCCATATATCTTATTTGACCAATATAAATATTCAATTACAGATTCATTAGGCCCCATGCTTCCATTCCATATAATTGAAATATAACCCATTTCAGGTTCTCCTATTAAGCAATCTGCTTGGTTATTTATGTATTCAATATATCCTTCAAATGGTTTGTGAAAATTATTTGTAAATTCTGCAACTTGGCTAAGACTGAAATTTACTCTACTTAATTCTATATTACTAATATTATACCCATCAAATCCTGCAGTGCAAATACTATAAGTATTTAGATCTTCAGAATATTCTGCTTGTCTAACTGTTCCTGAATTTTCCCATCTGAACAATTGAGTAAATAAATCATTATGCAGTGTTGATCCATTAATTAATTCTGGTATCAATGTGAAACTTAAGTTTTGCTCTACATTAGGTGTTCTTATGAATCTTTCACTAAATAGGTATCCTTGTTTTTGGATATATATTGGATCACCATCACTTCCATAAAAATAGAATCCTAAGAATGTTTCATGATTATCACTAAACATTAATTCTCCAACATGTGTTGTGCTATTTATGCTGCTGTTGTATATTGGTTCACGAGTATAATGATCCTGGATATGTCCCATCATTGCTTTGTGTGAAGGGATATAATTAACAAAAAATACTTGTTCATTAACTTCTTGTCCTAGAGTAAAGAATGATTCGATTTGGATTTGATTATTAATATGATAATCTAAGTTCATTTCAGGCATAAAATCTACAGTTAGAATCCAGGTTTCTTCATCAAAATTAAAATAAGCATCAATGCTACTGAATTCGTAATCAAATGCAAAGTTAATGTTTTCTGGTTCACTAGTAATTATATAATCATTTAAATCTATAATTATTTGGTGACTATCTGCTTCATTAATAATAAAGTCTGGGATATTTGACACATTAAAGTAATTAGTAACATTAAAGTTAAAGCTTTTATCCTGATCTAACTTAAAAGTGCGATTTTCATAGAAGTCACCAAAATTAATTGAATTTCCTGTGGGGGTTATTTCAAAGTGAAATGTTTTGTTTTTATATAAATCATACCTAAGGTCTCTGTCTTCTCTATTATTTTCAATGGTTTTTTTTGCAGTTGATAATCCTCCTGTTGATTCTGTTGAAGGGATACTG
>Ga0208648_1002663_pt1 | contig 12097 bp, 10 predicted proteins | sample AntAceMetag02UKL_FD_184772 | JGI IMG/M metagenome (GOLD analysis project Ga0208648, IMG submission 184772) | Saline lake microbial communities from Ace Lake, Antarctica - Antarctic Ace Lake Metagenome 02UKL (SPAdes) (version 2) | ecosystem: Environmental > Aquatic > Non-marine Saline and...
TCGCGAAACCTACGCCGAGTTTTTAAAGATTGATTTTCCGCGCGTGCCTTTTACCGCTGATTACAGCCTGTTTACAAAATTGGGTAAACTTGGCAGGGAACTGGCTGACCTGCACCTGCTCAAAAGTCCGGCGCTCAATCCGCCAGTAGCCAAATATCAGGGCAGCAGCGATAACGACCGGATTGAAAAGATTACCTATAAAGAAGACGAGCAGCGCATTTACATCAACGAAGATAAATATTTTGAAGGCATTGCACCGAAAGTCTGGAACTATCACATCGGCGGATACCAGGTTTTAAACAAATATTTGAAGGACCGAAAAGGCAGAAACATGGACGATGCGCCACACTATTGCCGCATCGTTACTGCCTTGAGTAAAACCATAGAGATTCAAAAAAAGATAGATGAGATTTATCCCGAAGTAGAAAAGGAACTCATTGATTTTTAAAATAAGGAATATCAACAGAAAACCATGGATTCTACCGGGTTGTGACTGGATTGTAGAACCTGAAAACCCGAAACAACTTGCGGAAACAATTCAATATGTTTTTGATCATCTTGCTGAAACGAAAGAAAAGGGCAAAAAGCACGCGAAAAATGTAAGAAGAAATATAGCTGGGAAATGATGGAAAGGAGATTGATTGCAATTTTTGAAAAGTACAAAAACCGATTAGACCATCTCTTTCAGCAAAGCAGGGCCATTACATGGGAAGCCTTGAGAATTTATTATTAACTTGTAAACGTGGCACAATAAATTAGCGCTATGAAAATTCTATATTTTTCTTTTGTTGAGCTGGATATTCCTAATGCTTGCCAGACGCATACTTTGGGGGTTTTAACTGGTTTCAGCAATAATTCATGTAAAGTAGATGCAATAGTTCCGCGTCCGAAAAATGTCCGTCCTAAGATTTCTGGTGTTAGTTTTTATTACTTATGGCCATGGAGATTTTCGGTTTTAGGGAGGCTATGGATAAAGATATTGGGCGGAGCATTCTTTTTTATGCTCTCTTTGTTGAAGAAATATGACGCGATTTATGTTCGAGAGTTGGAAGTGAATCCTTTTCCTCGATGGTGTTCTATAATCTTTCAGATTCCTTTGTACATAGAAATAAACAGCATTTTACTTCAAAATATGCTGATTTCAGGTATAGATAGGAGGCGCATATTGAAAGCAGAAAGGAATCAGGCCGCTGACTTTCATCAGGCCACCGGCTTAATAGTTCCTTCTTTTCCTCGATGCCGCTGGATAATTGATCATTACGGTTTAAAACCAGATAAAGTTCACATGATACTGAATGGGGCAGATGTAACTTCGGATAAAAAAATTGAACGTTCAAAAGCCTTAAAGAACTTGAATCTGCCTGAAGATGGTTTCTACCTGGGATTTCTTGGGAATATATGGGAGTATTATGATTTAAACAGTATTTTGAAGGCTATGAAACTCTGCCATGAAGAGATGCCAAACCTATATATGATAATGATTGGTAGTGGTCCTGGAACAGATAATTTAAGAAATATGTCACAAGAAATGCATTTAACCTCGAGGTTAATTTTTATTGGTTATATTCAGCCGGAATCACTCTTTGAAGTTATGGGGGCTATTGATGTTGGCCTGATGGTTTTGACAAAGAAAGGCATCCAGGATCTAGGACCAATTACAACCCGTTTTGCAACTTACGCTGCTTTCGAAATGCCGGTTATTGCTAATGATGTTTATATTGAGGATCACCCGCAGGAACTCAGAGATGGGTTGTCATTAGTACCTCCTCAAGATTCTCAGGCATTAGCGAATACAATACTCTGGTTATACAGACATCCAAAAGAAAGAGAAAAAAAGGCTAAGATTCTCCATGATTTTGTAGTTAAGAAATTGACATGGAATGCCGTTGCAGGAGAAATCTTGGAAATAATTAAACGGGATAAGAAAGTCTGAATTTAAATGGGGCACATTTTTTCTGATGTTAGCTAAAAAATTAACCATTGTAGTCGTTACATATAATTCGATGAAAGTGCTGCCATCGTTCTTCCGGCATCTTGAAAATGCGTTGGACGGAGAAGAATGTTCGGTTTTGGTCTGTGACAACGCTTCAAATGATGGCGTGAAAGAGTTTATTAAAGAATGCCATCCTAATGTAACTTTATTAAGTTCCAAAAGAAATGAAGGATATGGCGCTGCCCTTAACAGGGGCATTACTGCCTGTAGAACGCAATTTGTAGCGCTTATGAATCCGGATGTCTTCATTAAAAATGGAGGTTTTAAGGAACTTGTCGCTTTTTTGGATGAAATGCCCATGGCTGCAGGTGTATCAGGCGCAGTGATCCATATGCCTGAATATAACGATGATATTGATTTCAATCAGTTGCTTCGGGGACAGTCCATATCTGTACATTTTGGATATTGTAATTTGTTATCAAGGATTTTATTTTATAGCGGAATTCAAACTAAATTTAGACAATTTAGTTTTCTTGTTCCGTGGTCTTTAGTACCTGCTTGTGATTCAATATCAGTAAGCCGCCTCAATGGTTCTTTTGGCGTTTTCAGAAAAGAGGCTTTGATCGATGCAGGTATGTTTGATCCTCGATTATTTCTCTATTTTGAGGAAGATGATATTGCATTGCGCTTGATAAAAAAAGGATATAAACTTTATGTCACTGACCGCACAGTAATTTTGCACACCCCTGGGAGGGGAAGCGCTTTGAGTGGGACGATCGCAGTAGACAAAATATTGCTCAATAGCCAGTATCTGTTTTTTAAAAAACATAGGGGTTGGCTCTATGCCTGGTTTTCATTTTTTACCATTTGGGCAGTGTTGACCATAGTAACAGTTTATCAATTAATTTTTAATCGCAGTGGAAGTGAAATGACTGCTTCATTGTGGAAATGGCATTTGGAAAGTCTGTTAAGTTTAGGGGGCCTTCCCGAAGGAACGATACCTGATGGTGGTAAAAAAGACGTTAACTACATATGGCGAAAATTAGTTAGTTAAATTACCACTATTAGAGACAATAGTCTAAGCCGATTAATTGAAAATTATCTCACTGCTAAATTAGAAAAGTTTTCCTAATCAGAAAGAGCATATGAATAGAATCGCTATTGATATGAATCCACTTGTTTATGGTACTCGTGCAGTTAAACGTTGTTTGATCTGTATGACAAATGAGCTGCTTCAATTTAAGGATATCAGCTATAATCTTCTTTACTTCGATTATAAACACCAAACAAAAAAGTACTTAAGACCTTTACCACGCCGTGTGGAGGAAAAAATAATCTCTATTCCAAACAGAGTGTTAAGTTACTGTTGGAAAAAGTTTTCCTGGCCTTATCTCGAAACGATTACATCTGAATGCGACGTTTTATATGTTAATGAGTTTTATTTTCCGCCCGCAAAAAGAGCCTTAGTGCTGGCAACAGTTCACGGCTTGGCATACAAGATAATACCTGAAAAGATTTTGCCGCATGTTGTTCAGTCCCTTGATGAGGGGTTTTCATATATCTTAAATCATGCCGATTACCTAGTTGCCGTTTCTGAAACCACTAAAAAAGAACTTATCCGCCATGTTGGTGTAGCCCCAGAGAGAATATATGTTGTTACACATGGGGTAAATAAACAATTCAGACAGCGAAAAAAACAGCAGGTCGTTTGGGAGCGTTTAAACAATATTTATGGTTTAAATCGTTCCTATATTCTTTATGTGGGAGCTATCGGTATACATAAGAATATCATGGGGATCCTTTCGGCATATGAGAAATTATCTTCAAAGGTTTCTATTGATTTAGTTTTGGGTGGCCCTCCGGATAGCGCGTGGGATAGCGCTCATCAATTTGTGAATGAACATAAGCTCTCGGACTGTGTCCACTTCCTTGGGCATGTGTATGAAACAGAAAATCTGGTAGATCTTTATAATGGAGCCGATCTTTTTGTGTTCCCTTCATTTTATGAGGGTTGGACCTCTCCGCCGCTGGAGGCAATGGCATGTGGTACACCGGTTATTACCTCTAATTGTTCTTCATTGCCAGAAACAGTCGGCGATGCGGCTATCAAAGTGGACCCCAACAATACAGAAGAACTGGCTTATGAAATGGAAAGGGTTTTATCTGATAAAATGCTACAATCCGAATTGATTAATAAAGGATTTGATCATGTTGCCTTACATACGTGGGAGAAGGCTGCTTCAAAACTAATTCAGGTTTTTGCCGATATTCAAAAAAGGGGTCCCTGGAAGAGGCAAGGGTAATGAACGTCGCAATTGACACAAGCTGTCTGGTTGTTAATCCGTATAGCGGATTGTCAGAGGTCGCACATAACTTGCTGCTTAATATGCCGGTTGTTGATGAAGATGTGCATTTCACCATGTTCATGAACTATTTTCGGGGCACTGGATACCCGGAAATTTACCCAGGCATGGATAGCCGCTCTCTTAGGTTACCGCGGAGATTAATAGACTGGTGGTGGAAACACCGCTGGCCGCCGTTTGATTTATATCTAAGGGGAATAGATGTTTTTCATTCCCTTCATATACAGATCCCACCGGCAAAGAGAATGAAGACAGTCTTAACAATTCATGACTGTCGTTATTTGGCTTTCCCGGAACTCTATAAATCTAATGAAGTTGAGAATTATCGGCGCCAGATGGAAATCTCGCTGAGCCGGGTAGGTCTGGTAGCCACTGTTTCGGAATTCACACGTCAGGAGGTCTTGACCTATTTTTCATTTCCTGAAGATCGTGTAAGGGTAATACACAATGGCTTTAAACCCTACCTGTCAAACGGGGGGGCTTATAATGAAGAAAATATTAATCGGTTCATTACTGAGAATGCATTGCCTAAAGACTATCTTTTTTATGCAGGCGTATTAGACCCCAGAAAAAACCTTGGACGACTTATCGAAGCCATGGCACAATGCCGAAAAGATGTCCATGATTTTCCAGAGTTAGTTATTGCCGGCATTTCCCATGAGCAGTGGGCCAGAAGTGAGCAGGCTGTCATGGCCAAGAAAGTAGGAATTTTTGACAATATTTACTTATGTGGGATAGTCGAAAAAAATGTTTTAGCAGGACTGACGAAAAGAGCCCTCGCTTTATGCTATCCTTCCCTGTATGAGGGATTTGGCTTTCCACCATTGGAGGCCATGTCTCTTGGTGTCCCGGTTCTTGCTGGAAAGAGTTCTTCGATTCCTGAAGTTACCGCAAATGCGGCTTGCCTGGTAGATCCATCAAATGTTGATGACATTGCTCAGGGGCTAAGAAAGATAGTGTTTGATAGCAACTATCGTAAAATTCTTATTGAATCAGGATATCAACGGATTAAAAAGTTTTCCTGGGAAAAGGTTGCTGCTGAATACATAAACCTTTATAGAGAAGTTGTTGCCTTATGAGCTTACACGCATCTTTTACTCGACATATTTACTGGCCTCTTGTGCAAAGATTGAAGGGGGAATATGCTGCACGAGCCCTGAAAGAATTGTCCGAATCTCAGTGGATGAGCCGGGACGAACTCATTTCCAAACAGTGGAAACTTCTTAGAAGAACCGTAAACAAGGCAGCCCGGGAAGTTCCCTATTATCGAAAAATGTATAGCCGTATTGGTTGGGATTTTGACAACCCGGCCTTTTCTTACAAAGATTTTTTGAGTCTTCCAAAAACAGAGAAGAAAGATGTGCGGGATCATCTGTCTGAATTTCTAAATCCCAATTATTCAGGAAGAATTACTCAAGGTTCGACAAGCGGCTCAACCGGAGAGAGTCTGACTCTTTATTACAGCGGTGAGCATGAAAGCTACTCTGAGGCTGCGCGATGGAGGGCTAAGGACTGGTGGGACATCCAGCCGGGGTCACCACAGGTTGCAATCTGGGGAAGGCCTTATACCGGAGGTAGAGATCGGCTGAGTCAAAAAGTCAAAAGCTATTGTATGAACTCTCTTATATTTTCGGCGTTTGACATTAAAAAAGGGTCAATCAAGAAGGTATGGCAAAGGATATGCCACTTCAAACCTCATATCATATATGCTTACCCTTCGGCTATTTTTCCTCTTGCTGAGTTTATTCAGCAAAACAGACTCTCTGCAGATAAGCTGGGGATCAAGGTTATAATGATTACTGCTGAATCCTGTTCATCGGACCAGAGGTTGTTAATTGAAGAGATGTTCGGATGCAAAACGGCAAATGAATATGGGTGTTCAGAGACAGGTGGATTTGTTTATGAATGTCCGCATCGAAGCTGGCATATATCAAGTGAACTTACCTTTATCGAATTTCTTGATCAAGATGGTAATCCTGTCTCCCCGGGCGACAGAGGTGAAATATTTTTAACCCATTTGAGGAATGACTATATGCCACTTATCCGATACAGGGTAGGGGATATAGGCAGCTCATTATCAGGGACATGCGGGTGCGGACGCGGCCTTCCCCTCATGGAGATATCGGTGGCCAAAGAAAGTGATAGGATACTTCTCAAAAATGGTGAAAGTTATATGTCAGGAGACTTCCTTTATGTTAATAAAGCAGTGATGGAAGCATACCCTCGTTCGATCCTGCAATTCAGGGTTACCCAAAAGAGCGTTGATCTGTTCGAGGTCGAGGTAGTTCCTGGAGCAGGGTCAGTGGGTAGTGCTGAAGAACTATTCGAAAAATTGATGAAAAAGCAATTTGGTGCAAATATTAAGGTTTGTTTTAAAAGGTTGTCTAATATCAAAAGAGACCCTTCTGGAAAATTGAGGTATTTTGTTTCAGAAGTGAACAGAGGGCACACTTCTTGACTTCCACAACTACTTCATTAGATTTTAGGATTTTAGTGTGGATTCCGATGCGCAGGGCATGCCACCTCAGGCTTTGCCTTTATAGCTTTGAAAAGTCCTTCTAGTATAGAGAAAAGAGGAAATCACATTGCAGGACATTGAGATTAGTTTTCAATCAGACAAGTGGTTAGCAGCGGATAGAGTTAAACGGCCGTTTGTCAAGTATGCCAATCCGATGGTTTCGCCTGGTAAGCTCTGGCATTACTCGCCTGACAATATACAGCCGGAGATTTCTATAATCATTCCTACTTTTGATGCCTATCGTGGTGGTTACTTTCCAAAATTGCTTGGCCAAATAAGTCGCCAGAATTTTACACAGTTTGAGGTTGTCATTGTACGGGGCGATCCCAGGCAGGGACGCGCTATTAATATTGGCGCTGCTTTGGCTAAAGGTAAATACCTTCTAACCCTGGATGATGACACATCCCTGCCTGATCCGGAGACCTTTAGTAAATTGGTGGCGGTCATGGAGAAACACCCTGAAACAGGGATGGCTGGTGGAAACAATGTCATCCCGGAAGATGCAAGCCCGTTTGTAAAAAGGGTAATGAAGCAGATCCCACGGCGTTCCTGGAAGCCTGTTCAAGAGATTACCGACTCGGATCTTGCGGAGCATCCCTGCCTGATTATGCGTTCTGAGGAATTTAAGAAAGTGGGCGGGGAGAATGAGCTGATTCCCCGTGGACTGGACCCTTACTTACGTGAAGAGTTTCGTAAATTGGGCAAACGGGTTGTAGTTGTTCCCGGAGTTATTTATCATCATTTGCCGCCGGATAATTTAGACAAACTGTTGCGCCAGTTCTTCCGTAATGGTCGTCATGCTGCTTATGCTAATCGTAACTTTCCGCAATGGGTAATTGAAACGCCGTCAAAGCATGGCTCATTCAAAGCACACAGGTCTTTTCTATTGCGCCTTTTGCGATTTCCGATCCATCTACTAAAAGTTCTGATAACAGGAAAACCCATTTGGTTTTTATGCGAAGTGGCTTATGCATCAGGCTTTGTATATGAGTGGTTTTTTGCAAAGGAATCCAATGAGAGAACAACTTAAAATAAAAAATTGTCCTTATTGCAAATCCCCTGGGGATTTATATTTTAAGATTTCTTCGAAAACCTATAATCGGTGTTCGTGGTGTGATCTCATCTATAAGAAAAACCATGGTTCCTACGATAAAATCCTGACCCATTATCGGAATGATTACTTTGAGAGGTATTCTGCTAACTAGATGTGTGGGAAAAGAAACAGGTTATTTGGCAGGATTTTAGACTTGATAGAAAAAGGGAGATACATTGGCAGTTTATTAGACATTGGAACCGGTTGCGTACTGAGGACAGCAGGACGTTCATGCAGAGCGGGCACAAATCTGAAACAATGAACGTAAAAGCGGGGCATTATGACTTTATGCGTTTTGCTCTGAGATCAACCAATTGAAGCAGCGGAAAAATTAACAGATTTAATTTCCGGTGGAAGAGTTCTTTGGGGGCCTTCACTAAAGGTGATTGCAAGAGAAATACAGAGTCAAGAGCAGATTTGAACCGGGAGAACTGAAAAACCCTTGGCATCAATTAACCGTCTGTCTGCGGTAACTAAAGTAAGATCGTATACAATGGCTGTTGCTGCCAGGAATCTATCGGCAGGATCCTGATGAGGAAGATTAATTTTACGGCTTTGGATTGCCACTTCCTGATTTATTACCGCCTCTCTGAAGGGGAGTTTTTTAAACATCTTTCGTATACTTTTTTCATGATCAGCTTTTATAACCACTCGCCCCTTTTCAGCAAGCAATAAAATTTCCCAAATACTGATAGGGGAAAACCAGAGTTCATTTAATTCTTTTTCCAATTCTTCAGCAATCTTAGAGGGTAATTTCTCAGGCTCAGCAGCGCTCCATAGAATTACATGTGTGTCGAGTAATAATTTCAATCTTGTAATACCTCCCAGTCCTTTTCGTCCGAGGCAGGTGAAATAACATCCCCGGCAATTCTAACCGTGTCTTTCATAGACCCTAACCATGACTCTGGCTTTTGAGGCGGGGGCGGCGGGGTTATAATAACAATCGGTTCTCCACGGCGAGTTACCAGAAGAGGTTGGCCTGTTTTTTTTACGTTATCCAAAAGTCGAAGGCAAGTTGCCTTAAATTTTGAAATTGTTATCTGTTCCAGCATTGTTCCTCCAGTTTTTTAGTTTTAGTAATTACCATGGTCAACGCCTATAGTCAACTAAAACGAGCGAGACCGTTGAAAAACCTTTTTGTTGCTGATGTCTTCATTTCAGGTGTGATTGGTGGGAAAGTCATTGCTTTACGCCAAGATTTGTAAGAAGGCTGTTGTCTGATCAGGATTTTGTAGATGTTGAGGTTTATAATGCGGGTCTTTCCGGGGAAAGTCTAATTAAGTTCTCTCCTGTTTTCAGTTTTGTTGCGAGAGTACTTGAAGCAGCGGGGAAATTAACAGATTTGGTTTCCGGCGGAAGAGTTCTCTGGGGGCCTTTACTTGAGGTGATTGCAAGAAAAAAGTAGAAGATTTCATGCCCTTGGCACGTCATTCTGTTATTTCTATCAATTACTTATAGTCTGTTGACAATAGGGTCTTCATTGTAATAAAAATAAAATATGAGTAGCGTCAAATCAATAGTAAAATCTCAAAGTTTACTGCCGGCCCATTTTAGCGCCTATTTATCAACCATAAGTGTGTCTTTGTCATCTATAGATAAGGATGTTGCATTTCTTGCCGGGGAAAGATGGAAAGTTTATAGAAAGTCTGGTGAAAAAAGAAAACGAATCATTACATATTTTCTTATTGGAGCGCACGCTATGATTAAGGCAGAGCGTTTTTTTACACGCGACAGGGGTTTCTACAAATCTTACTTTTCTGAGCTTAAAATACTTTCCCTGTAATCGGTCAGTCTGATCTGGTTGGACATTCCATTTGAACTGCAATAGCGAGCGCATACCCCATGGCTTGTTGAAGCTGAAGCGAAGATTCCGCTTATATGGGGCCGCGGGCTCAGCAAGTATTATCATAAATAGACTGATTGGGATGCTGAGGATAATGAGGGTTAACTCTTGAACATTTTATTTGTTTCCGATGTTTCGATTGTTGAGGTGATTGGCGGAGCAGAGAGGGTTCTGTTTGAGCAGAGCACTTTACTACAGAAGAGGGGACATGCTGTTCATGTCCTGACTCGTAAATTGCCGGAACATAAATCAGATTATCAGATTATTAATGGAGTTACCGAATGGAGATATGAGGTTAATCAAAGCAACTGTTTTTCTTATATCAAGTCAACTTTATTGAACTCCAAAAAACTTTTTGAATCGCTTCAAAATCAATATTCCTTTGGCTGTATAAATTTACATCAGCCCTTTTCTGCCCTCGGGGTAATCCAATCCCGCTTCGGCAGAGACATCAAAAAGATTTATACCTGCCATTCATTTTCCTTTGAGGAATTTCGGTCGAGAAATCCAAGGCCAAAAAATATTATAGGAAGGATTCTATATTTTATCAATGTTCAGATGCGAAAATTTATAGAAAAAAAGGTTATCAATAAGTCAGATAAAATTATTGTTCTCAGCCGGTTTACCAAAGAGCAATTACAGCATGTTTATAAAATTCCTGCTGAAAAGATCACAATTATTCCCGGAGGAGTTGATCTTGAGCGATTTTATCCTACCACCGATAGAGCAAAAATAAGGCAACTATTAAATATTCCTCAAGAGAAAATGATATTATTTACAGTGAGGAATCTTGTATCCAGGATGGGATTGGAAAATTTAATATATGCCGTCAAGGAAGTGGTTAAAGCTGTTCCTGACGTTTATTTTGTTTTGGGTGGAGATGGGCCTCTAAAAGATGGCCTTATTTCATTGACTAAAGAACTGGGAATAGAAAATCATGTAAAATTTGTTGGCTTTATCCATGAAGCAGAACTCCCTGATTATTATCGCATGGCCGATATTTTCATTCTTCCTACAATCGAATTAGAGGGTTTTGGATTGATTACTCTCGAAGCTTTGGCATCAGGTGTTCCTGTTCTGGGAACGCCGGTAGGCGGAACCGTTGAAATTCTGAGTCAGTTTGATTCAAAAAATTTGTTTAAAAATACAAGTTCTGAAGCAATGGCGGAATTAATCATTAAAACCTGTCAAGAATTTAAAGATAAGCCCGAACTCCGGGAGGATGTTTCTTCTCAATGCAGATTGTTTGTGGAGGAGAATTATTCATGGGAAAAAAATGTTGATTCGCTGGAAAAATTAATTATGAGAATTGCGGCATGATAAGAATTATAAAAGAAATACCGGTTTTGCTGTATCATAATATTGGCAATTATCCGGCGGATGCTATGGAGGATGGCCTTTTGCCTGAAACTTTCAGGCAGCAGATGAGCTTTCTTTTAGAAAATGGTTATAATATTGTGACGCTGAATCAATCCCTGGATCATCTTGCAGGACGTACCAAATTGCCTCAGAAATCTCTCTCACTTACCATTGATGGTGGCTATAGAGATGCTTATACAGATGTATTCCCTGTTTTAAAAAACCATAATTTTCATGCAACCTTTTTTATTATTCCGGAACATATCGGCAAGGAAAGAAAAATTAATGGGGTGTCCGTACCGTGTCTAAGCTGGAACGAGGTAAATGAAATAGCGGAAAGCGGCATGGATATAGGTTTGCTGGCTTATGAAGGCAGGGGGATTAAAGATCGGTATGATGAGGAATCTGTGCAACAAAGCATTTTCAATTCATTGAAAATAATTAAGGGAAATTATAACGGGCATGTTAGATTCTGTGCATTTCTGGAAGGGGTGTCGAAAAAACCGCTGTGGAATTTTCTGAAAGCCCGTGGATTTCAGGCGGTTTTCACGCAGTGTCCTATAAATCAACATTCTGGCCTGTCTGGTATTGGAAGAATACAAATTGATGACGATGACCACAATATTTTTCTAACCAAAATTTCTAAAGCATATCTCTTCTTCAAAGATAAACGGGTATGGAAATATCTTCGCAAGTATAAAGTTGACAGAGTAGCTCATAGAATATCAGAAGCCTTAAATCGGATTAAAGGGAAGGAGTAACCGTTTACAGTTTGCAGTTACCGGTTCACGGTTGATAAAGACAGAAAGTAGAAGAAATCTTGGGATCTTCTTTTGAAGATTTAGGAGTTAATATATTTTCGGATTATCTCCCGATTAGTTGTAGTCAATTCTTGCTCGCCTCTGGCGAGAAGCTAAAACAAGTGGGTTATTTCTAATTAAGCGGGTGTAATCTCAGAGGGTACAAGGGGTCAAGGATTCAAGGATTC
>Ga0208648_1002665_pt1 | contig 12095 bp, 11 predicted proteins | sample AntAceMetag02UKL_FD_184772 | JGI IMG/M metagenome (GOLD analysis project Ga0208648, IMG submission 184772) | Saline lake microbial communities from Ace Lake, Antarctica - Antarctic Ace Lake Metagenome 02UKL (SPAdes) (version 2) | ecosystem: Environmental > Aquatic > Non-marine Saline and...
GTTGGGCAGATCCATGCCGCACTCTTTTATCATACCTGCAAGTTCGCGAGTAGTAAGCGCAAAATCTACATCTTTAAACCCAGAATCATCCATCTCCGGTCTCTCACATTCAAATTTCTTTGCAGAGCAGGGCATCAAAGATACGCTTACAATATTAGCCGGATCTATCCCTTCTCTCTTGGCATACCAAGTCTTAACAATGGCTCCGAACATCTGCTGAGGACTCTTAGCTGTTGAGACATGTTCTAACTTATCAGGATAGAAATGTTCGACATATTTGACCCAGCCCGGAGAACAGGATGTAAACTGAGGCAGAGCAACTTTCTTCTTGTTAACAAATGCATCTTTAAGCTTTAAGAGCAGCTCTGTGCCCTCCTCCATAATAGTCAAGTCAGCTGTAAAGTTGGTGTCAAATACCTTATCAAATCCCATCCGCTTAAGCGCTGTATTAAGCTGTTTTGTCATGCTCTTACCAGGTGCTAAGCCAAACTCTTCGCCTATTGCAACACGCGGCGATGGAGCAGTCTGAATAATAACATGCTTAGTTGGGTCATCTATTGCAGTCCAAACCTCTTCAGTTGAATTTTTTGCTTTTAAAGCTCCGGTGGGACATCTGTTGATGCACTGTCCGCAATTAATACATATAACATCATCGAGAGGCTTATTAAGATAAGTCGCTATCTTTGTTTCAGCTCCCCTCTCTACTGCTTCAAGCACTCCAACTTCTTGCAAATCTATACAGGTTCTTACGCACCTGCGGCATAAAACACATTTATCCATATCGCGCTCAACAGAGTAACTTGAATCATCCTGCTCATATCTGGATTCCTCAATATGGCCAAAAGTATAGGTTCTAATCCCATACTCTTTAGCTAAAGCTTGAAGTTCACAATTATTATTTTTAGAGCAAGAGTAGCACTCTCCATAATGGTTGCGCAGCAGCAGTTGGATAATATTTCTTCTGCCCCGGCGTACTTTCGGAGAGTAAGTCTTAACATTTATAGGTGCAGTTATAGGGTAAGAGCAGGCTGCCTGAAGTGTCCTCTGACCCTCAACTTCAACAACGCAGACCCTGCATACTCCGGCAAGACAGAGATCATCATGCTGACAGAGCGTAGGAATATTTACGTTTATTGACTTTGCCGCCTCCAAAATAGTAGTACCCATCGGAACATTTAGCTCTATATCATCTATTACAGCTTTAATAGTTGCGCCAAGGGAACCTTTTTTAATTTTTTCAAAACTCTGAGACCTCTGGCTAACAGGGGCCCTAGAGGTCTTCTCCGAAAATGGTCTCTTTTTATTATCCATTGAATGCTCTCTCCTCTCTCTTTTTATTAGACAGTTTATACTCTTTCTTAAAACTATTTATCACCGAGACAAAGATGTTCGGTGCAGATTGACCCAAGCCGCACTTTGAAGCCAACTGCATTGTCTCAGATACCGACAACAGATCTTTAAGATAAGCACTACTACACTCTCCTCTCTTAATCATATTGATACCCTCAATTAAGACAGGGATTCCTTCTCTGCAAGGTGTACACTGGCCGCAAGACTCTTCCTTAAAGAATTCCAAAAAGTTATCGATAACATCTAGGAGATCTCTCTTTTCATTGAAAACTATAATAGAGCCGCCTGTCGGTAGATCCTCAAATCCTATTTTATGATTAAACTGATCCTTGCCAACGCAAATACCCGATGCGCCACCTACCACAACAGCTTTTGTGTCAGAAGCATCAGCTATTTGTAATATCTTTTTTATTGAAGTTCCAAATGGCACTTCATATACTCCAGGTTTCCTGCAGTCGCCAGAGATACTAATTATCTTTGAACCGGCTGATCTCTCAGTGCCGATACTTTTAAACCACTCCGGCTCTTTTAATATTATATGTGCTATATTTGAGAGCGTCTCAACATTATTTACAACTGTCGGATGTCCGTTATAGCCGGTATAGACAGGAAAAGGAGGCCTATTCCTTGGCTCACCTCTATAGCCTTCAAGTGACTCAATTAAGGCAGTCTCTTCACCACAGACATAAGCGCCAAAACCCAGTCTCACCTCAATATCAAAGTTAAAATCTTTATTCTTAAGTATCTTATCTCCAAGCAGATTTTTAGTTCTCAAGCTTTTTAAGACTTTCTCAAGCTCAGGTAAAAACGACCTGTACTCCCCCCTTAGATAAAGAAATCCCTTCTCTGCCCCTATCGCATAAGCTGCGATAATCATTCCTTCAAATAGAAGACCAGAGTACTCTGTTAAAAGGACTCTGTCTTTAAAAGTACCTGGTTCACCTTCATCAGCATTGGCAACAATATATTTTTTGCAATTAGATGAGTTGGCAGCAAGGTTCCATTTAACACCTGTTGGAAAACCGGCTCCTCCTCGTCCTTTTAAATTAGAGTCACCTACAGCATTCAAGACCTCACTACGGCCAACCTCAAGAGCTTTCCTTAAAGCACAGCCTAGCTCTATATCGCTGAATATTACTGCTCCATCTCTCTTCATATTTTAAGCTCCTTTACTATCTCTTTCACTTTTTGGGCCGTTACTTTTCCTACTAATTTACTATCCACCATAATAGCCGGCGCCATATCGCACATTCCGATACAGCTTGTCTCTTTAAGTGTTATTTTTTTATCTCCTGTAGTCTCGCCAACTCTTATTCCAAGAGCTTTTTCAAACTCTTTGACTATTTTTTTACTTCCCTTCATAACAGAAGAGATGCAGCTGCTCACTCGTATTGTATGCTGGCCCTCTTTTTGGCAATTTAGGAAAGAGTAGAATGTAATAACAGAATAGACCTCAACAGGGTGAATTCCCAATTTATCGGCAACCTGCTGCATATCTTTGTCTGATATATAACCTTTCTTATCCTGAATCTTCTGCAAAATCGGCAAAAGCTCAGAGCGAGTTTCATCGCAGATCCTATGCTCTTTACCGTCTTTCATAACCACCTTTCCAACCGCACAATATTTCACCATTTTAGACTCCTTCTATTTAATATATTTACCAATTTTTTCTATTAAAACCTGCCATAGGCAGCCTCTAACTCCTAGAGATCAACTGCTTCCTGCTTTTACCTGCTTGACCATTAACCATATAGGCATCGCAATAGAGCGATAAAAACTCTATTGTAAAATCCATATCTTTTACAAATACCCCGCTAGGAACATTTATTGTAATGGGTGAGAAGTTCACTATCCCCTTCAACTCAGAATCAACTGCAATATCGGCCACCTCTTGAGCTGACTCTTCAGGAACAGCAATGATAGCAATATCTACACTCTTTTCTTTTATAACTCTTTTAGCGCTAGCCACAGAAAAGACCTCCAAGCCATTTATGGTTTTGCCGATCTTACTGCTAGACCTATCAAAAGCAGCGACTATCTTTATCCGCTCTTTATAAAAAGACGGATACCTAAGAATAGCTGTACCGAGATTACCGACACCAAATAGAACAGCGGAAACAACATGTTCCTTTAAAACAAAGTTTACAAGGGTATCTCTTAATTCGACTGTATTGTAGCCTATTCCAGGAGTTCCAACTTTACCGAAATTGGATATATCCTTTCTAACCTGAACATCGCTTGAACCTGCAAATTCTGCAAGCTCTCTGCTGGATATGCTAAGATTCTTTTTTTTAATCAACCCCTCTAATATCCTTATATAGAGGAATACCCGAGATATCGTATTGTGTGATAATTTATTCATAGCTACTTCGTGAAATTAATAACGAATTAGTAATAAATTATACATCTCCCTCTTTGGATGTCAAGCTTAAATGGATTATTAGGAATTATTTAGATAAAAGATGATTTAGAGGCCATCCTCTTAGATGAGGCAATAAGGCTATCTCTTACATCATGCTTATACTGAAAACCTGTTGAAAGAAGCCTATCTGTGCTAAACCATCTATCCCGCAGGAGTATTTTAAACTTAGCACCAAAGAAAGGAAGATTGACTAAAAGAGGAATTATGCATCTAGGCAGAATGAGGGGTCTAGGCGCGCCTATTGAATCAGCCATGATATTCATAGCCTCCCTATGGCTTAAAACCTCTCTATCAACTATAAAGACCGGTTCCTGGGTAAAAGAATCATCAGCTGCTGCATAGACCATAGAGTCGACAACACTCTCTACGTAGACAAGATGAAACTTATTCTCTCCGCTACCTACAATAGGATAGAGACGATATTTAAGTAAAAAGAGCAATGCTCTTAAGAGGTGCGGCTCATCCTCCCCGTAGACCACACAAGGCCTGAGTATCCCAACTTTTAATCCTCTATCTCTATAATTTAAAACTATCCTTTCTGCCTCAATCTTAGACTCTCCATATGGGTTTGATGCTTTATAGTCCAGATCCTCCCTAAGAGGCAGCTCTCTATTAGCGCTAATAACAGCAATAGAGCTCAAGTGGATAAGTTTTTTTATTTCAAGCTCTAATGATAGTCTGCAGATATTTTCAGTTCCTAAAACATTTACCTCATAAAACTTATTACTATTTCCGCTTGAGACATAACCTGCACAATGAAATATAATATCGACAGGAAAATCAATGCTCTTCTTTAATCCATCGTAATCTCTTATATCCTGATAGATTAATTTAACATTGGGAGGAAGATATCTCCGGGCTTTCTTCTCACTACGCAAGAGACAAAATACATTGTTACTATCATCTTTAGCTAATCTATGTACTAAGTGTCTACCTATAAAACCGGTTGACCCCGTTATGAGTACATTCATAAAAACTATTCAAACAATTAAAAATATCCAACCATAGTTAGAGTCACACCAAGAACAAGAATTAGAACAGAGTGGATTTTTAATAAAATACTATTACTTTTATATATCTGCATAAATTTAGATATTGAATCAGGAAAAACAATCAACCAGATACCTTTAACTATGCCCGCCCAGCCAAAAATTGTAATCATCACCACCCAACTCTTGATCCATAAGTTATGAAATAGTACAACGAGAAGACCGAAGAGTAGTGCAGATAGACCTCCGAAATATACAGAGGCAGAGTTTTTAGTAAAATCCTCCATCATTTTTTGGTAAAACTTTTGATTAAAGATAATGCCTAGTGCTATAACAGTAAAGCAAGGTCCAAGAAGCTTTGCAATGAGTACTGAAATATTCATACTTACCTCCTTTTTTTAATTATACTAAATAGTTCTGCCTAACTTATAAGCTTTCTTTAATATTCCACTACAGGATTTAGCATCAAAATCTTTTATTCCAGTAGCAGTAAGTGTCTTAGTCTTTACATTCATAGGTTTAAAGAATGCTTTCATGGCCCGCATGCAACCGCTAGAAAAACCAAGAATATGAGAGAAAGGAAAAGGAGCTCCACAGCTTGTAATTAATATTACCTTGCTTGGTCTATCAGAGAGACGTCGAGGCCCAAATTTGGTCATCTCAAAAAACCTAATGCTTCTATCCATAAATGCCTTGGCAACAGAAGTTACATTACTAACGTAAGTGGGAGAAGCAAAAACTATTATATCTGACTTATCCATCTTATCTAAAACCATCTGATGGTCATCTTCTATAATACACTCTTTAATTTTATGGCAATTACTGCAGCCCAGACATGGTCTTATATCTAAATCATGCAGGTATATCTTCTCGGTCTCAATCTGTCGTTCATTGATACCCCTAAGCACTGCATCGGTAATACTATCAGTAGCCTGACCTTTACGAGGACCTGCTATTAAAGCCAGTGCTTTCATCTCTTCTTTCTCTTCTGCGCCTTCTCAATAAACATTCCTGATTTATTTTTACCTTTCTTAAAATAAGTTAGGACTTTTTCAGCTTCATTGAAAGGCAGGGTAATAAAAGAGAACCTATCTAAGATCTGTATATCATGTATCCTAATATCTTTAATATTGCATCTCTCTTTTATTATCTTTGCCAGCTCTTTAGCGTTAAACCCATCTTGCTTACCTCTGCCAACAAAGAGACGTGTCTTACCTTTCTTATCAACAAAAGCAGCGTCCTCTATCTCAACATATTTATTCTCATCCAGCTCATCTTTAAAAGAGACCTCAAGGAGAGCTGCAAGGAGATCTTCAGGGCTATTGTTTTTGAGTAAATCTCTAGAGATATTGAGATACTCATCTTTAATGCCAGACGTTACAACACTCTCTACTTGAGCTTTAATCCTGTTCTTCTTTGTCTCTATAACATCTTTTATATTCGGCAATTTATGCTTACGAATATCAGTCTGAGCTATTCTTTTAATAAAATTTAACTTTCTATACTCCTCAGGACTGATAAAAGTTATAGCGTTACCCTCTTTACCTGCTCTACCCGTACGGCCAATTCTATGGACATATGATTCGGCATCTTGAGGAATAGAGTAGTTGATAACATGGGTTAGGTCCTGTACATCTATACCTCTTGATGCAACATCAGTTGCCACTAAAATAGTTACTGTACGTTTTTTAAACTTATTAAGGATCCTCTCCCGTAATGGTTGAGACATATCTCCATGCAAAGCATCTGCATCATACCCACGCTCCATCAGCTTGCTGGCAACCATATCCACCTTGACCTTTGTCCTGCAAAACACAAGGCCGTAAAACTCTGCTTCAACATCTATGATTCTACATAGCGCCTCAAGTTTATCTCCTTCTGATACTTCAAAATATATTTGCTCGGTCTGACTAACTGTAAGCTGGCCCTCTCCTGTCCTTAAGACTTCATACCCTGCCATATATTTTTTAGCGATCTGCAATATCTCATTCGGCATAGTCGCTGAAAAAAGCAAAACCCGCTTACCGGAGCTCATCTTATTCATTATCTCTTTAACATCATCAATAAATCCCATATTCAACATCTCATCTGCTTCGTCTAAAACAAAATATGAGACCTTATCAATCTTTAAAGTCTTACGCTTTATATGATCAATAACTCTGCCTGGAGTGCCAACAACTATATCTACGCCCTTCTTAAGACGCCTGAGCTGTAAATCTATAGATTGACCTCCATAAATAGGCGCAATACTTAAATCCCTCTTCCCTTTTAACGAATTTAGCTCTTCAGCAACCTGAATAGCCAGCTCTCTTGTAGGAGTAAGGATTAAAACACTAACAAATCCTGATCTCTCTTTGAGCAGTTCAATAATTGGCAAACCAAAAGCAGCGGTCTTTCCGGTTCCGGTCTGAGCCTGTCCAACTATATCTTTATCACTGTTAAATATAGCAGGGATAACCTTCTCTTGAATAAGCGTAGGTTTTTCAAAACCCTTTCTCTTTAAAACTTCAATCGTCTGCTCTGATAATCCTAATTTTTTAAACTCTTCCATCTCTTCACCTTCCTTATTTATTATGATTGAAAATCATGAAAACCCCTATCAAAACTAGTTTATTCTATCACATAAAGCAGATTAAGTGTGGTTTTATATAGTAGTTCAATTTAAGCCGCTTAAAGAATCGCCTTGTTAATGATATTTCCTGGTGGTATCGTATCTTGAAGGTGACAATGCTTCATTAAGACCAAACCGTCAAAAAGGAGTGTCAATATGGACTTTACGACCCCAGAAGAGCTTTTTGGTAAAGGCAAGCAGGGCCTTAAAGATATCAAGAGATCAGCGCTGCCGATGTTACCCATAGCTGCTGGAATCTTTCTACTAATCATGCTTAAAGGTATGATCTATTCTATTAACCCAGAAGAGGTAGGAGTCGTACAACGTTTTGGTAAGTATATTACAACTGCTTCTCCAGGGCTACACTTTAAGCTTCCTCCTATGATAGAGCGAGTCCAGAAAGTCAAAGTAAAGAGAGTATACAAAGAGGAGTTTGGATTTAGAACAATGCAGTCAGGCATAAAGACAAGCTACTCTCAGAGAAACTATAATGATGAATCTATCATGCTTACAGGTGATCTAAATATTCTGGATGTACAATGGATTGTACAATATAAAATAAAAGACCCGGTGAAATTTCTTTTCGCAACCAGAGATCCAAGAAACAATGTTCAGGATATCTCTGAGATTATTATCAGACGTTTAGTCGGAGACCATAGAGTAGATGAAATACTAACTATAAAGAGAGAGTCTATAAACCATCTAGCGCAGATTCAGATACAGAAGCTGCTGGATAATTATAACAGCGGCATACAGGTTGTGACTGTCAAACTGCTAGATGTCAATCCACCTCAAGAAGTAAAAGCAGCTTTTAATGAGGTCAATGAAGCAAAGCAGGAAAAAGAACGCCTCATAAATCAAGCCTGGGAAGCATACAATAAGGTTGTACCCCGAGAAAAGGGTGAAGCAGAAAAAACAATCAGCAAATCCGAGGGCTATCTTCTAGATAAAGTAAACCGCGCTCAAGGTGATGCTGAACGATTCACTGCGCTGCTTAAAGAATATAAAAAAGCTCCGCTCATCACCAAAAAGAGGCTATATCTAGAGACAATGACAGATATTTTACCTAAAGTAAAAGAGAAATATATAATTGATTCCGAACAGTCGTCGCTGCTGCCACTATTTAATATAAGAAAAGAAGGAGGTCAATAATGATAAAGATAATAACAAAGATACTTATCTCGCTTACTCTCTTGACAATAATATTATTCATCTCCGGAGTGATCTATACTGTTGACGAGACCAAACAGGTTGTAATCACTCAGTTTGGCAGACCTATAATCGAAATAGTAGATGCGGGGCTATACCTTAAGAAACCTTTTATTCAGCAGGCGCGCTACTTTGAAAAGAGAATCTTAGAGTGGGATGGTGACGCCAACCAGATTCCAACTAAAGATAAGAGATATATCTGGGTAGATACAACAGCCCGTTGGAGAATAGACAACCCTTTGAAATTCTTAGAGTCAGTAGGCAGTGAAGTGCTTGCCCATGCAAGGCTTGATGATATCATTAACTCTGCCACCAGAGATGCTGTAACAAGCCATTCCCTGGTAGAGACGGTTCGTAATTCCAATACCATCTTAGAAAGCCTCAGCGAAGATGCAGACGTAGTAATGAACGAGGAGGCTGTTGAAAGAATAGAGCTTGGCCGTGAAAAACTGGAAAATATAATATTTCAAAAGGCAAAGATTATAGTCGTTCAATATGGTATCGAACTTATAGATCTACGTATCAAACGTGTAGACTATGTAAGTGAAGTCAGAAAGAAAGTCTATGACAGAATGATTGCAGAGAGAAAGCGTGCCGCTGAACAGTATCGCTCTGAAGGACGAGGCCGACGCGCAGAGATCGAAGGATTGATGGAGAAAGAACTTAAGAGAATAAGCTCTGAAGCCTACCGCACAGCACAGAAGATCAAAGGTCAGGCTGATGCTGAATCAACAAAGATCTATGCTCAGGCTTACGAGGAAGATCCAGAGTTCTATGCCTTCATTAAGACATTAGATACATACAAGAACACTATAGACGAAAACACTATACTGCTGTTAACAACGGATAGTGAATATTATCAACTGCTCAAAGAATCAAAGTTTAAAGAATAGACTCCTACAGCAGACAGGAGCATTATTGAAGAAAGATTCAATATCTAGATATTGAATCTTATATTTACTATATCACCGTCTTCAATGATATAATCTTTTCCTTTTAGATAGATCTTACCTTCTTGTCTGAGTCTTGATTCATCACCTAAAGAACATAGATCATCGTATCTCATTACTTCAGCGCGGATAAAGCCTTTCTCTAGATCACTATGTATCACACCTGCTGCTTGAGGAGCTGTTGACCCTTTGCGCAATAACCACTGCCGAACCTCATCAGAGCCGACAGTAAAGAATGATATTAAATTCAATGCCTTTATGGATAGCCTAGTGAGAGAGTCCACCGCCAACTCTTTAACTCCAAGAGCCCCTAGAAACTCTACTCTTTCAGCTTCAGAGTCTAGGCCGATAATCTCAGACTCAACTCTAGCAGATACCTGCATAATATCAATCTCCAGAGATTCATAATCCTGCTGTAGCTTCTCGATATTAGACTCATCGCTAAGATTATCTTCAGAGATATTTAGAACAACTATCATCTTTTTCAATGTACTAAACGGATAGCTTAAAATTAGACCTAACTCTTGTTCAGTCAAATCAAGCAGCCGCAGAGGGAGCTCTTTATCTAAATGGTCTTTAAGTTTTAGTAAGAGTTCTCTCTCCTTTAATGCTTTCTCATCTTTAACTCTCTTTATAGCATCATCAATACGCTCAATTCTTTTTTCAATAAAGAGAAGGTCATGCAGCACTAACTCAGAGTTGATATTCTCAATATCACGTCTTGGATCCACTGAACCATCTATATGATAAACAGAGTCGTCTTTAAAAGCTCTGACTACATGGCAGATGGCATCAAAATCGGAAATATTTTCAAATATACTGCCCTCTCTAATAGAATCTGGATCTATCTTAGGCAGTAATTCAATATCAATCTTTGCCCTCGCCTGCTTTTTAGGCTCATATAGATTAGACAAAAAGTCGAACCTTGGGTCTTTTATCTGAGCAAAACTCTTTATAACCTTATTGACTGTTAAATCTTTCTCAGAAAATTTATATTCTGTCAACAGTTTGAATATGGTCTTCTTTCCTGTTTGAGGTAAGCCGATGATTCCCATTTTCATATCTAAATACTCCTTCTAAGCACAATTCTTCTTTGATATTTATTTTAACACTAATACTGGCAAGCTCAGCATTATAATTATTAAAACATTAAATAGATATAAAAAACCTTCTTTGATAAAGCAGAGAATTATTGGACTTAAACATTGGGAGCACAGAGAGCCTTTATTTAGCTTCTTGGAATTAAGAAGCATACTGGTTTACTAAATTAGATTAACTGCGTTGATGCTATTCTTTAGCTACCTTATGAAGCCCAATAACATCCCGATGAATCCAAGGATAATACTTTGAACAAATGTAATTACCGGACTCAACATTCCCGTCCAAAGCAAAATAATAATTATGAAAAACCCAAAGGGTTCGAGTCTGGCAAGTTGATACTTAGCGTTAGAGGGAAGAAATTCCATCAGCACCCGGGACCCATCCAAAGGAGGAATAGGAATCAGGTTGAACGCTCCCAGCATAATGTTTATTCTTGCAGTAATTAAAAGAGCCGGAGCGAAGAAACGGTTTGCTTGAAAGAGTTGGAACTGAAGCAAAAATATTGTAACAGTTGCAATGAGTATATTGGCTGCGCACCCTGCCAAAGAGACAGCAATAATAGCCCGCCGAGAGCTGCTCAGATTTCTATAATCAACTGGTACCGGCCTTGCCCATCCAAATCCTATAATAAAAAGTGCAAGCATTCCCATGGGATCAATATGAGATCTGGGGTAAAACGATAATCTACCGGAATGTTTTGCTGTATTATCTCCAAACAGCGAAGCAACCCAACCGTGCGCCACCTCATGAGCAATAACCGAATAAAGAAGCAATGGAACTAATAAAAAAAATGCCATTGGATCTTTAAATAAGAGTGCTAGTAATCCCATCTGCTTATCTCATCCTCCATAACGGTATCAAGATTAATTTTCAGTCATTAATAAAGCAATCGGCTCTTTAAAATATAGTGCCCTAGACCTATGCTTTATAATGCAGCACAGCTTAATCAAACTCAACAACAGGGACTTCAGAAGCATACTCCTTAGCTTCAAAATATACTGCTGGCTCAGTAACGCCTGCTTGTGCAGCAAAAAACCGACCGAAGAATAAGCGTTGGAACCGATTAAAATCTTTGACTGCAAGATTGTAACGCATGCGTTCAACAGCAATTCTATTCTCAGTACCTTCTAACTGTGCCTGCAGAGCTAAGAAATTCTCATTTGATTTTAATTGAGGATAGTTTTCAGCAACTAACAGCAGGCGTGACAACGCTCCGCCCATTGCATTAGCATTCTCTATTTTGCTTTCAACGGAAGCAGACTTACCCCATTGGCTTCTTAAACGAGTTACTTCTGTAAAGATCTCTTTTTCCTGGGAAGCAAAACCTTTAACAGTACTTATAAGATTGGGAATTAAATCGTTTCTTCTTTGTAGCTGGTTTTCAACTTGTGCCCAAGCTGATTTTGCTTCTTCATCTTTAGCAATAGCCTGATTATAACCATTTTTATACCAACCAAAAAGCA
>Ga0208648_1002668_pt1 | contig 12089 bp, 8 predicted proteins | sample AntAceMetag02UKL_FD_184772 | JGI IMG/M metagenome (GOLD analysis project Ga0208648, IMG submission 184772) | Saline lake microbial communities from Ace Lake, Antarctica - Antarctic Ace Lake Metagenome 02UKL (SPAdes) (version 2) | ecosystem: Environmental > Aquatic > Non-marine Saline and Alkaline...
AAACAGTACGATAGATACTTTCTGTTGAAAATGCCTTTTTTACACAAAAAACCTGTCAAGAACTTTTTTAGTTTTTTTGGCTGTTTATCTAAAAAATTAGACTTTCCCTGTAATTTATACCGGATACGTTAACATTGCACTGTATTTAGCTCGCTGCGAAAAAATCCTGGCGATTTGTCGCCATAACAAGCCTAATAATCCACCGACTGCAATGAGTGCGGAGATTGGATCAATAGTAGCACTGAGTTTACCAATAGTCGCCATGATACCACCAGCGGTTCCCCCGCCTCCGGTTACTGCTAATTTAATTTTATCAAAAAGACGTATTTGTATGCGTGTATTGGGAAATTGCATTTCCAGATCTTCACGCGGAATATCTTTAAATAATTTTAAATACACAACATCATTGTCATTGCTAACACCAAATACCTTTAATGCTGCATCGGCTTTTTTTTCAGCTTTCTGTGCCGACATTTTTTTGTTATTAATAAAATGTTCTCTCCATTGCTGGCGGTTTTTCGGCTGTAATAAAACAAATAAGCGTCGATAAATTAGGATATCAATGGGCTGCTTTTTAAAGCTGAGTTTTTTCCAGTTTCGATATAATTTTTGCTGTATTGCTGAACCACGATAAAACAAAGCGACTTCAGCGAAATCTCCAAAATCAACGGAAACTTGTACGCCATAAGGAGAAATTTTATTTAATGCCTCATTCAAATCTGCTTCTGAAATCTGCTCGTAGTTAGCATCTTCCAAAATCAAATATAGTTTTTCTTTTAAATGCGTTAGCTGTGTACTGGTATTTTCCTGCGCAGTAATTAAGGTATCCCGATCGGGATTAAACGGTAAATACAGTCGCTTCAGATCCTGTAGATGTGTGTGGGATTGAGCGTGGAATAAAGAGGTATAGGTTGAACAGAATTGTTTAAATGCATTGTGCTGCTCTGCTGGCAATAACTCTGCAGTTAATAAATCACTGATCAGTCTATCTAAACTAATGGGTATAAAACGTTCCAGTACATCGGCTTGATAGTGGGTGCTATTCTGCATACGTTTCCCGTTTCCTGTCTATTTAATAAATCATTATCTACCCAGATAAATTTTAAGGGAAATACATTGTTATAGATCTTTTTGCTATCTACTCTCTGGGATATAACGCAAGTAGAAATAGTTTAAATTCTAATTATTTTTTGCTTAATTAAACTTTATTGCACAAATTACAGGGTACTGGTTTTTATTGGTAAAACATGAGTAGATCTACAAGTTATCAGATATTATTAAGCATTATGAGTATCATATTGTATAAATTCTAAAATATCGCTAGCGAATTCTAACAGATTCGGAGGGAATCCATATTTTTACGCAAGCTTATTTGAGGCATCCATGTCTGAGTTCGCGACAAAAGCTAAACAGGGACTGATTAAAATATGCGATGCCTTGTTTGGCCCTTATTTTGTATAAAAAACTGAACTGTTTTTTATACAGAGATCTCAAATTGCTAGACGCTTTGCTGGAAAGCCTTGCATTTTAATTTTGCAAAATTTGGCATCCTTCATTTGGAGCTAAAAGTAGTTTACCCTTTTTAAGGTGAGTTATCGTCATTCCTGCATGCTTCTAGCAGGAATCTTGCGTAGACAAAGAGATTCCCGATAAAGCTTGTGCCCAGCTTGATTGGGTAACACGCGGGAATGACGGTTTTAATGCAATGAAAGTGTAAACTGACCAATGAAAGATGCCCAAAATTCCGTTCCAAAATGTTCGGTTTGACAGCTAACAGAGGCGAGAAATCTTCAAAACGATTAAGCTTAGTTGCCACAACTTTCAGGTAAAGCATCAAAAAAAATTTCATATATTAGAATTTTATTATATTATAGATCACCAGTATCTTTACATCGCGCCAAACCCTATTCATAACATCAGGAGTTATCCCCATGCTATTTAGACAACTATTTGATAAAGAAAGCTGTACTTACACTTATTTGATTGCCGACCTGGACACTAAAGAGGCCGTTTTAATTGATCCCGTTGATACACATCTAGATGAGTATCTCAACTTATTGCAAGAAAATGATCTTACTTTAAAGTACTCACTGGAAACTCATGTGCATGCTGATCATATCACCGCAAGTGGAAAATTAAGACAAAAAGTAGGCGCTAAAACCGCCGTAAGTTCGCTTTGTGGTGCAAGCGGTGCAGATATTCAAATCCAGGATGGTGATGTATTTGAGTTCGGCAAAGGTGAAAATATCAAAGTTATTGCTACTCCCGGGCATACTCCCGGTAGTATTTCATTTTTATGGCGCGACCGAGTTTTTACTGGCGATACGCTATTTATTGATGGCTGTGGACGCACTGATTTTCAAGGCGGTAGCGCCGAAGCTCAATATGCCAGCATCACCCAACGATTATTCACCCTGCCTAGTGATACTATCGTTTACCCGGGACATGACTATAAAGGGCGCTGGATTAGTAATATTGCCCAGGAAAGCACCAGCAACTCCCGGATAGCGGGAAAAACCAAAGCAGAATTTCTGGATATTATGGCCAAGCTGAACCTGCCAAAACCCAAGCTAATTGACATGGCAGTTCCTGCTAACCGCTACTGCGGTATAGATGAAGAGCTTGCCAATCAGGCTGCCGAGAATCGCGTTGCAGGCTCGGACCCTAAACGCAAAATGTCCAGCATGGAAGACCTGCTCAAGCAAATCAAACAAAACATAACCGAAATTGAGCCACTAAAAGCACAAGAGATTATAGCCAATAGCTCTGTCAATATTGTCGATGTAAGAGAAGAGAGCGAATTTAATGCGGGGCATATTGACCATGCAATCCTGTTACCTAGAGGTGTATTAGAGTTTAAAATCAACTCGCTAGATCAACTTAGCGACAAGTCGGCTGCAGTCATTGTTTATTGTGCCACTGGAAAACGCTCTGCTTTAGCTGCCAATACCATGCAAGGCATGGGCTACACCAATGTGCTGTCGATTGCCGGTGGCTATGAAGCTTGGAAACAACAACTTTAGCGAGTATTATCGGATCAGCAACACTTTAATAGATGTTGTTAATCATCATCTTAAAACTAAAAATAATAATTAAAGCGAGGAAATATGTCTGAACTACACCATTCTATTCTTATTGTTGGCGGGGGGGCTGCGGGCGTCTCTACAGCAAATAATATGCGTCGTAAAAATGCGACGATTGATATTGCCCTGATTGAACCTTCTACTAAACATTACTATCAACCGGGGTTTACCATTGTTGGCGGCGGCGCTTATACGCTGAAAAGAGCTACCAAAAATGAAAAGGATCTGATTCATTCAAGTGTGACCTGGATTAAGGATTTTGCAGAGAGTTTTCAGCCTGAAGAAAATAAAGTCACCTTAAAATCCGGTGACGTTATCAGTTACGACTTTTTAGTCGTCTGTCCTGGTCTGCAACTGGATTTTAATAAAATAGAGGGGTTAGTTGAAACCTTAGGCAAAAACGGTGTTTGCAGTAATTATTCTGCAGATACGGTTGAATATACCTGGGAAGTCTTGCAAAAAGTAGAATCAGGAAATGCCTTATTTACCCAGCCACCTATGCCTATCAAATGTGCCGGCGCGCCGCAAAAAATCATGTATCTGGCGGCTGACCGTTTTCGCAAAAAAGGTATTGCAGATAAAGTTAATGTGGAATTCCTGAATGCAGGCCCGGGGATGTTTGGTGTGCCTTTCTTCGCCAAAGCACTGAGCAAAGTGGTTAAAGATTACGGAATTACCACTCACTTTAATCATAATTTAGTAGCCATTGATGGTGCAGCTAAAACAGCAACCTTCGAAGCAACTGATGCTGATGGTCATAAATCAACAGTGACTAAAGAGTTTGACATGATACACGTCACTCCTCCACAAAGTGCCCCTGACTTTATCAAAACCAGCCCTTTAGCAAATGAAGGTGGCTGGGTTGATGTTCATCAAGGCACCTTACAGCATAACAAATACAGCAATATTTTTGGATTAGGTGATGTAACGTCAACACCAAACGCTAAAACAGCAGCTGCCGTCAGAAAACAGGTGCCTGTTGTTGTCGATAATATTCTCAAGTTGCTAGAGAATAAACAAGTTGCTGAAGGCTATGATGGTTATGGCTCCTGCCCGCTAACTACATCATTAAACACGGTGATGTTAGCTGAATTTGCCTATGGCGGTAAAGTAACGCCTTCATTCCCTTTTCTTGATCCCAGAACAAATAGCCGTCTGTGGTGGTTTGGAAAAACATTCGGCTTCCCGTGGTTATATTGGCATATTATGATTAAAGGTATTCGGTTTGATATTCCTCATAAAGCGTCTTACGTGGAGAATTTGACCAAAGAAGACTGACAACTTTTTGTAATCAACCATCTTCAGTTTGATGCATATATTTTGTAGAGCGGACTTCAGCCCGCCCTACCCTGCTCATTAGGGCTTGCATTCATCCGCGCGATTATAACTTTCTTTCGCTGAAAATCCTGGAAACGGAGCGTAGCGAAGTGAAGATTTTTAGTCCTCGATAGCCATAGGGCTGGGTGTTTTTCCGGAGTCTGTGCGTGAGCGCAGGTGGAGGAAAAATACAAAGCATTACGACATGGCGTAAAGTCATTTGTGGAAGTGCTGCGGAGTCAGCATCGAGTATACGATGATGTGACGTAGCGGCACGTACGCAGGACGAATCGAGGCAGCCGAAGGCAATAGTGGTCGCGTAGTTTTTTGCTGCTTGTTAGGGCAGGAAGCCCACGAACAAGCTTTCGCAAAAATAGCGACTCCCCGCTTCGGTGTTTTTTAACTGCAAAGGAAAGTTAAGCGGCGACTGCAATCAATACTCCTGTACGACTCAGTTCCTAAGCAATCATAATAACTTTCATGGCTTTAGCAAAAACCGGCAAATGGCTTAACTCATACATCCCTATCTCAATCTGGTTAAAAAATTACACCCGGGAAGATCTGAATGGTGATATTTTTGCTGGTATTATTACTGCCATTTTATTAGTTCCCCAGGGTATTGCCTATGCAATGCTGGCTGGGCTCCCTCCTCAAGTTGGCTTATATGCGAGTATCTTGCCTGCACTTATTTATGCTCTTTTAGGCACCAGCAAGACTTTATCAGTAGGTCCTGTTTCTATCGCCGCCATTATGATCGCCAGTGTTTTAACTGCACCAGAAATCACAGAATTAGGTAGCTCAGTTGAAAATGCCATTATCCTAGCAGCAGAAGGTGGTTTCATTTTATTATTCATGGCCATGCTACGCATGGGAGGTCTAGTAAATTTCATCAGTCACCCGGTACTAACAGGATTTACCAGTGGCGCAGCAATACTCATCGTATTAAGTCAGATTCCACATTTACTTGGTTTATCAAAACCCCAATGTGACCTTGACCTACTCTGCTATAGTGGCTATTTTCAACAATTCAATCACTATACTGTGGGGCTAAGTCTTTTTAGTATCGTACTATTGCTCTCGTTCGGCTCGCCTTTGGCAACGCTGCTTAAACAATTTAAAGTTAAGCCAAATATTATCATCGGACTCAGTAAATCCGCACCTTTATTAGCGGTTATCATAACGACTTTAGTAGTTAGATTTTATCAATTATCTGACTTGCAGAATGTCTCTATTGTCGGCGAAATTCAACCCGGCCTACCAAACATCAGTTTTGCATTTTTCAGCAACATCACTCAGTGGCAAGCCTTATTACCCGGTGCTACTTTTATCGCTATTATTGCCTATGTTGAAAGCGTCGCTATTGCCAAAGTCACCGCAAATTTAAGAAACCAGAAGATCGACCCTAATCAGGAACTGATTGCCTTAGGTGCGGCTAACCTGGCAACAGCAATTTCCGGTGGCATGTCAGTTGCCGGTGGATTTAGTCGTACCATGGTTAATTTCACCGCCGGTGCGCGCACACAAATGGCCACGCTAATAGCTGTGGTATTACTCAGCGTAGCAGTTATCTTTTTTACCGAACAATTTACCTACCTACCTAAAGCAGCTTTAGCCGCAGTTATTCTTATTGCCATTTTTCCTCTGATAAAATTACGTGAAATCATTAAAACCTGGAAATATGATCCGGGTGATGGTATTGCCGAATTAATCACCTTACTAGGGGTACTCGCACTAGGCATTGAAGAAGGCATTGCCCTGGGCGTTATTATTACCATATTATGTTATTTACGACGCACCAGTCACCCACATATTGCCGTTGTTGGGCGCATAAAAGAGACGCAGCATTTTAGGAATATAAAGCGTCACCAGGTGGAAACATGGAAAAAACTACTACTGATTAGAATCGATGAGAATATCAGCTTCGCTAATGTCAGCTATATTATCGATTTTATAGAAGACGAAACTATCAATAATAAAGAATTAAAACATGTCATATTGATTTTTTCCTCAGTCAGCTATATAGATAGCACGGCTTTTGAAGCATTAGAAAATTTGATAAGCTGGTTAAAAAACAAACATATCCTGCTGCATTTAGCTGAAGTCAAAGGCCCAGTGTTTGATAAGCTGAAACAGACCAATTTTATTGATCAGTTAAGCCCAGGTTCGGTGTTTTTTCAAACGATTGACGCAGTAGAAAAGCTTAGTGACTCATAATATCTAGTTAAGTTCAGTTACAAGCACCCAGGCTGAACCCTACCGTTCCTTTAACCTTCCTGATTACGTATAAGCTTCAGTCACTATAGAATAAGAGCATAAAATTCAGTATGTTAGAAAAGTATCTAGTCATTCCTGCAAGCTTTTAGCAGGAATGACTAGCCGTTTGAGTATGCACGGCCACAATATTAGAATATAGTGATTTCATAAATACCATTAAGTATAATATTGATTCTTACAAACACTCGCCATTTCTCTGCAACTGTATCTGCAAATTCAGCGTCAAGATTATGCTCATAACGAACCGCTAATAATATGCAGGCTTACATATTTCCCCTTATCCGCCGCATATCAATAATGGCGACCTGCCTGTTAATATCCTACCCAGCACAAGCCGAAGAATGGTCTGGAGGCTTTAATTTAAGTACCTACTATACAGATGATGTTGGCCTTTTTTCAGTTTCACGCCGTCTTTCACTAGAAGAGGACCCTACCCAACCCATAGTAGACGAGCCAGACCAAGGCTCAGATTTTGTCTACGAACCTGATGCTTACATCACCTGGATTACTGAAAATAATCTTGGCGAATTTGTAATGTCGCTAGATGCTGGCGGATATATTTTTCAAGATCATTCAGATTACTCACATGGCTTTTTCCAGTTTTCCATGGAGCAGGAACTCGCTGAAAATACAAAAATAAAACTGTATTATGATTTTATTCCGGGGTTATTTTTAGGTGAAAATTTAGTGCCTCAACCAGAACATAGTGACTCAAAAGAGCATGATGAGGTCGAAGCAGGCGAACGACTAGATAACCATATTTTAGCAATGCACCTAGAGCAAGAGCTAACTGAGCATCTGCTTTTGCGAGCTTTGGTTCGCTATGGGATCAGGTCGTATGACCAGCCTTTTAGCTATCGTGATACCCAGTTTTTTACCATAGGTCCACATCTGGAATGGATTATTACTCCTGACATTGAGTTATTAGTCGGCTATCATTTTGAACGAGGTTATACCGATGAGGACCAAACCGTTCAATATCAGGATGATATCGGCTATATCAATCATTTTGCATCGGCAGAACTAAAGCTCCGTCTACTGCCTGAACTGTTCATGAGTGTTATCTTTGATTACGAGCATAATGCTTTTACCAGTCCTTATGAAAGTGATATCCACCATAATGGCAACGAAAATGTTTATCAGGGAGAGATAGAATTTTTGTATCAAATGACTGATGCAACAGCACTAAAAGCCGGCTGGCAGCATGGCAACCGGAAGTTTAGTTATGAAACACACACTGTACATAATAACAATGCCTGGATTGGTGTTGAATATCACTTTTGACATTACTCTGAAATCCGAATTCAGGAAGACAATTTCCCGTCTTGGTTGATAGTAACTATTCACGCGATTTAACAGCAGTTACTCCCGTTTGTTGCTGTAAATTTAACTACTCAGCGTGTTTTTTATATACAAATCAAATGGCGGCAAGAAAGTAGGATGGGCAAAACGCAGTGTGCCCATCAACAATTGTTAAGATGGGCACGTAAACTTTGACCATCCTACTTAAATATCAATGTATTACGATATTAAAATACACTGAGTAGTTACCTGTAAATCAAAAAAGCCAGCACCAGCTGAATGGTGCCCTGCCCACTAGCACTGCCCCACAAAAGTGCATAAATTTCTTATACTGCACTTAAATATCGCACTCCAGGCAAGAATAGTCTTGTAAAAAGAGACTAAAGCATCCGTACTTCTATTAAAAATAGTACCTCACAAAATAAAATCATGACTATAGCGAAATATTAGCTATTTTTGGAACAGTTGTTGCTTTGATTATGTGATATGTAAAAAGCGCTTTACATAACTGCCCCCTTAAGAAAAACTTTAAACCCTATCTTAGAGAGAAATAATTATGTCTTATTTAGAACCAACCGAATTTGTTACTAAAATGGTTGATGCTGGTGAATCTAAAGTTTATATGTCAACAAAAGACACTTTGATTCGCGCGTTCATGGCCGGAGCAACGTTGGCGCTTGCAGCTATATTTGCGATTACTGTCGCAGTAAAGACAGGCTCACCTTTATTAGGTGCTGTGCTTTTCCCGGTTGGATTCATTATGTTATATCTAATGAAATTTGACTTGTTAACTGGCGTCTTTATGCTCGTGCCGCTTGCTCTCCTTGATAAAAGGCCCGGGGTCACCGTAAATCAGGTATTGCGTAACTGGGGATTAGTGTTTATGGGTAATTTTGCGGGTGCCCTGGCTGTTGCTTTTATGATGTCTTTTATTTTGACTTATGGCTATAGCACTGATGGTGGTGCCATCGCAGCAAAAGTGGGGAAAATTGGTGAAGCCAGAACCTTAGGTTATAAACAATACGGAATTGCTGGGTGGATGACGATTTTTATACGCGGCATGTTGTGTAACTGGATGGTTTCTATGGGCGTTGTCGGTGCTATGATTTCTACTTCCGCAACGGGGAAAATGATGGCAATGTGGATGCCAATTATGCTGTTCTTTTTTATGGGCTTTGAGCATTCAATTGTAAATATGTTCTTATTCCCATTCTCAATGATTATGGGCGGTGGATTTACTATAGTCGACTATTTAATATGGAATGAATTACCTACCGTATTGGGTAACTTGATTGGTGGTTTTGTATTTGTCGGATTACCTTTGTATTACACTCATGTAAGAACTAGCCCGCAACGTGCTTTATAACTGTAAGCTTGCTATCAAAGTAAATGAATTATCAGCTCACAAAGAGCTGAGACTTTTATTATGCCAAATCAATTAAAAATAGCCACCGGTCAATACTCTGACAAAGGTCGTAAGCAAGTCAATCAGGACTGCCATGGTATCGGTATCCCGCAAGAGCCACTGCTAACGACCAAGGGAATTGCCATTGCTATTGCCGATGGTATCAGTAGTAGTGATGTCAGCCAGATTGCCAGTGAAGCCTCTATTGCTGGCTTTCTAGAGGACTATTTTTGTACCTCGGAAGCCTGGTCAGTAAAGAAATCGGCACAACGCGTTCTGATTGCAACCAACTCCTGGTTACATGCACAGACCCGACAAAGCCAGCATCGTTTTAACAAAGACAGAGGCTATGTATGCGCATTCAGCGCCATGGTTATCAAATCGACAACTGCGTATATTTTTCATGTTGGTGATACCAGAATCTACCGATTGAATGGTAATATTTTAGAGCAATTGACCCATGATCATCGCTTGTGGGTTTCATCAGATAAAAGCTACCTTAGCCGTGCTTTAGGTATCGATACACATATTGAAATTGATTATCAAACCCTAGCCGTAGAAAAGGGAGATATTTTCTTGTTAGCGACTGATGGTGTTTATGAATATGTAGCCGATCATTTCATCAGCAAAGCTATTAGCAAGCATCAAAATGACCTGGATAAGGCAGCGAAAATTATCGTAGAAGAAGCCTACAAAAAAGGTAGTACGGATAATCTCACCACGCAAATTATTAGAGTTGATGAACTACCCGATCTAGGTTCCGATCAGATTTATCAGCAGTTCACCAAATTACCATTTCCTCCGATACTGGAAGCCAGGATGACTTTTGATGGCTATACCATTATCAGAGAAGTACATGCCAGCAGTCGTAGTCACGTTTACCTTGCGCTGGATAATGCAACAAATACTCAAGTCATCATAAAAGCGCCTTCAATTGACCTGCGTGATGATCCAGCGTATCTGGAACGATTTCTGATGGAAGAGTGGATCGCCAGACGCATAAACAATGCACATGTACTCAAGCCCTGCTTACAGACCCGGCAACGTAATTATCTCTATATCGTCATGGAATTCATAGCTGGCCAGACCTTGGCTCAGTGGATGATCGATCATCCAAAACCAGAGATAGAAACAGTGCGTGGAATAATTGAACAAATTGCCAAAGGATTACGCGCTTTTCACCGTCTGGAAATGCTGCATCAGGATTTAAGGCCCAGCAATATTATGATCGACAGCACTGGAACGGTGAAAATCATTGATTTTGGTTCGACTAGAGTGGCTGGTATTATGGAAATGACAGCACCCATTGAACAAAACAATCTACTCGGTACAGCTCAATATACCGCACCAGAATATTTTCTGGGACAGTCAGGCTCATTTCGCTCGGACATGTTTTCTCTGGGAGTTATTAGCTACCAAATGTTAACCGGCAAGCTGCCTTATGGAACTCAGGTATCAAAATCCAGAACTAAAGCGGCACAAAGCAAATTAAGCTATAACAGCATAATTAATGATAATCACGAGATTCCTGAGTGGATCGATGACGTACTCAGAAAGATATTGCATCCAGATCCATGCCAACGTTATCAGGAATTATCCGAGTTTGTATTTGATCTGCGTCACCCCAATAGAGAATTTTTAAATAAAACCCGCCCACCACTCATGGAACGTAATCCAGTCGTTTTCTGGAAAGGTGTTTGTTTAATCCTGACTATTATTATAGGCGTATTATTGAGTAGCTGAGGCAGCGCATATTGGTATTAACAGCAAGCAATTTTTTCGTGAAACGAGAAAAGAGTAATCAAACATTTAATAGTGCCTGATCCCTGCGTTATTTATCAGTGCTCTGCACCCTTAATAAACCCGTTTCATTTTATTACCTTAGTGGAGTCAAATATGGAAACCAGTGAAATAACTCAAAAACTGTTAGAAGCAAAAAAGCAAAAAGAGAAAAGTTTTGCGGATTTAGGCAAACTTATCAACAGAGATGAAGTCTGGGTCGCAGCGCTTTTTTACCGTCAAGCGAGTGCTTCCGCTGAAGAAGCATCAATAATAAGCGTTGCACTTGAACTTGAACAAGACATCTGTAATAAGTTAACTGAATATCCTGTCAAAGGGCTTGGGCCTTTGGTTCCTACCGATCCTCTGATATATCGATTTTATGAAATCATGCAAATCTATGGAATGCCTATGAAGGAAGTCATACAAGAAAAATTTGGCGACGGGATAATGAGTGCCATAGATTTCACTCTGGATATTGATAAAGTAGATGACCCGAAAGGTGACCGAGTCAAAGTCACCATGAATGGGAAATTTTTGCCTTATAAGAAATGGTAGGCTTAATTTCTTGAAACAGAGCAAGTCAAGCTGTTTATTCAATGAATTATTGGCTCTATGCATATAAAAAATCGAGACTATATTCAGGATAATTACACCGTAAAAATAGACAAATAAATTAGTTGCATTCACTGCGCCACTTCTCTGCATATTTTCAGTCTAACAATAACATATATGCCATAGCATAAAGATACCTGATTACGTACAACTCACAGCCAAATTAAAAAAATCTTAAAATATCAGTATGTTAAGAGTCTCGTCATTCCCGAAGTCTACCCAGTCAAGCTGGGCACAAGCTTTATCGGGAATCTTTGCTTAAGCCACGAGATTCCTGCTAAAAGCATGCAGGAATGACGAAGATAGCTGAGAGT
>Ga0208648_1002672_pt1 | contig 12069 bp, 9 predicted proteins | sample AntAceMetag02UKL_FD_184772 | JGI IMG/M metagenome (GOLD analysis project Ga0208648, IMG submission 184772) | Saline lake microbial communities from Ace Lake, Antarctica - Antarctic Ace Lake Metagenome 02UKL (SPAdes) (version 2) | ecosystem: Environmental > Aquatic > Non-marine Saline and Alkaline...
TACATGAAATCAAATTGAATAATAATCCTAAGCTTGGAAAAGAAACTATAATTCTCGGAGGTGGAAACACAGCAATTGATGTGGCCCGATCTGCTGCACGAGTTCTCGGGCAATCAGGGCATGTTACGATAGTTTACAGACGCACATTGAATGAAATGCCTGCCGACAAAGCTGAAATTAAGGCGGCTATTGACGAAGGAATTGATATTTTGGAATTAACTTCTCCAGTTGAAATAATTTCTAAAAATAATAAAGTAATAGGCCTCGAATGTATTAAAATGGAACTCATCGGAATTGATAAAAACGGCAGGCCAAAACCTATAGCTGTTTCAGGTTCTGAGTTTGTTCTAAATTGTGATACAATTATTCCGGCCTTGGGGCAAGAAACTGATTTTGATTTTATTGATGATAATGAAATTAATAAAATTAGTGAAAATTCTATCGGCAGGGACTCGAAAATTTTTATTGGCGGAGATGCTGTCAAAGGTGCTTCAACTGTTATTAATGCTATTGCAGATGGACGAAAAGTCTCGGAACAGATTATTGATTTAGCAAAGCAAAAGTTTGGAATTGAACCTTATAATAAAGGAATTGAAATTGATTTCGATAAACTAATCGACAAAAAAGTGAGACGTGAATTTGGGATATTTGTTCCGGAAATTGATATTTCAAAAAGAGATAATTTTAGCTTGGTAATAGAAACTCTTCAGGAAAAGCAGGCAATTGCAGAAGCTTCAAGATGTTTGAATTGCGACTCGATTTGCAATGTTTGTGTTGAGGTTTGCCCTAATCTTGCTAATTATTCTTACAAAGTTGAAAAACAAAATTTTGAACTGCAAAAAATAAAAATTAAAAACAAAAAAGCTGAAATATTTAATGATATTAGTTTTAATATCAAACAAGAATTCCAAGTTTTAAATATCGGGGATTTTTGTAATGAATGTGGAAATTGTACGACTTTTTGTCCGACTTCTGGTAAGCCTTTTGCTGACAAACCAAAATTTTGGTTAAGCATTGAAAGCTTCAAGAAAGCCGAGAGTGGCTTTTATTTAAGTAAATTGAAAAATAGAAAAATACTTCTCAAAAAATCTGATTCTAAAATAAGTACAATTTATTTAGAGAAAGATAATTATATTTTTGAAAATGAATTTGTAATTGTTAATTTTGATAAAGAAAATTTCAGGATTAATAAAATTTCCATATTAAATGATAATATTGACGATGAACTCAATTTTATTGACGCCGCCGAAATGAAAGTTTTGTATAATGCTGCTGATAAATTGTATTAAATCATCATAATATTTCAAAAAAATAAATTATAATAAAATAAACTAATGAAGGAAGAAATAAACGAAAAAGTTCTACAAAAGACAATAGAAAGATGCAGGGAAAGAAACATAATTATTCCTACATATAAGCAAATGCGGAATCCTGAATTGATTCCCGAAAAAATACGTGAAGAGTTGAAAAATATTGGATTATGGGATTTGAATTCTCTTAATCTTTTCAGAATAACATGGAAAAACCAAGCTGTAAAATTTGGTGGCGATTTTGGAGGAATTAATTATTTAGAATTTCCGAAAGAAATTACAGGTGTTAATGCAAGAATTATTATGCTGGTAGGGAAGTTTTTTCCGACAGGCGCCCATAAAGTTGGAGCAACATTTGGTCCTTTAGTTGAGAAATTAATAACCGGTCATTTCGATCCGACGAGCCAAAAAGCCCTATGGCCATCAACCGGAAACTATTGCAGGGGTGGAGCTTACGACTCTTACCTGCTTGGATGCGATTCAATTGCCGTGCTACCCGAAGGGATGTCGTCAGAACGATTTGAATGGTTGCATGAAGTTGGTGCCGAAGTTTTTGCTACTCCCGGATGCGAAAGTAATGTGAAAGAAATTTATGACAAAGTAAAAGAACTGAAAGCCGAAAGAGGCGACCAGATTGTTAACTTAAATCAATTTTCTGAAATTGGAAATTCATTATGGCATTACGCAGTTACCGGCCCGGCAATGGAAGAAGTATTTAATTTAGAGAAGTCAGAAAACGATCGTTTTAGTGCAGTATTTTTAACACAAGGCTCAGCAGGTACATTGGGCTGTACTGATTATTTGCGAACCAAATTTCCTTTAATGAAAGTTTGTGCAGGCGAAGCACTACAATGTCCGACTTTATTATACAACGGTTATGGCGGCCACAGAATTGAAGGTATTGGCGACAAACATGTTCCATGGATTCATAATATTAGAAATATGGATATGGTTGCCGGAATTGATGATGAAGTTAATATGCGTTTGATGAGACTTTTCAACGAAAAAGAAGGCCATAAAAAACTAATTGAAAATGGTGTTGACCCTCTGCTTGTAGAAAGACTTGATTTGCTTGGAATTTCATCAATTGCCAATTTAATGGGTGCAATAAAAATGGCTAAATACTACGAAATGAACAATGATGATATAGTATTTACGGTTGCAACCGATTCTATGGAAATGTATAAATCAAGAATGAAAGAAGAAAATGAAAGGCTTGGTGAATACTCAAAAATTTCTGCAGCAGTTGACTATGAGGGCAGATTGCATGGGATTTCTACTGATCATATGTTGGAGCTGAACTATTATGATAAAAAACGAATTCATAATTTAAAATATTTTACATGGATTGAACAACAAGGGAAAACTCTTGAGGAATTGAATGCACAATGGTATGATGAAAATTATTGGACCGATCAATATTCAAAAGTTGATCTTTGGGATGAAGAAATCAATGAATTCAACGAAAAGACAGGTTTATTGAAGAAGTATTTGTAATTTTAGTTTATTCTTATGACCGATAAATTTCATTTTCAATGTATTAATTGCGGTAAAACTTACTTACCTGATGAAGTAAAATATCTTTGTCCCGAATGTGAGAAGGATAATTCAATAAATCTGCCTCCCAAAGGTGTTTTAAAAACAATATTTAATTACGATAATATTAGGGAATCTATTTCAAAACCTGACAGTAATCCGAAATTAGATTTTTTTGATTTATTGCCCTTGTTCGATAAAAGTAGTTTGACGCATTTAAGAATTGGCCAAACACCTCTTTATAAAATTAATACTTTGAAAGGGGAGAGGCTGCCTTTTAATATTTTTCTAAAAGATGATTCACAAAATCCCACATTTTCTTTTAAAGACAGAGCTTCGGCAATAGTGTCGGCTCATGCAAAAGAGAATGATATAAATACCATTTCTACGGCATCAACCGGAAATGCAGGCTCCTCCATTGCCGGAATTTGTGCTTCACAAAAACAAAAGGCAATAGTTTTTGTACCTGCTTCTGCTCCGAGGGCTAAACTGACGCAGATTGTAATTTACGGAGCTACAATAATTCCTGTTGACGGAACTTATGATGATGCTTTCGATCTTAGCATTGAAGCTTCAAAATATTATGGCTGGTATAACAGAAACACAGCTTATAATCCTTTAACAATCGAAGGGAAAAAAACCGTGTCGTTTGAAATTGCCTTGGAAATGAATTTTTCACTTCCCGACCGTGTTTTTGTTCCTGTCGGCGATGGGGTTATTATTTCAGGTGTTTACAAAGGTTTTGAAGATTTATTAAATATCGGTTTAATTAATAAAATACCTGTTATTGTTGCTGTTCAGGCAAAAGGTAGCGACAATTTGACAAGAAATATTTTTGCGGAAGAGTTTATTAGTAAACCCTCAAAAACTATTGCAGACTCAATTGCTGTTGATATTCCAAGGAATTTTTACATGGCTTCCGATTACATAAAAAAATATAAGGGTGAATTTCTTACTGTCTCCGATAATGAAATACTTGACGCATCAATTATTTTAAGTCGCGAAAGCGGAATATTTACGGAACCGGCCTCAGCAGCAGCCTATGCCGGATTATTAAAATATATTGAAAATAATAAATTTGAAGATAATTCTAAAAACATGGTTTTATTAACCGGTAGTGGATTGAAAGACCTGAGTTCCATACAAACAAAGATTGACATCCCCAAGGCAATCAGACCTTGCCTTGAGGATGTCTTGAAAATCATAAGATGACTTATTTGTCAAGTTCAAGGTTAAGCCTGCAATTTCATTGCTTTACTTAGTCCTAAAAATAATAGCTGATAAGCCTGTAAAATTCGAAGAGTGTATTTTTCTTCAACATCCGAGTTATTTGAAAAGTATAAAAAAAATGACAAGGAATTGGAAAATTCTATAGATATTGAATATGAGAGAGTATTATAGAAGCCTTAAGAGTAAGATAGGAATTTGAAATAATAAAAATAAATATTAGATGAAATGGGAATTAGAAGAACGTATTTGAGGATTTGGATGTTTGGAAAAAATCTTTATATTTGTAGGAAAAAAAGAAAAAAAATAATTATGAAAAAGACTCTTCCTTTTCTGCTGTTGGTAACTATATTATTAATGGCCGTATTAAGCTCTGCAGATGCTTGTACAAGTTTCCTTCTTAAAGCCAAAGACGGTAGCATTATTTACGGACGAACACTTGAATGGGGCGCTTTTGATGCTAAATCTGACCTCATACTTATACCTCGCAATTTTGAGTTTACATCTGAACTAGGTGGAGGCATAAAGGGAACAACATGGAAAAGTAAATATGGTTTCATTGGAATCAATATGGTAAACCAACCTTTTTACCTTGATGGCATGAATGAAACCGGTTTGACTATTGGAGTGCTGTTTTTTCCGGAATTTGCGAAATATCAGCCCTTTGAAAAAGGAACAGAAAGCGTTTCAATGAGTAATGCTGATCTGCCTTCCTATATTCTTAGCAATTTCAAAACAGTTCAGGAGATCAAAGAGGAACTGCCAAAGCATAGGGTTGTCTATAATATAGATATTGAAAAACTGATGAAAACACCCATCTCACTTCATTATGTAGTTACTGATGCTGAAGGCAACTCTATTGTGATAGAATATGTAGATGGGAAACTAAATATATATGATAACCTGGCCGGGGTTATGACCAATGATCCGGCCTATGATTGGCATGTTGAGAATCTTCGAAACTATGCACAGTTAACACCTTACGGTGATGTTCCGGGGGATAAGAAAGTAAGTGGTGTTAATTTTACGCCTTTTGGTGCAGGAGCCGGCCTGACCGGACTTCCCGGTGATTATACGCCGCCTTCTCGCTTTGTTCGGGCTTTTATTTTTACGCAGACATCTGTTCCGCTTGACAATGCTAAGTCCGCTATCAATCAGGCCACCCGTATTCTAGGCAATTTTGATATACCCAAAGGGAGTGTACGTGAAGGGACTTCCGATGAATTCTCTCTTGGATATACGCAGTGGAGTGTCATTGGAGATATTACGAATAAGAAATATTACTGGTGGACTGAGTGGAACCATCAGATGAGTGTCGTTGATTTGAATACCTTAAATTTCGATGGTGAAAAGATAGTGTCTATCCCTCTTGACCGAGAACGTAAAGAGAACATTATTGATCGTTCGCAGGATTTTTAACCCTATTAATATACACACCCGAAAATGGGCACTTGATTCTCAATTGCAATGATAAATTATTGAATTGGGATTTTAGATTTTGTGCTTCGCTTTTGGGGGAAGGACAATCATTCCTTGTTCGTTTCTCGAAATTCAACATTGGGATTTTATTTATTCCTCAATCCTATGGATTGAAAATCCTTAGGGTTGAGGAATAACTTACATTTAATGGGTTACATTAATTTTTGATCGAATTTACTCTAAATCCAAATATGTTTTTATTGTTTTTACATATTCTTCAAATGCTGAAATCCCTTTTGGTGTTATTTTACAAATTGTTTTTGGGTAATTTCCACTAAAGGTTTTAATTATTTCAATGTACTCCGCTTCTTTAAGCTTTTTTAATTGATGGCTCATATTTCCCTGTGTAGTATTGCATTGTTGCTTTAAATAATTAAAATCAGCCTGTTTGACTTTGATCAATGACGAAACGATAGCCAATCTAACTTGTGTGTTTAAAACCGGATCAAGATCTTTATACATTTTGTATTATTTTTTTGAATTTTTCAACAAATAACCCGGAATAAGATAGCCCAAAATGATGGCAATTGAATTAAGAACTAATTGTTCAGGCCCTGTGAAATATACTGTAACAATTGAAAAGATGGCGAAAATAATTCCCCCGAAAATCAATGGCTTAAATTTCATAGTTAATCCCGAAACCATTGTTCCTATTCCGGCAAGCAGTAAAACACCTGGAGCAGGCCAAAATTCCAATTTAATTGAAATAAACAACATAAAAATAAAAGAAACTCCCAGTACAATCCACAGATGTTTAATAAAGCTTCCTAAATATGTCTCAGTTTGCATAATTCGCCCTAACCTAATCGAATAAATTATTGTAATAATAGCTCCGATAGACATTAAAATCGGCCAGGGTAAATAATTCATTTCAAAATCAGTAAATTTAATCAGGATGTATTGAAAAAGACTTGCTCCGGCAACAAGCCATCCCCAAATAAGATAATAAAAACTTTGGTATTTAAAGTTTTCTTTGGTTTTTGCAATTATTTCTGCAATAAGCTCTAAGCTTTCTTTCGGATTTAATTCTGTTTGTGTTTTCATTTTTTTTAACTTTAATAATATATTAATTAACATTGCAAAGATAATGTAGTTTGTAATACAAACTTAAATTTTCTAAAAAAAAATAAAGTTTTTTAATATTTTTTTCAAAACCTTATGTAGAAATTATATATTTCTCTGATTATTAAATTATTCTAAGGTGTTTTATGAATGATTATTTTTATTCTCACATTTTAGCATTCAATCATTTTCGCATTTTCTATTTCTCCACTAAATTCGCAGTAATACCAAATTTTTTAATGCAAGTCTGTAATTGTTTAAGGGATCACATAAATTCGATTAATTAGATGGCAGATAATAGGTGTTATTGTATTAATCTCCAAATATTTCCATTTTATCCTCTTTGTTTGGAACCATGCAAAGAAATTCAAATGCTTCGTCTCCTTTTGTTTCATACCAATGAGGAACCCCGGCAGGAATGAATACAATGTTATTTTTTTTAACTTCAAATGTCTTGCCTCCAATTCCTATCCTTGCTTGCCCTCTTATTACAAATTGCTCGTGCTCAACTGTATTTGTATGCTCGGGAATTCTTCCTCCTGGTTCAATTATAAATCTTCTCATTGCAAAATTTGGGCCTTCCTCTTTACTAATTAAAACTTGAAAGTATGTATTTTTTGCTATGTTTACTTTCTCTTTTATTACCTCATCTGTATTTTTTATAGACATCATATCTTCTTTAATATTAATTTATTAGATTTGATTTGCAAATATTACTACTCAAGAAATATCATTAAAATAAATGAAATATCCAAGAAAAAATGAAAAATATTTTATAACTTTTTTAGTTTACATTAATATTAATTTAAAAAAAGCTTCTTTTATGAGAATTAAAAGTTTGCGGACATTTATTCTTTTATTAATTATTTCAATAAGCATACAAGCTATGGCAAATACGGAAGGCTATGAAATAAGAATTAATATTAAAGGAATTTCCGATAGTCTTTGTTATTTGGGTAATTATTATGGTGATAAAACTATAATTATTGATACTGCCAAAGTTAAAAAATCAGGCAGATTTGTTTTTGAAGGCAAAATATTATTGCCTGAAGGAATCTATTTTGTTGTCGGAGAAAAGAAAAACCAATACTTCGAATTTATTATCGGCAATAAACAAAAGTTTAATATAGATACCGATATATCAAATATTATTGAAAAAATGCGATTTAATCGCTCACCCGAAAATACTTTATTTTATAATTATATTCGATTTAATAAACAGAAATATTTAGAATTGAATGTGTTAAAAGATTCGTTATCAAAAAATAAGGGTGATTCAATTATTATAAAAAAAATCCAGTCGATAAATAATGAGGTCGTTGAATACAAAGAAGTTGTAATTAAAAAACAAGCTGATTCATTTATAGCAACTGTTTTCAAAGCAATGAAAGAACCCCAAATTCCTGATACAATTAATGGTGGAAATGATGAAGAAAATCGGGAGTTTTCATATAATTATTATAAAAATCATTACTGGGATAATATTGAATTAAAAAATGATAAGCTTCTTAGAAGCCCGATTTTTCATAGAAAACTTGATAATTATTTCTCAAAAATTCTGATACAACATCCCGATACAATCATTCGGGAAATAGATTTGCTGACGGATAAGACTATGGAAGGAAGTGAAATTTTTGAGTATATAATATGGTATATTACCAATTCATCGGAAAGATCAAAAATTATGGGTTTCGATAAAGTTTTTGTTTACATGGTTGATAATTATTACTTAAAAAATAAATTGCCTGAAACTAATCCCTTTCTTCTTAAAAATTTAACTAAAAGAGTTTCAGAGATCAAGCCCTCGATGATTGGAAAATATGCCGGTAATTTGATCTTGATTGACACCTTGGGTGCATTCTCCTCTTTGTATGAAATAGATTCTGATTATACGGTTGTAATTTTCTGGGATCAGGAATGCGGAACATGCAAAAGAGAAATTTTAGATTTGAAATCATTATACGAAAAAGATAAACTTGAATTTGAGGTTTTTGCAGTTTGTGTTGATACTAATCTTGCAAGCTGGCGAAAATTCGTTAAGAAAAATGAATTAAATTGGATTAACGTAAACGGCACAAGAAGTTTAAGCGGTGATTATCATAAATTATATGATATTTATAGTACTCCTGTAATATATTTGCTCGATAAGAAGAAAAAAATAATTGCTAAAAGATTGGATACGAAGCAGCTTGAAGGTTTTTTGAATAATGAATGAAATTGTTATCCATACGGACTTGTTTCACTTCGTATTGTTAAATTGCTATATTGTTGAAAAAATAACAATTTAACCATATAGCCATTTAACAATTGAGTTTGCAATTCGTTATTATTTAAAATTCAGAAAATAAAATTTTATGCGTTTGCTTTAATATTAAAAAGGTGAGCATTCCAAAACATCACCACGTTTTCGATATACCTGAAAATCGTTTTTCCAACTAAACAGATTGATGTCATCAAAACTAATTGTGATATGCACTTCGTGTGCTCCACCCGAGCCGGCATAGAATTTAGAAATTGCCAAATCATAACTATACATAACTTTCATAGTGTTTTTATTGGATAATGGAATATAAAGCCCGGCAAGCAATGTTATTGATGTGTAATTTAAAAAGCTGAATTCTTCATTCCTAAACCAAAAACCGGTGTAAAGATTTTCAAAAAGCATGTTTAGCCCGATTGCATATTTATTAAGTCCTGCCTGATTTTCAAGAATAAAACCTGGGTTGATTTTCATATTAAGTTTAGCAGAAGAAATTGACTTTGAAGAATTTTCGTTATCGAAAATTAAATCTCCATGAATAACAAACCTTCGTGCTAAAGGAGCCGAACCATCAATAAAGGATTCGTTCGGTTGAAATAAATGATGAGCTGCAATTCCAAAAGTTGATGTAATGTTATTAAACTTCCCTTGCAAAACTCCTCCGAGATTAACATCAGCGAATGAAATATTTTGAGCATTCGGATGGGCAAAGGATGTAGGATTAATATTTCCATATCTTGGATCAAGTTGATCGCTAAAAACCAGATCGTCCCAATTGATTTTCTTTTGAGTATATGAAACCATTGCTCCAAATTGTGAGACCATATTTTGAGAAACAGGAATGCGGACAGAGGTTATTACTCCAAGCATTGAGGTTGATAATAATTGCAAACCGTAATCACTTGAAGAAAAGAGAAGTCCGACACCTCCCATTCCTGGAATATTTCTCTCAGAAACTTCGAGGCTAAAGTTATAGGAAGTCAAATCATTGTTTAGTCCGGGCCATTGATTTCTATAAGAAAATCTTGCCATCAAACCTTTCGATAAACCCACATTAGCAGGATTATAATAAACCGGATTATTAAAAAATTGAGAAAAACCTTGATCTTGCCCAATAACATTGCCGCTAATAATAATTAGTACCAAAAATAGATATATCCTAATCAGTTTATTCATACACATATATACCCTCAATAACCATACTTTTTTGACCTTTTTATTGTTTTTGCCTTAAATTTTTGTGGGATGTACTGGAATCGAACCAGTGACCTCATGCCTGTCAAGCATGCGCTCTAAACCAACTGAGCTAACACCCCTATATTTTTGTGCAAAAATAAGAATAATTCCCATTTTGGCAAGTGTTAGAATTCTCTTTTTTATTTTATAATATTGCAAAATGAAATTTTCTGAAGCCTCTTTATTATTTGATTGTAAATTAATCAATTAATTAAAGTTTGAAATCTAAATTTTGATAAACGAAAAAATGCAAGAAACAAATAGATTATTTATAGATTCACAGACTTTTAGTGAACTTGATATTTTTGGATCGCAAGGAGTTGGAAAAAACCTTTTCGATATGATTAATCTTTGCACTACCAATGGTGGGGAAGATAAATTGAAAAGGCTTTTTAAGAGGCCTAAAAATAAGAAAAGTGAAATTGAAAATATTCAGAATACGGTAAAATATTTTTCCGAAAACCTGGAAGACTGGAATCTTCCGGTTAGCAGGGAGGAAATGAATGCTGTTGAGTTATATTTTTTCTCAAAACCAGGGCCGATTTCAAGTAATAATTTTTTCTTGAAATTTCTTGAAGGGCTTTGGTTGAAATTTTCACATAAATCATATAATGAAGTTTTTAGAAAAGGAACAAAAAATGCAATTAAAACTCTGATTTGCTTAAAGGATTTTATTGAGGTAAAAAATAATGAATATCTACCGGATTATTTAAAAGAGATATTTAACTCAATGACCGAATTTTTATCAAATGAAAAAATTAACAGATTGATTAAAGATCAGGAAGATGTATCTCTGGGATTTTTGACAGCTTTAAATGTTGATAAAATGTTTCGGGATAAATTAAAAACTGATTTCAGCTTTTTTATTGATTTTATTTATGAGCTTGATTTGCTTATGACAATGGCTATGGCAACAAAAAAATACAAACTGATTTTTCCAAAATTTGTTGACAGGGCAGAATCCTACTTAGGAATCAAAGATTTGTATCATATTTTTCTTGATAAACCCATTAAAAATAATATTCTTTTCGATGAGGGAAAAAATTTTATGTTTATGACAGGGCCGAATATGGCAGGAAAAACAACATTGTTATCATCAATAGGATTGGCGGTTTTTATGTCGCATATCGGACTTGGAGTTCCTGCAACTTCAATGAAACTTTCAGCTTTTAAATGTATTTTTTCCAGCATGAATCCTTCAGGGAACATAAGCATAGGTTATAGTTACTTTTTTAGTGAAGTTATGAGAGTAAAAAATGCTGCAATTGCTTTAAGAAAGCATCGTAAAGTTCTTATGCTACTCGACGAATTATTTAAAGGAACAAACATCAAAGATGCTGTCGATGGCTCATTACTTGTCGTTGAAGGATTGACGAAATGGAAATTAAGCATTTTTATTTTAGCTTCGCACTTAACCGAGCTTGAAAACGATATTAAGAAAAAATCAAATATTTTGTTTAATTATTTCGATTCGGATGTAAAAGACGGAAAACCAATATTTAATTACAAATTAATGGAAGGAGTTTCTCATAAACGTTTGGGTTTGCTTATTATTAAAGATCAAAAACTTGATTTGCTTTTAGATCCTGATAAGTAAATAAACAGTTTATTCAAACGAAACATATTCCGAAGCAACCCAGCCTTCTACCTCTGCTTTTACTTTTAACCACCCCTTGTGTTTTTGAAGGATTTTCAGTTTCGTACCTTTTTTTAAAGGTTCATTAGTTATTTCTGAGTTTACATCAGGTAGCTCTCTGATATTTAATAGTGAAGCTTCGACCTTAGCGTTTGTGTTTTCATAAATACTTCCTTCCGAGTCTCTTTCCTGAAGTAATAGATTTCTTAGTTTTTCCAAAGGAAAGGCAGGGCCGGGGTCAAGTTTTCTTCCGGGAGCTATTTCATCATGTCCTAAAATATTTGTAATTGTTTTATAATTTTTTAACAAAAGATCACAAATAT
>Ga0208648_1002676_pt1 | contig 12059 bp, 2 predicted proteins | sample AntAceMetag02UKL_FD_184772 | JGI IMG/M metagenome (GOLD analysis project Ga0208648, IMG submission 184772) | Saline lake microbial communities from Ace Lake, Antarctica - Antarctic Ace Lake Metagenome 02UKL (SPAdes) (version 2) | ecosystem: Environmental > Aquatic > Non-marine Saline and Alkaline...
TTCTAGCCGGTGCCTCCTATGTATTAGCATTCTGTAATTTAAGTTGCACTACCTTTTTGTCTCTGAATCTTGAACTCTTATCCCTGCAAAGAAATACGCAAAAAATCCCCTTGATTCTTCAAAGCTGGACTTAGTAATATCTCTATTGACAAACCTTAATTTATAGTGTACAATTAAAACGCTTAACATTTATAGAGAATACTATAAATAGTGTGTCTTTGTGTCTAAATCAAAGAGATTTAGATACAAGGATGTGCTGTATTTTCTCTAAATGAAATGAATTTTGAGGGAAGAATGGAAAGTAAAGTAATACATAAAAAGTTATTCATAAAGATTATCGTTTTTGCGGTAACGATAGCATTCCTATGCCAAAATATCGCCATGGCAGCGCCAAATTCTAAGCACTATCCGCTAAATGCTCTACGCTCCGCGAAAAATGCGCTGGCACCTTCGCACAAAAAAGAGACAATGCGAGAAATGCAAAAAATAAGTGAAAAATTAAGAAAGAAAAAGGAAAAACAAGCAAACCTTGCCCAAATATCTAAACTGAAACAGCGCTTTGATAAATTCTCGCGGATTCTTGCATTGCCAAAATTGGAGGACAGAAAACAATTAGGATTTGAAATACTAATGGCAGTAGATGTTGTCTTAAGTATCCGCGAATGTTTTCAGCAATATCGGCCTAACTTGGCAGGCAAGATTGCAGTTTCAGCAATACAGTCTAATATTCCCGGTATAACACCGGATGATGTAAAAGGATGGATCCGCGAATGTTTTCAGAAAGAACGGCCTGACTTGGCAGGCGAGATTGCCGTTTTAGCAATACAGTCTAATATTCCCGGTATAACATCGGATGATGTAAAAAGAAGTATCCGCGAATGTTTTCAGAAAGAAGGGCCTGACTTGGCAGGCGAGATTGCAGTTTCAGCAATACAGTCTAATATTCCAGACATAACACCGGATGATGTAAAAAGATGGATCCGCGAATGTTCTCAGAAAGAACGGCCTGACTGGGCAGGCAAGATTGCAATTTCAGCAATACAGTCTAATATTCCCGACATAACACCGGATGATGTAAAAGAAAGTATCCACGAATGTTATAAGCAAAAACGGCCTGACTGGGCAGGCAAGATTGCAGTTTTAGCAATACAGTCTAATATTCCCGGTATAACACCGGATTATGTAAAAAGAAGTATCCGTGAATGTTTTCAGAAAAAATGGCCTTGGGAGGCAGGCGAGATTGCAATTTCAGCAATACAGTCTAATATTCCCGACGTAACACCGGATGATGTAAAAAGAAGTATCCGCGAATGTTTTCAGCAAGAACTGCCTTTCTGGGCAGGCGAGATTGCAGTTTCAGCAATACAGTCTAATATTCCAGACATAACACCGGATGATGTAAAAGGATGGATCCGCGAATGTTATAAGCAAGAACAGCCTGACTGGGCAGGCAAGATTGCAGTTTCAGCAATACAGTCTAATATTCCCGACATAACACCGGATGATGTAAAAGAAAGTATCCACGAATGTTATAAGCAAAAACAGCCTGACTGGGCAGGCGAGATTGCAATTTCAGCAATACAGTCTAATATTCCCGGTATAACACCGGATGATGTTAAAAGAAGTATCCACGAATGTTTTCAGAAAGAACGGCCTGACTGGGCAGGCAAGATTGCAGTTTTAGCAATACAGTCTAATATTCCCGGTATACCACCGGATGATGTAAAAAGAAGTATCTGTGAATGTTTTCAGAAAGAATGGCCTTGGGAGGCAGGCGAGATTGCAGTTTCAGCAATACAGTCTAATATTCCCGGTATAACACCGGATAATGTAAAAAGAAGTATCCGCGAATGTTTTCATCAAGAACTGCCTGGCTCGGCAGGCAAGATTGCAGTTTTAGCCGCCAAAAATATAAAATTTTCTAAAAAAGTATCAAAGACATTTGACTTTCTAAATGATAGCCGGGTTTTGCCTAAAGGGAGTTCATGTTTAACTGCTAGTCTTATAAGTTATGTCCTTGAGAAAGACATGCTTGATAGCCTGCCAGAAATACTTTTTTCAGTAAAAGAAAATGAAAGGATATTGCCGTTATTAATGCTTTTAAGTTCCACAGTTGGCATTGATGAAATTGCGGAAGAAATTGCAAAAGAAGGCGGAGTTGAGAGTTTCGTAAAATTGTATGAAAGTTTTTATCCTTATATGTTCTCAGACATATTACCTGATGAGGTTGATATGTCCAATAAGAGAATAAAAGCGTTATTAGATACCATAACCCATTTTATTACAAGCAAATTTAGCCGGTTTGATCTAAGTGTTGAGGAAATATACCAGCAGTATAAGGAAGATTATAAAGCTGGCAAGATTAAACCGATGCCAGAAAATATCCCTCCGCCAAAAGTCATAGAAGTAGCCACAATAAGATCTCAAGCACATAGCGGTGATGCTAAAAAATATTACAGTGAGATGATGAAATCGGTTCAGGAAGCCCTATTTGCACTTGATACCTCAAAAGATAAAACCATCCTGCCGCAACAGAAACCAGCCAGTAAGCTGCTTAAATCTATAGAACAAAGGATTAGTTCCCAGCAGGAGGCAAAAGAACAAAAAGGTCTCCCTGAGAAAGCCATAGATTTAATGAACGATCAGATAAAAGTTCTAAATGAAGCTAAAGATAAAATCTCTGTTTCTCTTGAGGAAGAAACTTTTGTCTTATTGTCACTTAATAAAGAGCATCTTTCAGCTATAAGCGGAATAAAAGATATTACACCGGTTCTCAGGACTTTACTTTTTATGCATTCTTTGAGAGAAAACCAAAAATGGTATAAACATTTCAGAAGGGTTCGGGGACAGGAAGCTTTTATAGTAAACATAAAAGAATTTGTAAGTTTTGTGGATAGTTTTGTTAAACCACATATTTTAGGTGGGCTGGAAGAAAATGCAAGAAAAGGGCTTTTAAAACATGCTTCAAGCAAAATATTTAGAGAGGAGATTGACAGGTTAAGCGGCGCAAAGGGAGAGCTGACTAAAAAGATACGTATAACGCCAACCCGTGGCTGGCTGGCAGAATTTGTTGGTTATTTCTCTGATGAGTGCTGGACAGAGACAAGAAATATCCTTTGCGATAATCCTGACGCAGTTGTGCTTATATTTTCAGATGAAGAGACGGGTGATATTCTTGGCGGAACTCTTCTTATGCCTAACAGTATAGAAGGCAAAAAAGTTCTTATTGATAGAGGTCTTAGTCCCCGAACCAGTGTTACCGCAATGCTCAGTACGGATGATTTTGTCAGCAAAGTAGCTGATTATGAGGAAGAGATAGCAAGAAGCATGGGAGCCGAAAAGATAGTTGTTCCTTTTAGAGGATTGGAGGCTGGATTAGGCACAAATAATCCGGATATTATTCAATATTACGAAAGGAATCTTTCTTCTAAAAATCCGATTAATCTGGATATCCCTAATACTTTTAACCATCATGATATAACCAAAGGTAAATGTGTAGTATTCAGGGAAGTTGCGGTCACAAAACTTGCTGAAGAAGCAAAACTGGCAGTAAAAAAACACATATTATATAAGCAGCTTTTTCAAGTCTCTGCTATGAGTAAAGAAGATATTACCTATTATCTCGAGAACGGATTAGGTCAAAAAACAACAACAGTGAATGCCAGGGAACTTGCTGATATGGTTGATAGTGAGCTTCCTGAAGCATTAATAGATGATTTGCGAGATGTTGAAATATGTATTGATGACATTGCGCCTGGCTATGTATCCCGCGATGCCGGGAAGATGGAAATGATGATGCCTGTAAAGGTATTAAGCGGTGTAACAAAAGAAGGGAAGAGAAGAATACGGTTTACCAGGGGATACCTTAAAGCGATTAAGGATAAACATTCTAACAGTGCTATAGTGGACATTTTGGTCCACGAAAACGCGAAGCTTAATAACGGCAAAACGGATACCGAGGCGCTTCTTGCCGAGATCGGTAAAAGGGCTATTTCTGACCGAATAAAATTAGAGATACAATTTGCAAGAGAATATGGCGGTGCCGGGGTAAAGTATCTGCAAGGCATTGTTCTCAATAAATACAATGTTATAAAGTCAATTAATGACGATGAAACATATTCACAACTTAATAGAGAAAAACTAGCCGCGTTAGCGCTTGAGGTTTATCGGTTGAGTGTCCGCGAACTTATTAAGAGACTCGATGTGAAAGATCTCAAGGAAAGAGCGCAACTGGTAGCGTTTTTTGTGCGTTTGGACGATGAAATGATTGTTGATGAACTCATTGTTGCATGTGATTATCCCAGGAACACAGTTATTGCGAAAACAGAGATCATAAAAACGCTCGGATATATCAATAACGAAAAAGCCATAGGGCCGTTAAAGCGGTATTTGTTTGCCCGTGACTGGTCGATCCATATAAGTGCTGTTGAAGCGTTAGGTCAGATGGGTGATATGACGGTGATTAATTACCTTATTAAACTTATTTCTGATCCCGAATGGAACAGCCACCTGGTGCCGCGCCGGCTCACCAAAGAAGAAAAGATTAATGGTGTTCCTCAAAACATCGAGGTTTCTGATCTACTGTGTCATGCCGACACTATCATACTATTTGCGAATGATTTGCGCTTCTTCGCGGTAGGGGCGCTCGCTGAAATTTGCAAAAGGAATGTTTCACCGGATGTTAAAACAATGGCTGTGCAATCATTTATTAACGCGCTGAAGGATAAAGATAAAATGCTTCGCCGGGCGGCGGCTCTGAAATTAGGCGAATTGCGGGCTAATGACTCCGTAAATGAGCTTATAGAAAGATTAAATGATGAAGATGAGTTGGTTCAAGCATACGCGGCGCAGGCATTAGGGCTTATTGGTGACAAAAAGGCGCTTGATGAACTAAACCGTATGTTCGAAGGAAAAGAGATGTGCACTTTTACCCATAATTCTGTTTCAGACGCTATCGATAGGTTAACGGAAGTTATAGAAATAGATGAAATTCGTAGAGCAAAACCTGAGCAATTCCCAGAAATCATTCCTTTACAGATCGACGAAACAATCGATGCAGATAATCTGATGAAATTTCAAGGCTAACCTTTAGATGTAATACCATGCAAAAATCCTCTATACCCTTGACAAAACCGATTTTACGTGCTATAGTTAAAACACTATAACATTTATAGAGAATGCTATAAATAGCGTGTCTTTGTGTCTAAATCAAAGAGATTTAGATACAAGGATGTGCTGTATTTTCTCTAAATGAAATGAATTTTGAGGGAAGAATGGAAAGAAAAGTAATACATAAAAAGTTATTCATAAAGATCATCGTTTTTGCGGTAACAATATCCTTCCTCTGCCAGAATATTGCCTTAGCTCGCCCATATGCCCTTGCTCCTTCACACAAAAAAATAACCATCGAGAAAATGCAAGAAATAGCTAAGAAGTTATTAGAGGAAGAAAAAGCAAAACGTGCCGAATTTCTTGACCAGCCCGGGGCAATTGAACTTTTTGGTAGTCAGATAGGAAAAGGGCTTGTTTTTGAGGCAAATGAAAAGCCGGAAGAAATTGTAAAGGAATTGACGAAGAAGAGATACAAAGTGAAATTAAATAATAATATCGAAGACATAATCGAAAACATTCAGTTGTATTTTAAGTTTATTAGGACAATACCTGATGCGAAAGATATAACAAAAGATATTGAATCCTACCAGATTGAATTTCGCAAGAACGTCAAAAACTATGCAGCCATAGAAGGAAATAAAATTTATATAGATATAGCCCTCCTAAATCTAAAAGATAAAAAACAAAAAGATATAGGGCCGGAAGATTTAAGGCAATTTCTCTCATTCATATTAGGCCATGAAGGTTCCCACATTCTCGATCAAGTTGTTAATGAAGAAGCGGCGCAGGAGATGGATGTAGAAAGATTCAAGGCATTCAGCCGTAAACATCAACGCTCTGTCTTAAATGTCCTTACTCGATTAGGCGCAGAGCGAAGCTACATAAATAGATTAAAGAAAGAAAGAAAATTGATCCGGTTAAAAATTGACCCGAATCCTGTCCTTGAAGATGAGGAAACCGTAAAAAAGATAATGACAGAGATAGTTAACAAAAATCCTAAGTTTGGTGGTGATTGGACAAAATTAAAGGTAAATGGATCTATTATGAGTGAAACATATTATTTAAGTGATGGAAAAGACAAATTAACTTTAAAGCGAATTGTTAATGCATGGCAAGTTAAGCTGGCAAAAGAAAAGGATCCTGATTTAAAGTGGGAAGATGCTTTGAAAAAAGTTATTTCAAGCTCCGCATTAGCTTATATTGTAGTAGATATATGCGGTGAAAGGCTGGATAAGAGGAAATTGATCCGGTTAAAAATTGACCCGAATCCTGTCCTTGAAGATGAGGAAACCGTGAAAAAGATAATGACAGAGATAGTTAACAAAAATCCTAAGTTTGGTGGTGATTGGACAAAATTAAAGGTAAATCAATCTATTATGAGAAAACCATATTTTTTAATTGGTGGAAAAGACAAATTAACTTTACAGCGGATTGTTAATACATGGCGAGTTAAGCTGGCAAGAGAAGTGAATCCTGATTTATCGCGGGAAGATGCTTGGAGAAAAGTTACACAAAAAGCCGCATTAGATTGTATTGTAGAAGATATATGTGGTGAAAAGCTGGAGAAAGAGGAAGAAAGAGACTTGATCCAGTTAGAAATTGACCCGAATTTTAACCTTGAAGACAGGGAAACCGTAAAAAAGATAATGACAGAGATAGTTAACACAGATCCTTATTTTAATCGTGATTGGACAAAATTAAGTACTTCTGTTTTAGGAGAAACATATTTTTTAAGTGATGGAAAAACAAAATTGAATTTAAGGCAGATTGTTCAGACATGGCAAGTTAAGCTGGCAAGAGAAGTGAATCCTGATTTAAAGTGGAAAGATGCTTTGGGAAAAGTTACTTCATACCCCGCATTAACTTATATTGTAGAAGATATATGTGGTAAAAGGCTGGCAAAGAAGAAATTGATTACATTCTCGGATATGTATGTCTCTCAGAAGATAGATCCAAAGCTAGAAGAGGCGTTTGATATTACAGGAAAGTATCAGGTGCTGGACGATGATGCGCAGGCAAACCCCGCAGATTATGGGTTATTTGGAGCGGGGGATTTGGTTGGGGATAATGAAAAAAAACAGGCCCTGGCGTTCTTTGTCATGGAGGCAAAAGAAATTTTGAAAAACGATAAAGAATATCCTTACAAAACCGAAGTAAAAAACGCCCGTGTTGTAGCAGTAGAAGGGCTTCCTTATGACGGCCATTATGGAACGGGGGGTGCGGGCAAAGATATTCCTTCGGTCTACATTTCCTGGGATGTAATGGAATATCTTTTTGAGCGTCACAATAGTGGAGACAAAGATGCAGTTTATGCGTTAAGCGATTTTATCTTCCGGAAAGTAACTAAACCTCTTCTTGCCCAGACGATCAAGCAAAAAGAAAAGATTTCAATAGAAGAAGCGAGAAAGAAAGCCCAAGAAATTGTTTTTTCCTCTTACCAAAAAGGATCTTTTGAACCCATCCTTGAACATAAAAATGGTAATAAGCTCTCCGGGGCACAACTTGACATAGTTAATGCCTTCAAGAGCGGCTGGTTAAAGGACATAAATTTAATGTGGAAGAAAAACGTCATAGGCACTCCAAAGGATCCTTTGATGAAAAAGCTGGTCAACGCCTTAAAGCAAATCGGCGGCAAGATGGGGGGAAAAGAAATTACGATCAGGTTTTATCCGGGTAATATTGCGGGCAGCAGAATAGGCGGAATATATCGGGACGGGAAGCGGTTATTTGCACTGCGTGTAAAAAGGGATAATGTTGAGGAATATACAGGAAAAGACGCAGATTCGAAGATTGATTGGAACTGGATTGAAGAGAAATTTTCCGGGGAGCAAGTAATGAAGATGGTGGATTCCGCGGACCCTGTGAAAAGGACAAAGTTGATTAGAGAAGTATATGACTGGTTTAAAGAGCAACTTGGAGAAGATAATGTTAGTTTAAAGGAGGAAGAAGCGATTGTGACGGCATCCTTCTATTGTGCATTAGAAGACGTGTTTAAAGAGGCGAAGAGCATTTTTAATATTTACACGAAGGCCTTTGGTTTGAACCCAAAGGAATTAGATGAAGATGATCGGATAGTAGTGATACGTGCGGTGTATAGAATAGCGCTGCGGAAGGCAGAAGGGTCATTAAAGAATGTATTGGAGCTTTTTGAAGGGGCGCTGGGTAAAGAGTTAAAGAATGTGGATAATGCAGAGGAGAGGAAGCAGTTGGAGATTGCAGTAATTAATATAGCTGCAAACGTGGCAGAAACATCCTTAAAGGATGTATTGGAGCTTTTTCAAGGGGCGCTGGGTAAAAAGTTAGGGGAGGTAGAGGATATAGAGGAGAGGAAGCAGTTGGAGATCGCAGTGTATAATGTAGCGATGAAAAAGGCCGAAGGGGCGCTCGAGAAGGTATTGGAGCTTTTTGAAGGGGAAGGGGCGCTGGGTAAAAAGTTAGGGGAGGTAGAGGATATAGAGGAAAGGAAGCAGTTGGAGATCGCAGTGTATAATGTAGCGATGCATAAGGCAGAAGAGTCGCTCGAGAAGGTATTGGAGTTTTTTGAAGGGGCGCTGGGTAAAAAGTTAGGGGAGGTAGAGGATATAGAGGAAAGGAAGCAGTTGGAGATCGCAGTGTATATTGTAGCGATGAAAAAGGCAGAAGAGTCGCTTGAGAAGGCGATAGAACTGTTTGAAATAATGGGATTTAAATTGAAAGATATGAAGGATCCGGAGAGGAAATGCTGGGAGAAGGTGATCTATGGCGTAGCTATGAATAGGGTTTCATTGAATGAAGTCGTATTATTATTTGAGGATGTGTTAGGAAAGAAACTTGGAGATTTGAATGTTAAAACAGATGTTACCGATGCAAAGAAGAAAGTCTTGTTTAGTCAAAGGGAAGAACTTATCGGGATCGTAGAAAATTTAAAAATCTATGGCAAGTTATTTCAGTTATTGTCTTCGAAAAAGAAATGGACTAAAACTAAGATCGTAGAGGAAATAATAAAATATCACCGTGAAGGCAAAAAATTGAACCCTTATGCAATGCATAAGTCGAACGTTCCTGGTGTTTCAGCTCTATATAAACTCGGAGCGAGGGTGTTTGATGGGGGATGGGAAGAAGCCCTTGAAAAAGCAGGACTTGAACCGGACGATATTTATTTACTTCCAAAAGAAATCCGCGAAAAAATGGGGCGCCGGGGAGAATTGCCGCCGGGAAATATTATTCTCTCTGATCCAAAGAAATTTAAGACAAAGGAAATCGGCGAGGTATTAAAGGAATGGCAAAACCTGCGGGATAGGCTGTCTATTGAATTACGCATAATGAAAGGGCGTGTTTCAACAAAAGAGGAAGTGGAAATCAATTCTTTGAAACTCATAGGAGAAGGGAACAAACATCTTGAATTCAAATTAGATGGTTATATTAAAGAAGGAATACATGAAGGAGAATCATTGGTGTTTGAAACCGTTACGGAAGGGGAATCATTTGAGGCTGAAATCAAAAACGTCAGGGGTAGCCTAATTGTTGCCCAAATTACAAAAAGAGAATGGAATAAGAATAAGAATGTGAAAAAAGCGTATCGGGAAAAGTTCGAATCAACAGCCAGCTTGGAAACGGAAATTGCAGCTGTAAAGAATATTTGGATGAGACTTAATAATGCCAAGGAAAATGGAGAGAGCATCCTGGGGGAGGATAAAGGCTTTGGGCATAAAGTGTGGAATGCCCTGTTGAAATTAAAAGCGCCGAAACCAACACGGCCGAAGGATTTAAAGCAGGCAGTGGAAGCTCTTCAGTGGATAGACAAAGATGTTGAGGAGGATAAATCTCAAAATAAAGCAGTGCGAATGGCATTGAATTTAGAATCACTGGTTTCTGTGATCTGGGGGTCTCCGGGGACAGGAAAAACAAAGGTGATAGTAGAGATTGCAAGACAGTTTTTGCGGAAAGGTAAACGTGTACTTATTGTGAGTCAGATGAATCAAGCTGTAGATGTTGCCATGGAAAGGCTGGTAGAAAAAGAAACACAGCTGTCGCTGTTAAGACTGGGCAACAACCCTAACTCCATAAAGAAAGATTCTGTGCGGGATATATGGATTGGTAATGATGAGCATCGAGATAAGATCAAGACTAAATACGAAAAGAATCCGGAAGAAGGAGTTATCGTAGGGTCTACATCGGTTAGTGTTGATTTGGACAAGCATTTTAAGGACTTACCTGAAAACTGGCGGGAATTTGATGTTGTGATTGTGGATGAATCAAGCCGCGAACGATGGAGCGGAGCAAGTATTCCGTTTTTGCGGGCAACGGATAAAGTGGTGATAGTGGGAGACCCAATACAGCTGCCGCCGATGGAAGACAAAGAGGTAAAGGAAATCTTAAAAAATAACGGGTTGGATGAAAATAAACATTACCAGGGTATGATGGATGATTTCGTAGATTGCGGGTACGATCAAGTTTTTCTTTCAACTAATTATCGCAGCCATCCATTGATAGCAAAATTGGTGAACCGGCTGTTTTACCCAGACAAACAATTGGGGACATGCGATCTGGAGGAATACATAATTCTAGAGGATACTGTAAAGGTTATAGATACATCTATAGAAGATGCCAAAAAGAGGAAAGAACAAAAAATAAGGAAGAAACCAGCGGGGGATACGTTCTGTAATCCCTACGAAGCTGTTTTAGCCGCAAAAGAAGCTAAAAGGCTTCTTGGAGAAGGAGTACTGCCTGAAGATATTACATTTATTACGCCGTATGACGGACAAGTGAATAAGATAATAGAGGAATTAGGAAAGAAGAAATATGGATTTGTAGCCGATGAATTAAATATATTGATAAAGAATGTAACTACAATTGACGCTGTTCAGGCTGGAGAAAATAAAGTAACAATTTTATCATTTGTAAGGAGTAACCAAAACAGGCGGAATGTCGGATTTTTGGAGGACTTGAGGCGATTAAATGTGGCTATGAGCCGCGCGGAAGAACGTTTAATTATTATCGGTGACATGGACACACTAAAAAAGTCGAATAATGAGATATTTAAAGACCTTGAAGATTATTACGAGAATACGGTGAAACCTGCAGTGGCCGCTGTAAAAGAAGCGGATGCAAAGAAGAAAGAAGAAGCTGAACTTAAAAAGTTATTACCGGCAGTAGAGAAAGATATAGATTCGAGTATTGAATCAATTAAATCAATCGAAGGAGTGAAGAGCGCGGCATAACATGGCTAATGGCGAGTGGTCCCGAATGGGGCGGCCCGCTTTGGGATTTCTTCGGGATCCCGAATATTGACCACTTGGATTTCTGCATTCTGGACAAATAGCGAAAGAGAAAAAGAATTAATAGGAGTAGAGAGGAAAGAGTGATATGAGCACAAAGTGCCCTTTGGGTACAAAGAAAAAACAACAAATAGCTGTCATTTTGAACCCTTCGCTTCGCTCGAGGGTAAACTCCGTGAAGAATCTCATTTATAAATTGGGAGATCCTCCCCCCCCCCATTGTTTTCTCCCTAATGCCTCCAATTCCCTCCGTTTATGATATGCTGTAAGCATAACAATCACAACACGTTACAATAATAACGTAAGAAAAATATGTTTCATTTTCAGTTCTCTCTTTTTTATGATCTCAAACTTCTATCAAAAATATTTTCTTCTGTTTAAATCTCTTGATCTATCCAGTATCCAAAACAAAAATCATGGTACCGGCCGTACCGGTTATTCCCGACACGCTATGATTTGAGCCTTTATCGTTAAACATCTGTTATACAGCAATTCCGCAACAAAGTATTTTAGCTCACCATAAGTCATTCTATTTACGATATTTTAGTGGTAAACGCCTTGTTTGAGCAAATTCGTATTGACGTTGAAGTATTTTATTGACATAAAAACTGATACATATATAATGTATCATATATAGGAAAGGAGGGTCTGTATGAGGAAGAGGTTAAAGATGTCGGCAGAGGAAAAGAA
>Ga0208648_1002678_pt1 | contig 12056 bp, 9 predicted proteins | sample AntAceMetag02UKL_FD_184772 | JGI IMG/M metagenome (GOLD analysis project Ga0208648, IMG submission 184772) | Saline lake microbial communities from Ace Lake, Antarctica - Antarctic Ace Lake Metagenome 02UKL (SPAdes) (version 2) | ecosystem: Environmental > Aquatic > Non-marine Saline and Alkaline...
TTTTTACAATAATCCATCTATGAATTGCATATTCTGCATAAAATTTTTGAAGATCCGTTTTTTTAAAAATCTCTTTATTTTTTGAGATAAACTCTTCCAATTCTTTTAGAGATATCATACAAAGGAAATTAGTAAGAAATTTTACTTTAATTCCACGAATATCTTGCACCTTATGGGGAATTTTTTCATCAATAAGTTCGATCTGTTTCATAAGCTGTTTCTTTTTCATATCAAAAACTTTCATTTCTTCTATGGAAAAATTCTGAGACTTTATCGTATCTTCCAGCCTTTCTAAATTATGCATAATAATTGCTCTTAAAAACTTGATTTCCAATAAATCAAACCCATTAATATTTTCCATTACATAATGAATTGCTTGATTTATAACACCAAATCTAAAAGCATCTCCTTTCTCAGAACTTATATCATTTCCATATGAAAGATATGGATACTTTTCTAATAATGCAGCAAAAAATTCACGATTGTTTATTTCTAAATCCCCTAAATATGCCACTGCGCCAATATCAGCACGATTTACCATACGAATTTGCCAACCTTGTTTTTGTTTTATCACTCGGTCTGTTGCAGCTTTCAACCCAATCTCCGAAGAATATTCTTCTATTTGTATATAATTTGGTATTTCAGAAACATCTGTTCCTTCAGGAACTAAAAGGACAGTTTCTTTTGGAAGTTTAAAATCACCAAGTATCATTGTATCGTATGGTGAGACATTGACTAACTTTTGCTCAAGCTCTTTAAACGGTAATACAACGGCATAGGGATGTTTTTTTCGCCAACCCTCTACATCATCTGGAACTAATTCACCTAAAGAAAAATGAAGAACAGGCCTAAAAGAAGCCTGTTCTTCTCCCCATTTACTCTCTTTTGTATCAACATCATATGTTGAAGAAAATATGTTAATAGCACCGGCTTTTAAAATGCCATTTTTAGGAAATACTAATGTTCTATGTACAGCAAATAGTTTTGATCTGAGTTCATCTAATGTTGGAGGTTTAATTCCATGCTTTTTTGAATGTTTATCTTTAATTAAATATAGCATTTTATCATAGGTATCTTTATCACCTGCGGAAGGTGCCAAAACAAAGTTATTTGCCCAAGCAAAGTTTTGACAAAGGAAAGCCATCGTTACCGCAAGGGCGATAACTTTTATGAATAGTCTTTTATGTATTACTTTACTTTTCATTCTTCTCCTTCGACTCCTTTCAGTCGCTCAGGATAAAACCTCAAAATCCATTTCATTTAGAGAAAATGCAACGCACCCTTTTATCTAAGCTCCTTTAGGGTTAGACACAAAAACATTTTCTTTTCTTACATTCTCGCAAGAAAAGTTCTCTTTTTATAAAAATAATATCAGGACATAGGATAAAAATATAAAAACTAATATAAATATCCTACTCCCAACACATTACCTGTCATTATATACGTTAATATTGTAAACTATAAAATCGGTTTTGTCAATAGTGATATTGCTAAGTATCTGCGTGGCAGGAGGATAAAAAACAAATACTAAGAAAAAGGATTACAGAAAGAGTAATTTTTTCAAAAAGAATATTTCATTACACAAACGAATATTTTTCTAAATGAATAATCCAACATCATATTAGGTATGCGGCTGCCCCCTTCAGCCGCCTGTCAAAAAATCCCCAAAGCCTTTCAATAAATATTCCTGTTAGGGTGGAAGCGCCGCCATTGTAACCCGCTATTGAAGCGACAGCGGGCGCGCAGGGGCGGGAAAAGATAAACAATCCATGGCTTGGCATGCCGTAATAACACGGCATATTACACATCCCCACATCCTAAATACCTTTTAAAATGTATTGTTGTTGCGCGCATTAATAAATAGATGTGGGGAGGAGTAATCCTCGTGAATACGAGGCTCAAGCCATTCCTTTTTAAAAGCATAAAGATTTGCCCCTTTTTTCCTTGGGAAGACATCTTGGGAAAAAACTATAGCGCCCCTAAACCGCTCGTTCCTTGCAGGGGCTTTGGCCTGACTCACAGCGGCTCGGGCGGCTAAATCGCTTCGCTTGTCCGCCCTCCCACGCTTTCCGCCAGGGATATTTCTTCCTTTTAAAAGTCCAATAGTATTTTACCGTTTGTGCCTGTGTAAGCACTTACTATAAACCGATCTGCAACGGTTTGATATAGACTGGTTTCAACGTCGCCAAGTAGGAGGCGTTGCGAAACCGTTTCGATGGGTTGCAGCGCCTTCTTTGTTTAACAAGACCTCTGTTTCGTCTAATACGTAGTAGCGTATGCTTACCTTATCCTTCCCATATTCAACACTATGGATAAGCTCAGTCATCGCGCGTTTCTTATCATATGGGGATAATGGACGGTATGCCTCAGTAAATACCTTAAGACCATCGCGCGCAACAACAATACATTTTAAAAGGTATTTAGGATGTGGGGAGGAGTAATCCTCGTGAATACGAGGCTCAAGCCATTCCTTTTTAAAAGCATAAAGATTTGCCCCTTTTTTCCTTGGGAACATCTTGGGAAAAAACTATAGCGCCCCTAAACCGCTCGTTCCTTGCAGGGGCTTTGGCCTGACTCACAGCGGCTAGGGCGGCTAAGACGCTTCGCTTGTCCGCCCTCCCACGCTTTCCGCCAGGGGTATTTCTTCCTTTTAAAAGTCTAATAGTATTTTACCGTTTGTGCCTGTGTAACTACTTACTATAAACCGATCTGCAACGGTTTGATATAGAGAGTTTTCAACGTCGAATTTTAAGAAAAGAGAGGCTGTGTTCAGCCTCTCTTTTCTTTTATGTGAATCCTCGAAGGATATTTGAACCCGTTTGAAAATACGGGTTTTAATCTATACGAGACTAGAAAAACACAAGCGAAGCGCAGTGTATTCCGTTCGGAGAGATATCCCATTGTCTGCGAGCTGTCGCGCTCCATAAAAACAGAAATATCCCCCTTGATGATTATATTGTTAGCGTTTTTAAAACTCACCGGGAAAGGTGTCTTTCCTCCCATGAAATACCGGCCGGAATAAGCGTTTCACGGAGAAAAAAATATCACGAGAATCTGACTCCGATTATTTGTTGACCATAAGTGACTATTTTAAAGTGTTTTTCATCCGATATGCGGAATCGTTGATTTTTTCGTGGTCGCCTTGACATGATGAGAATTATGATGTATAATACGCTTAATGATGTATTTAACAATAATCTATAGGACAAATTTATGAAAAGTTTAAACCTTTTCTTAAAATGCGTGTCTCTTGTAACAGTGGTTATATTTTTGTCCACAAGCATGGTGTGGGCGGTACCGCATACGCAGACATTGAAGAGTTCTCAGAACGCACTTGCTGCGGATTCGAAATTAAAAGAAGACCAAACACAATTTAAGGCAGAATATAATGAAAAAGAAAGAAACAAAAATCTGCAAAAAGAGGGAATTGGACGTCCCTGGAAACGGACGTTTCTATATCTGTTTAACAGAATAGAGGGAAAGATATTGCTAAAGATAGTTCCAGTGGCTATTGCTGCTCTTCTTCTGGCATTTTCTCTGATCATAAGTCCAGTATCAATCACTCCGACTGTAGTAGTGTCGGATACGGTGAAACCGATCCAGCCTGTTTTTGAAAAGCGTGCGAAACTGCCGAATTCCGAAATCGTTGCATTTATGGCTCGGTACCGGGAACAACTCCAGAAATTGGTTGACTGGCATGTGGGTAGATATAATCCCAAAACAGGTCTCTGCAATAGCTTTGCCGATGATCATGTAAAGGGGATCCCGCCGGAGATTGCCCGCGCGGCACATACGTTCGATCAGGCGCTATGGATCATGAAGATGGACCTACTGGGTGCGCATGAAAATGCCGCAAAGGTCTTGCAGGCGCTTTCAGAAATCCAGAACCCTGATGGATATTTTTGTAATACGTATGATTCAGGTAACCGTAAGGTTGTTTTCCAGGATGTTCATCCTGGGCCAAACGCATTTGTGATCATGGCGGTGAATCTCCATGTTTTTGCGACCGGTGGAGTTGAAAAAGGCGATAAACGGTTCGTCCCGATGGCCAGTAAGGTAGCAGATTACCTTATCAGCCGGCAAGGGAAGGATGGTTCGATACTCCAAAAGAAGGTTGGTCCTATTACCGTTGTCAGTGTCGAAGAAAACGAAGATTGTTATTCAGCGTTCTATAATCTGTATATGATTACGGGAGAACAGAAGTACCTGGATGTGGCACTCAAGGTAAAGCAATTCCTGCTGAGGTCGTGGAACAACAAGAAAGGGTGTTTTTACATGTCGCGGATGTATCTGTGGGGGTTTGATATACCTTATACTGCTGCAGCATATGACACAAGCGTGTGGGGATACATGCTTTTCGGGGACAAAGGGGATAAGGGGGAAGACTACCGTCGGGGGCTAGAATTTGTGGAGAAAAAACTGTTGAATAGCGCCGATACCGGTATTGTCCACGTTGAAGCGGACAAAAAGAAATATCCGGGCGTGTTCTGGCTTGATCCGACCTGTTGGCTGGCAATAAGTGAGTTGAACGCAGGGAACCCTGACAAAGCAAAACAATATTTTGATAACGTGATGAAACGGCAGTTTCCAGACGGTGGATTGCCTTTGAATTACTGGGATGGCCTAGGGGAGAAAAACGATCCGTATCCCAACCCTGTTTGGAAATTACATCCGTATGGAGCGACCACAGCCGCTGTTGCCGCTCAGTTGTTCGCTCTGACTGTTCAGAATCCGCAGCTGAATATTTTTCATCCCTCAACAGTGCAAGGGATCACACCGATAAAAGGGATCACGGTAAAAGATCTTCCTGGCACACACATGACGATACCGACGCTGGTGGGTCAGCCGGTATCATCTGCCGAAGAGACGAATGAAGAGATACGAAAGGAACTGAGTGGAGAGGGTATCCGTGTATTGATGCCTTCCGGGAAATGGATTCTGAGGAAACTTATTGATGGAAAAATCAACGAGAAGCTGTTTGTTCCCTTAGCCAGTCTTGATGCCAAAGTAAAAGCGGCAAAGATGTTACTTGGAGATGTTGTGAAAGAGATGAAGAACATCCCTGCGGGGATTGATCGTGCTGAACTGGTGCGCCGGGCAAAGGAGGCGGAATACGGTTTTACCGGAGGATATACGATAGGGAAAGATGTTCTAGCACACGCGGGAAGGACATATAACTGCATCTATTTAGGCAGGGAGATGGTGCAAGATGAAGATATCAGCGCAAGTGATATTGCACGTGTTATGCTCGAGGATGCGCTTCATTTCGTTGTGAAAGACGGTGATCCTGAACATATGGTTATACAGCATAGCGATACTCTAAAAAAGAAACTGGTATCGGTGGTGATGGTGAATGACCCGTTGGCCAAGGTAGTTGCAAATGATATGGCGCAAGATGTGAACAGGTCAAAAGTTCCAGATGTATTGTCAATTCCGATGATGGATATCGAAAGCATTGCTAAAGCGAAAGGCGCTTACATTCAGAACAGGCCAAAAGCAGTTTTTGTTACAGTAAGTCCGGACATCGTGAACCTGCATAATGAGATAGACAATATACCGGACCCGGACAATACCATAGTGATCCCTGTGTACGATAAGAACTATGTCGTACCGTTGGATTACGTGACCAATCTCTCTAAAAAGTATCCTAATCTTGTTGCTAAACCGATAGAGATCTCAAACCTGCAGGCCGTTTCACCGCAGGAACCTTTTGGAGTGGCAGCGATACAATACGCTAACAAACTGCTCGAGAAGAAAGGGGTAAAAGTTACGGCAACGGATCTGGATGCTGGCTGGCTCAATTCGTCTGAAGAGAAATTTAAGATAAAGAACATTTCCTCTGATAAGACAAAGATCCTTGAGATAAATCCCAAAGAACTGTCAACCGATCCAGCATCAAAAGAGATCCATAATATAGGCTCACTTCTTGCGATAACCATAACCGGCATATCTCTCCACCAACAGCTGGGAGATGATTTTGAGAAGATGACGTTTGCTGAACTTGTGACGTATATCGATGATCCCGCTTTAAAGACACATTTCCGTGAACTTGTAGCCGATCTAATGGGTATGAAGGAAGATGAGGTAGATAAGATTGATAAGATGACCGTAGCAGAATTTATAAAAGCGCCTCTTCCAGTCACAGTTCCGAGTGAATCAACGAAGACAAACTACAGCATGATGCGGGCAATCATGACAGCGGCATAAAAACGGTAAAACCATAAACGAATTATTCAAGCACATTCTTTATCGTCTTTTACAGTTAAAATTATTTACCCCTCTAAATACTCTAAGTTCATAAAACCATTTAGCTAATTCTTATTCTATCTACTTGTCATCTGCGTATAGTCTGTATTTCATTAGACGCAAAATTAAACACAATAAGGAATGTCGGCTTTATTCATTCATAAACAATATCTTCTTTCAGGCTCAATGTAGAATTCTAATAACAGAACAATTGTTTATGAATAGCCTCTTTATTAAATTATCTGCTCGTTCCTTGATGAGATAGTATACCTTACGGTATACTATCTCATCTTCGTCACTCGCTTTTATTAACAAAACCTCGTGGCGGATTAAATGGCGAATTGATTGAGGGATTTAATGAGGGATTAAATGAAGGATTAAAATCTTTGTGTTTAGCTGGGATGCAGAATCCTGGCAAACAAGCAAAAGAATTATCTGATCTGTTAGCCGGCCTATTAGCAAAACCTTTTTCAATGCTTCCTCTTTCAATATCTATTAGATTCCACTTCTTAAGCTCAAGCATGCCATTGGTAATAATAGGAGAGAATTAAGTGTTCTGAGCTAGCCCGGATTTAACGGACACTATAAAATAGAGACAAAACGAATGGAGGTGTCCGATGAAGAAAAGAGGAAGGTATCCGAAAGAGTTTAAAATTGAAGCTGTTAGACTACTCAAAGAAGGCGGTAGACCAGCAAGCGAACTAGCAATGCAATTGGGTGTAAAACGCACACTCCTTTACCGTTGGAAAGATGAAACAACAGAGAAAGGCCCAAATGCCTTTGGAGGATCCGGTAGACCTAAATCTGACCAGCTCAGTGAAATTACTAAACTGAAGCAAGAATTAAAAGAAGTGAAGGAAGAGCGTGACATCTTTAAAAAAACCGCGGCGTACTTTGTGAAGGACCCCAGATAAAATACGCCTTTATTAAGAGCAATAGTAAGCAATATAGGGTCCGAAAGATGTGTAGAGTACTAAGGGTCAGTGCAAGTGGTTATTATGCATGGAAATCAAGACCAGTAAGCAAAAGAAGCCAGATTGATCAGTATTTGGTTGCAAAGATTCAAGATATTCATGTTGAATCAAAAAAGAATTATGGTACGATAAAAACATGGAAAGCTCTCAAAGCAAGGGGGATTTCTTGCGGCAAGTATCGAGTAGCTAGGCTTTGAAAAATACATGGTATTGAAAGTAAGCGACGTAAGAGATTTAAAGTTACTACAATGTCGAAGAATACTGAATGGATAGCACCAAATCGACTTAATCGCTGTTTTCAAGCCATGAACCCAAATCAAATATGGGTTGGTGATGTGACCTTTATAGCAACAAAGAAAGGTTGGTTATATTTGGCTGTTTTGCTTGATCTATTTTCACGTAAAGTAATTGGGTGGTCAATGTCAGATAAAAACAATAAACAGTTAGTTATTAATGCCCTTGATATGGCCTTAGAAAGACGTAGGCCGCAATCAGAAGTATTACATCACACAGATCGGGGCAGTATTTATGGCTCAGATGATTATCGGAATAAATTAATTACATCTGGTCTTGTGCCAAGCATGAGCCGAAAAGGAGATTGCTACGATAATGCTGTAGCAGAAAGTTTCTTTAGTACATTGAAAAATGAATTGGTTTCTGAGGAAAGATTTACATCAAGAGATCATGCAAAGTCCGAGATATTTGAATTTGTGGAGATCTTTTATAACAGGCAGCGATTACATCAATCATTGAATTATATTACTCCAGAAATGATGGAATTAAAAGCTGTCTCATAATTAACCCGTCCGTTAAACCCGGGTTAGCTCATTCCGTCCCCAGAACTATTATTGCATTCACAGTATAAAGAATGATTTAAATTATTATAATTATCTAATATAATGGGACTTCACGATATGATTAAGAGAAGTTATTTATTAAGGAGCACTTGTGTATTTTTGATTTTCCACTACAACTAAATTCTTCTTAATATTATTTTGCCTATTTTTTATCCCCTCTTCACTTCACGCATCTACTAATAATTCAAAAAAACCTTTAGTTATTCTTATAGATGATTTTAATGCTTTATATTCATGGAAGAATCTATTAGGCGGTGGGATGGGAGGAGACGATGAAAAACCCGGGATATGTTTAGTATCCTATGAATCAGACCCTAAAAATGTTCTTGGTCATACTGGAGGATCGATCAGGCTTTCGTACAATGTCTCAGAATCAGGGTCTTTTTCTTATTATTTTGTTGTTTTAGGTCGTAGAGGAACGATAAAAGAACTAAATTTGAGTAAATTCAAATATCTAAGTTTTTGGATAAAGGGCCTTTCAGGTGGAGAGAATTTTAAAATTGAACTACATCAGGACGTAAACGATGATGGGCGTTTCACATATGGAAAAGATATTGTCTCCTCGGTTTATATTGATAAATATCTAAAGGCGGGTGTTACTAAAAACTGGCAAAAAATTATTATACCATTAAAAGACTTTTTAGTAATAAGAGATATGTCAAAGGTCTGCGAAATGGTATTTACCTTCGAAGAAAATAAGGCAGATGTTAAAAAAAGTGAAATATTTATAGATGATTTATTAATTGGGAGACAGGACATTGATACAAACATTAAGAAAATACCGCCTGATAAAGCTACTTTTAAAGCTGATGGAGACCTAATTCGTAATAATTATTTATTTAATAGACATAGCATTCTTGAAATTGAAGCAAACCCTGATATATATGAAGTTGTCTGGTTTGAAATGTCGCGGGATAATGGCCGGTCCTGGCATCGAATTGCTGCCGCATACAATCCTAACGGGAAGATATTCGCCTCAAAGTGCGGTATGGATAACTTTTGCGATAAAAAAGATTTATGGTTAAGGGCTGTTTCTGTTACCCCGTTAGGACAGGTTGTTTCTATGTCTTTGTGTGTGGTTGGGTGTTCGGTTATACCCTATACATGTTTTGATTTGCTGGATGATTTGCAAAAACAGTCATTTTTATATTTCTTGGAAAATCAGAACAGAAAGACCGGCCTTTTCAGGGATACGGGAAGCAGTAAAGATTCAAGCACCGCTGTTACGGGTTTCGGGCTTGTTGCCATGTGTATTGGCGCTGAGCGGGGCTGGATCAGTAAGGATGAGGCAAAAAGACGTGTATTATTGGTGATGGATACCTTTACGAAAGACAGGAAAAAGAAAACATGTGATGACAAACCTAAAAAACAGTTAAACAAAAAGACTGATAAAGAAAAAAGTAGTTTGTTAGAAAATATTTTTGATTTGGAACGCGCCGGGGAATTTATCAATAGCGTTGTTGCTGTAATTAAAAAACCTGTTAAAGATATATTCTCAAAAACCGGGGAGAAAAAACTATCAGCCAAAGAGATCAAAAAGGGAAAGCCCCCTGAAATCGAGGATAAGGATGGATTTTATTATCATTTTATTAAGTCTGATACAGGAAAGAGATCGGGGAACTCGGAAATATCTACTATAGATACAACTCTTCTATTATGCGGGATGATAATAGCGGGTGATTATTTCGGCGGCAGGATAAAAAAACTGGCAGAGAAGATATACAGGGGAATTGACTGGATGGCATTTTGTGACGAGAGGTATGGTGGCAAATCGATGTTTCTTATGGGATGGACACCTGAAAAAGGGTATTTAACGGGAAGATGGGACTTCTTTTCGGATGAAACGATTCTTGTGACGCTTCTTGCCGCGGCATCACCCTCTTACAATGTTCCTTCAAAAGTATATTATGACTGGGTAAGGCAGGTTGGAAACTATGGCGGCGGCAGGTCCTTTATCTATTCATGGTACGGCGCGTTGTTTACGCATCAGTATGCAAACTTATTTTTTGATTTTAGAGACCTGAAGGATCGCAACCAGACAAACTGGTTTCAGAATTCTAAAGCGGCAACGCTCGCAAACCGAAAGTTTTGTATGGATGAGGCGGGTAATTATAAGACATATAAACCGAATTGCTGGGGAATAACTTCCGTTTATACGCCTAAAAGCTATACGATGAAATACGGTACGCTGCCTAACGGTGATAATTGCCCTATGCATGACGGGACGGTATCCCCTCTCGGGGCGGGGACATCAATAAGTTTTACGCCATTTTATTCTGTATCGGCCATTCAGTATATGCTGCAAAAATATCCTAAGATAAAAGGAAGGTATGGTTTAGTAAATTCCTTTAACCTTCAGGACGTTTTTTACGCCCCTACGGATTACGGGCTTGATACGGGGGCATTTCTTTTAGCGCTGGAGAATTTCAGAAGCGGTTTTGTATGGAAATATTTTATGGAGAATAAGCATATAAAAAATGCCCTTAACAAAACCGGTTTCAAAAAAGATAGCAGGTATGTGAAATCAAAGGCGGATATTAAAGGTATATGCGCCTTTATTGAACGATTCCTTTCGCGGAAAAATCCGGATATAGACACGGTAAAGGGGATGTTTAGCGGGATGGAAGAATTGGTGAATGCAGGGGACGAAGAGGCATTCAAGCTGTTTATTCAATATAATAACCATGTTTATAAAAAGATCCTGAAATGGCTGGATAGACAAAAATACCGGTTAGATACTATTGAAACAGAATATTTGAAGTTTCTTGCCTTAATTCGTTTGTATCAGTTTGATAAGACAGAAACACAGTTTGATAATTTTATTAAAGCGCTGAATAATAGCGGCAGTCGTGAAGAATGTTATAAAAATCTAAAGTATTATATTAAGCGTATCATGTCTTTAAACATACTTGAAGACTACACGGATAAATTATGTAATATGTATTTTAGTTTGGCTGAAGGGTTAAAGGGTTGTGACATTGAGAGTGATATAAAGGGATTTGCGGACTGTTCATTTAAAAGCGGTAAATATTCACAGGCATACAAATTTTATAATAAGTGCCTTAACGGCATGAAAAAAAAGCTTAATACGGGAGAATTTACCGGGCTGTGCAGTAGGATATCAAACAAATATTTTAATATCGAGAGGTATGATTATTCGTCGTCAATAGACCTGCTGCATATAGATTATCTGCTGTCAAAAAAAACACAGGATGCTGCGAATATAGATTATATTCTATTGTTAATTAATCGTTACTATGAGCTTGAGAGATATTCAACGGTAGTAAATCTGGTAGATAGATTTCTTAAATATTATCCTGATAATGAAGCTATAGTATATGTTCTTTTAATGCGGGGGATGTGCGGCAGGAAAATGAAGAAATATGATCATGCAATCGAAGATTTCAAGACGATCGCGGATTCGGATGCTGATAGTGAAATCCTGGGCCGTGCATTGCTGATGTTGGGGGAAATATACATGGTTAATGGTAAAAATAAGAGGGCATTGGATTATTTTAACAGTGTTATTGAAAAATCTCCTGATAGCGAAATGGCGGATACGGCACTATATAATAAAGGAATTATATTATATAGTGATAATAATCTTTCTGATGCGGAGAAAATATTTAAACATATAGCAGGAAATGAAGGCAATTATAAGTACGGAGCAGAAAAGTATTTAGAGAAAATAAATAGTAAAAAAGGCGTTACTGATATAGGGAAATAAATATGCGCCGCCGGGGGTGTATATGGTTAGACCCTTCCTTAAGGGATGGGAAGGTCTACCCAGCAGGGTGGTCTGCTTAGGATTAAAGTTTCAATAGGAAATATATAATCCATTTGTTATAATATAATTGCTCAAGCGTTATAAATAAATCGAGTAAGACCATGTCCCACTTCGTAAATGGGACATGGTCTTACCAGAAATCAGGTAAAATCACCCTTGAGGCAGCTATTATGAAGCCTAAGATAAGGATTC
>Ga0208648_1002679_pt1 | contig 12056 bp, 13 predicted proteins | sample AntAceMetag02UKL_FD_184772 | JGI IMG/M metagenome (GOLD analysis project Ga0208648, IMG submission 184772) | Saline lake microbial communities from Ace Lake, Antarctica - Antarctic Ace Lake Metagenome 02UKL (SPAdes) (version 2) | ecosystem: Environmental > Aquatic > Non-marine Saline and...
CCATATCCTTCTGCTATATCTTTCTTCCTTGAGCGCTGAGGGTTAGCGCTTCACTGCGTGTCACTCGAACCCTTGAATCCTTGACCCCTTGTACCCTCTGAGATTACACCCGCTTAATTAGAAATAACCCACTTGTTTTATCTTAATTGACTACAACTAATCGGGAGATAATCCTATTTCAATTGTTTTTTTTAAAATAAAATTTTATAAGTTTATGAATAAACCGGTATGGTTTTTAGTGGTTATCGCGACTTTTTACGAAGCCATCAACTTTTTATAAAACTAATATTAAAAGGATATTATGAGAAGCGCATTTTATATCTCTGATAGCACCGCCATAACTGCCGAGGTGTTTGGCTATGCCCTGCTTTCATTATTCACGGAAGAGTTTAATCATATCACGATTCCATTTGTCGAAACCATTAAAAGAGCAGAGCAGGTAAACGAAAAAATCGAAAAAAGTTTTCAAGACAGTGGGCTCCGTCCTTTAGTGTTTCAAACAATAGTAAATACTCAGATAAAAGAAATTATTTCTTCAGGCCCGGGCATAAGTTACAATTTTTTGGACCAGTTTGTTCCTCAGCTTGAAAAAGCGCTTGGTATCAAGGCTAAACCGGAAAAACATCGTGCTCATAGTATTCACGAACGAACCTATGATATTCGAATCCAAGCCGTTAACTTTGCCATAGCCAACGATGATGGCGCCAGTCTTAAAGATTATGATAAAGCTGATATTATTCTAATAGGTGTTTCCCGTTCGGGTAAAACACCAACCAGTTTGTATATGGCTATGCAATACGGTATTAATGCTGCTAATTATCCATTCACTGAAGATGATATGGTCGATGCACTGAAATTGCCGGATGCATTGCATGCACACAAGAAAAAACTTTTTGGTTTGACTATAGACGCAAAACTATTGCATCAGATTCGCTCCAAACGACGAGCGAACAGCCGTTATGCTTCGCTTATTCAATGTCAAATGGAACTTCAAGAAACAGAAAACCTGTATCGAACAGAAAAGATTCCATTTATTAACAGTACGCGGTTTTCGATTGAGGAAATTTCCACCAAGATTCTGGCGGCAACCGGATTACAGCGACGTAAATATTGATGGCGTCGTAAAAAGTAAAATTTGTTCGTTCTGTGAGCATTTTTTGGGATTCAGATTAATCCGGGTACAAATGACCTTCAAATAACTCAACTGTAGTTTTTTCCGGTTATCGCAACAGTTATAATTAAATTAAAACCAGAAAAAACTCATGTATAACAAATCGTAAACAAAGAACCGGCCATAATAAAAACAGCAATTATGCCAATAATTCAATCTTTTATTGATAACAATACAGCAACAGGTTCTTTGCTAACGATTTCTAATACATTCAAACAGTTTTCTAATTTAAATTTAATCACAACTGAAGACTGATGGCGTCGTAAAAGTAAAATTTGTTCGTTCTGTGAGCATTATCTTTTTCCAAAACTGCTCTGGGCCAGGATTCTTTACTTGTTTGCAATACTATGGCTGGTCACTTGATCACGATGATTAACCTTTTCTCAATTTCCGGCTGTCACCTATGCGGAGGGTCAGTTTTATGGAATCAAAGTATTCTATCAGCGGGATTAAATACTTGCGGGATACTAATGCTATTTCCTTAAATTGAGGTGTTGTGATTTCTCCATGTAACTTCAGATAAGCCACAAGCTGATCTTTTAATTTGTTTACCGCCTGCGCATAAAAATAAAGATCTTCCTTTACTTTAAGCAGCAGTCCTTCATTAACAAGCAGCATTAGCACGTCTTTTGCCTGTTTTGTATCAACATCAAACGATTTGCTCACGTCCTTGAAGTAGGGCGGCGTGAGACCGCTTTCAAGATATGTATCCAGCATTTTTGCCTTTATATCAGCCTGGTCAACTTTAAGGGAAACTGTATGCGAGGATAAACTAACGGTATTTTCGTCCTGGATAATTGTTTTATCTTTTATCATTTGCCCGAGCATAAGATGAAAAAGCTTTGTTTGCAGGGCGGGAGGGAACTTTGATCTTAATTCTTCTTTAGGCATACCGGCCTTTAAGGGATTTATTTTATGGTAATTTGACAGGTAATCAAGTGTTTCTTTTTTTAATTTTTCAATGCCGTTATTATGAACGTAGATCCGGCTTTCCCTGTCAAAACAGACAATCGATTTTTTTGATAAAAGGTTCTGTATAGTGCTATCAAGCTGCTTTTCAAGAAGATTAGTCATTATTTTAAGGTCGGAAAAGGAAACACCAGTATAGCCTGAATCATCAACATGAGATAAAATTATATCTTCTGGTATGTTGCCGACAATTTCTTTTAACCGTTTAATCACATCCGGCTTAAAGCGTTTGTGCTTTCCGGGTATTGGATTTAATATATGCCCGCCGCCGATAGTTCGTATCGGGGAATAACTTCTTATAACAAACCTGTCGTCTTTTACTACCACGACCGGAGAGTCGAGCCGTATCTGGGCTAAAGTTGTTTCACCAGGGGCAAGCTCCTCTTCTTCGAGCAGAATAAGAATGCCCAGCACTTCGCTGGTTCCTGTATGAAATCTCACGCGTGTCCGGTTTTTAGCAGATTTTTTGTTTCCTTTAATATAATTTAGCAGGACATCAATCATAAAGCTCGGTTTTAGATCGCCCGGGGTCGATAATACCTGGCCGCGTGTTACAGATGACTTTTCAAGCCCCTGAAAATTAATGGCTGTGCGCATTCCAGCTTCAGCAGCATCCAGGCTTTCGTTATGTACCTGAATTCCACGCACCTTTGATGTAATACCTGACGGATATATCATGATGTTGCTGCCGACATGAATGTTTCCTGATATAAGTGTCCCTGTAATTACAGTTCCAAATCCTTTCATGGTGAAGACGCGGTCAACAGGAAGTCTGAACAGGCCTGTTGTTGTGTGTACGGGTACTGAAACAGCCAGTTCGTTAAGGGTTTTGATAAATTCCGGGATTCCTTTGCCTGTGGCAGATGATACAGGAACAATTGGACTGTTTTCCAGAAATGTTCCTTTGAGAAATTCCTTGATGTCTTCCAGTACAAGCTCCATCCATTCTTCATCTACAAGGTCGGTTTTAGTCAGGGCAACAAATCCGTGTTTTATGCCTAAGAGAGAACATATTTCCATGTGTTCTCTGGTCTGGGGCATTACGCCTTCGTCAGCGGCAATAACAAGAACTACGATATCAATTCCTGTAGCCCCTGCCACCATGTGTTTTATAAATTTTTCATGTCCCGGCACATCAACGATTCCAATATGCTGTCCGCTGGGAAGATCCATTGAGGCAAAGCCTAATTCGATTGTTATGCCGCGAAGTTTTTCCTCTTTTAAACGGTCTGTGTTGATTCCGGTAACAGCTTTAATAAGCGATGTTTTGCCGTGATCAATATGTCCTGCTGTTCCTAATATTATTTGTTTCAAATCTTATGTTTTCCTGTTTTGATGTTAACTGCTCAGGTGTTGAGACCTTTTACCTAAAAGCCTTCAGCCTTCAGCCTGTCCACCTGAATAATTACACGCAATAAATCTAAAAATCAAGAGACATGGAATAAAGAATCGAGACCCAAAGGAACAGGTTTTTCAGGATTATTGTATATTGACTTTCAGAAAAAGATCACCGTTCCGGTCGTCTGATATCTTTTTCCCCAGGCCTTTTAATCTCAGCATGGTTCCGTCACTGATGCCAGGAGGGGCTGTAACCCTTATAAGTCTTTTATGAAAACCCCATGGGATATTAACCAGCTTACTTGTTCCTTTAAGTGCTTCACCGGAAGTTATATCTATAGATCCGTAAAGATGAGGTTCATTACTGCGTCCTATGGGACGAATAACCTGAAGACGGCATGTTTTTTTCTTTACAGTTGCTTTGCGAATTTTCTTGCTGATATCAGGTTCAGGCAAAAGCAGAAAAATTTTTAATAATATAATTCCGAAAACAAATCCGCCAATATGCGCCCACCATGCTATGCCTGCTGTCTTGCCACTGGTTAGCGCAGCTTGAAGAAACTGCAGGACCAGCCAGAACCCGAGGAAAAAAAATGCTGATATCTCAATAAAATAAGGGATTATAAAAATTGGAATCAGTGTTAATATTCTGGATTTTGGATAAAGTATAAAATAGGCGCCCATTATGCCTGCTATTGCGCCGCTTGCTCCTATGACAGGTGTAGCTGAATTAAGATTAAAAACAAAGTGTGAAAAGCCTGAGGCCATTCCACAGAGCATATAAAAAACAAGATAACGCAGAGGGCCGAGGCGATCTTCTACATTGTCTCCAAATATGTAAAGGAACCACATGTTACCTAAAAGATGCCAGAATCCTCCATGCAGAAACATAAATGATACAAGAGAAAAAATCTGCTGACCTGTTGTGAAATATTGGGCAACATGGGGGACAGAATACCTTGCCGGCACGAGTCCATAGAGATATATAAAGTGTTCAATCCCCGGGCCATGACCCAGTTCCAGTAAATATATTATTACATTAACAGCAATGAGTGAATTGTTGACTACAGGATAATTTTTAGAAGGGATTGTGTCGCGTAAAGGTATCATGGGTGATTCGGGTTGTGGTGCCGGAGGTCGGAATCGAACCGACACGAACTCAAAGCTCGGAGGATTTTGAGTCGCATATTCCGGTTTTAATAAATTGCTTATAATTTTAAGTAGTTAATATAACAACAGTTTTTTCCCTGGCTTTTGTTTAGGTTTGTTTAAGTTTGAATAGTTTTGACCTTGATGGTTACAAAAAGGTTACATTTTTATGCTTTGTGATTCAATTTGAATGTCTCAATATGTGGTGCGTTGATTAACGACAATACTACATATAGATTTTCTTTCTTGCAAGTTTTTAATAAATAATAATAATATTTTTATACAAATGGAATCGCCATTAACGATTATTGCTCATATCGTTATTTATGGCGCGATTTAATATCATAGACCTTGCAGTATAATATTCTGTAAGGCATTAGTATTAAACAAAAAACGGGGCTTTCCTTGCTGTCTGGGTGGGGGATTCCCCGTTTTTTGGTTTTTGGGTAGAAAAATAGAGTGGTCACAAAAATTTAAAGTGAGGTTTTAAAATGATGGATTTAAAAACGGCACGTTTCATGAAGAAAAAAACACAGTTTGATTTGACACTCAAAACAGGAATTCATCAGAGCAAAATATCAAATTTCGAGAGTGGGTATTTGAAACCCAGTGAAGATGAAGTCAAACGGATGGCTGAAGCCCTGGGAGTGAAAGCAGACGATTTGAATTGGAACAATGAATAAGGAATCAAATTCATATATCCCGCGCAAGCGGCTTTACACGGTCGCAGAAGCCGCTGAATACCTGGGCCATACTGTTTGGGGGCTTAGGTCTTTAATCTGGTCTAAAACCCTGCCCGTGGTTCAAAATGGCCGGAAGCAGTTTGTGGACATATTTGATTTGAATACTTTCATAGAAAAAAACAAAAATTAACATGATAGCAGAACTAAAACAAAATATTGATCTTGTTTCAATAGTCGAGTCAGCAGGAATTCCGCTGAAAAGTTCCGGGCCCCGGATGGTCGGAATATGCCCCTTCCATGACGATAAAACGCCCTCTTTTTTTGTCTTCCCTGATAACCATTTCAAATGTTTTGGGTGTCAGGCAAGCGGCGACGTTATTACTTTTGTGCAAAAGCTGTATGGCTTGACCTTCCCGGATGCCCTTAAATACTTGGGTTTAGAGCAGGGCCGCGTAACGCCTAAAGTCAAAAAAGATATTGAAAGACGAAAGTTAGAAAAACAAAAAGCGGAAACAGATAAACAATTTGAAATTAACCTTCAATATACCCTGGCAATATTGGTTGATGCGACTCACAAGGCAGTGAAAGAGATTAAAACAATAGATAATTTTGAGAAGTATGGGGACATTTTACAACCGCTGCCATGGTGGGAATATAATCTTGAACTTTTAAACTTTGGAAGCAGCGAAGATCGGGAAGCGGTTTGCCGGGAATTTAAGAATTTTGAAGTACTACAAGCAAAAAGAATCTGGAGCGACGACTTTAACTACTTGGAATGGTTGAAGGAATTTAATAACAAAAGGAATGCCGAAGATGAATGGAAAATTGACCTGCACTTTGCAGGAAGTAAAGGAAACCGTAAAGAAGCACTTAACGCTTGATGATTATACAATCGTCGAAATTATACTTGCAGTGGTCGTCGGAAATTTATTTAAAACTGATCCGCTATGGCTTCTTATTATAGGGGCTTCTTCAACGGCAAAAACAGAACTTTTGGCAGGTCTGGATGGTTTACCAATTATTCGTTTTATATCAGATTTAACGACAAACACTTTAATCAGTGGGAAAAAGGATGCCTCTTTACTTCCAAAACTCAACGATAAAATACTCATAATGAAAGATTTTACCACAATTCTATCAAAAAGGCCGGATGACTTAAAAATCATAATGGGTCATTTGAGAGAGGTCTATGACGGAAAGCTGTCCAAAAGCTATGGGACAGGTGACTCTGTGAACTGGACGGGCCATGTGGGCTTTCTGGGTGCCTGTACGCCTGTATATGACAGGAAGCATGGCGTTATTTCACAGATGGGCGAACGGTTTTTATTATACAGGAATACGAATAAAGATGATTGCAAATCTGGCATTCAGGCCCTTGCAGGATTTGGCCATGAGGTAAAGATGCGATCTGAGATAGTAAGTATATTCAAGAAATTCCTGAACCAATTTAAAAAAATCAATCTAACTATCCCGGAGCTTTCAGAGGACATGCAATATAAACTGGTAGCATTAGCGACACTGTGTGGACATGGCAGGTGTGCTGTCCATAGAGATCCTTATGCTAAAGATGAAATTACTTATATGCCTGAGCCGGAAGGAAGTCCGAGACTTACAAAACAGCTATTTCATCTCGGGATTGCCCTCATGGCTGTCCATGAAAAAAATGAAATCACAAATTATATTTATTCCGTTTTGGTTAAGGTGGGCCTCGATCTTATACCAAGGCTACGATTTAACATAATAAAGCATTTGTGGGAATCCAGGGCACTTCAGGGCACAGGTTATTCGTTAAGCACAACAGATGTTGCGAAGGGAACCGGTATCCACGGGAGAACGTCCCTGAGAGCCTTACAGGACATGAGCATTATAGGGATGACAAAAGGTGAGCTTAATGAAACAGCACATGGCGGAGCTTACATTTGGCAGCTATCCAGAAAAACAATCGAACTTATCGGCGTGAGTGAGGTCTTTGATGATTAATCTTTGCGACACCTTTATCGGGGATACTATAACTATCTATTATATATATAAATATATAAATATGGATATTGGTGTCTTAAAGATTTCCTTAAATTGATGGTGTGCTTATGGTTTTGGATGGCATTCCTTCCATAAGCGGGGTAAGCGGTGGGGACTAAACAAAGGGGGAAAACGATGAACAATTTAGAACAGTATTTATTTGATAACCAGGAACTTATTGCAGATTTTTTGAAAGACAACAAGGAATTATTGAATGAGATCAAAACCAGATTTGAAAATTTTTCTCAATCAGGAGATTTCGTGGGCAGATATTTATTATCACAAGCTCTATTGCAGATTTTAAAGGTAGCAACAACAGAAAGCAAGGCATTGTTAAAGACAGAAATGGCGTTAGCAGGTGTTAATATCACAGATGCTGGAGGCAGTTGTTAATATGTGTAATGATAACAGGTACATAGGGCATGTATATTAGTGGCGATCTACCGAAGAACAAGCGAGAAATCAGTCTCGTGTTCGTAAGAGAAATGTTTATCATTTAAACTTGAGGGTCACAGATGGAAAAATTAAAAGCGAAAGAAAGCTGGACAAAAGAGGCAAAGCAATTTTTTAAACATATTAGTTTGAAATTTCAAATTGACGAAAAACATCATGCGGTATTTTATGGAACGGTCGAAAATCTCAATGATTTTTACCTGGCAGATGCTCTTATAAAAAAGCAGGGAATGACCTTTGAAACCGAGACAAAACAAATCCGTAAGAACCCAGCGTGTCAGATAAAGAAAGATTCATGGTCGGCTTTTTTGTTGGGTTTGAAAGCTTTGGGTTTACATGAATATCAAGCGAAACTTGGCAGACCTGGAGGTTAAAAATGTTGAAAGAACGAAAAAACTTAAAAGATAAATATTCACCTGAATACTTAGAACAAATCGAACATAAGGATTTTTTAGGTCAATTGACAAAAGATGAAATAAAAATTGCAAAGGCAAATGGACTTCTTCGCTGGGATTTGTGGGCCAAAGCGGGGCGGGTTGCGCTTCTTACTGGGAAGCAACATCAAAAAGGAATCCGGTTAGCTCCTATCTTCGATTTTCATGGTGGGATTGATGAAAAATACAAAGCAAAAAGTTATTTAATTCCAGATTACAAGGCACTTGACAATGTTTGATAATATGTATATATTTAAAATAATTAAATATAAATTTATTTCAGGAGCGCATTTTGTTCTCATTTGAGGACGGTGCGCTTTTTTGTTCTAAGGACGTGACCGTCTTGTATTGCAATTAACTGGAAAACTAAAACTAACCCTGTATAGATGCGTAACCGCATGAAAACAGGCACCGGGCGACAGAGCGTGACCGCTTCTTGAGTCAGGAACGGCAATCGTAATTAAACAATAACCCTTCAAAGGGAGAAATAAAATGAATAAATTAGAGACACTTAGGAAACTATTTAAAGAAAAGATTGAAAGGCTAAAAGCGATCCGAGATCTTAACCCAGATGCTTTGACAAAAGAAATAAGAACTGAACGTGGTTCTTTGTTAGCGGAAACAGAGCAGCTTTCTGAAGATCTTGATGCAGAAAAACGCATGATTTCGAGTGATGATCGGCTGAACGACAACACAGATCCGAACCCCGGAACGGGGTTTCTTACTGAGGGCGATGAGTCAAGCGGCGGTGAAAATTCAGGAAATAATTTGATTTTTCAATCGGCAGACGGCCGGTCACACAGGGCTATGCCTGTTAATCAAAGGTTTTCAAATCAGCAATCACAAGGCATGGGTTTTGATAATATCGGGCCTGGTTCGCTGGGTAAAATTCTGCGCGCAAAGATTCTGGGCGATCCCATGTTGTTAAATGATGCTGAACGCCGGGCAATGGGTGAAGGGATTGGTAGCTCCTCAGGATATTTTGTTCCTTCTCTGGTTTCCGGTTATGTCATAGACCTTGCAAGGAACGCGAGTTGCTGCATGAAAGCAGGAGCCTGGACATTGCCTATGGATGGGCCGGAAGTTACACTGGTTAAGGTGCTAACAGATCCAACAGCATATTGGAGAGCAGAACACAGCGCAATTTCAGAAAGTGACGGAAGCTTTGCTCCTATTAAATTAAAAGCGGTTGTTTTAGGAACACTTATCAGAGTTTCACAGGCATTGCTTGAGGACGCACCTTCCGCAGGGGCAACAATAGAAAAAATGCTGTCTTCTGCTTTAGGGCTTGAACTGGACAGGGTTTGTTTGCTTGGGGATGGTGTAAACAGCCCAAGAGGTTTGTTTAATTGTACTGATATTAATAGTTACAGCATGGGTGCTAATGGCGCGGCTCCAACAAATTACGATCCGTTTTCATACGCGACTCAGTATGTTCTGGAAGATAATGGGCTTCCAACATCGGCTATCATGGCCCCGCGAACTTTTGGAACTCTTGACAGGTTAAAGGCAGCTACTACAAATCAACCACTGGATTCCCCTCAGTCATACAAAGATCTGAAAAAATTCTACACAAATCAGATCCCGGTTGATCAGACACAGGGGACGTCAGATGCGGCTTCGTGTGCGTTTGTCGGTGACTTTAAGAACGTAGTGGTTGGAATGAGGAAATCCCTAACCATTGATATTTCACAGAGCGCAGGAACGGACACTTTTGCAAAGGTTGAAACTTTAATCCGTGCTTATATGCGGGTTGATGTGGCTGTTTTGAGGGAAAACCATTTTACAAAAATTATCGGAATAACTGAATAACAAAAACGGGCTGTGTTAAGGCATGGCCCGCTTTAAAAATAGGAGACTTAAAAAAATGAATAGAGATTATGAAAATTTAAAAATGGATATTGGCCTTGTGCCTCAATCAATAGCAAGTTCAAATGTTACTGGCAAATATTACAGCATGGCTGAATTTCGATCTGCTCTGGCTGTTTTATCAGTGGGAAATATCACGGCCGGCGGAACAGCGGCTTTGCAAATTATGGAAGCAAAAACAGAAGCGGCCGGATCTGCGGCGGAATTAACTTCAAGAGTCGCTACTATTTCAGCAAATGTGAAAGTGGCAAAGATGACAATAACCCTTGCCGGTGGTACAACAGGCGATACGATAACCATTGTAATTAATGGTGTCAGTAAAACTTATACTGGTGCCGCTTCGGCGGATGTTGCAAACGGAGTTTGGGCCGATGCGGGTGATGATTCGGCGGACGCTGCAAGTCTTTTGCTTTGTATGAACCACGCCACAAATGGCCTTGTAGGTGTGACGGCCACAGTTGCTTCGGCTGTTATTACCCTGGTTGCAGATGATGGGTACTATATTGACAGTGTTGCAGAGACAGGATCATTTACTACCTTTTTGACAACTGAGGCAGTCGGCTATGTGTGGCTTGATGGCCTTGACCTCACGGCTGATTTTACTCACATTGCCTGTAAAGCTACGACTGCGAGCAATACCGGGATTTGTGGTGTTACATTATTACGAGGTAAAAGCAGAAAAGCAATAACCCAGAGGGTCGGTGCTTCTTATCCTGCTTAGTTAAATAGAGAGGGGGGCTTAGGCCTCCTTCTTAACCAGTAAGGCAGGTAAATCCTCCACTGCCTTAGATCCCGAGGAGAATTAGTCAGCTCCCCGGCTCCAGTAATGTGGAGAATTTCTAAGTTTTTCGTCAATGACCGGGGGACGGTCACATGGGCTGAGTCCCATTTCCCCCGGTCAAATCTTACTCAGGTTTATTTGTTTGTTGGAGAAAAATATATGGTTTCTGAAAAAGAAAATCTGAAAATTAAAATAGTGAGGACAATATGGAATATCTTATAGGCGCAGTATCAACGTTTATCCTGATCGTTTTAATAACAGCTATCTTTGGGTGGTGGGACGGTCACAACGAAAAAAAGGAAGAGCGTGCAGCCTTCGATAAGTCAGATTTCATCAATGAAATTAAGCGGTTTGAGCCGAAAGAAGGTGACGCCATTGTTATCAGGACACCGTACACGATTAAAAGCGACGAAATAAGGCAAGAGATAAAAAAATCCTATAAAAAATTTCTTAACCTCGGCCCGAAATTCAGGCTCATTATTCTTCAGCATGGAGAAGACATCGAAATCCACAGGCCTATTATTTCCGAAAATACTGAAAATAAAACGTTAGGGCCGCAATAATGACACCAAGGACGACAAATAATGCCCCGATTGGTTGCCAGTATTTGAGCCATAACTCTTTGGGGCGTCTTGCATATTTCTTAACGAGCGGAATTTCTCTGTATCCGGCAGACATGCCGTCACTTTCAACCTTTTTCCCGATAAACAAATTGTTCCAAAGTTCTTTGAGTTTCATATTGGACATTAAGCTTTTTAAATGGCTTCTTCGGGTGCCTGGTTCTTCGGACACTTCGGGTTTATTTCTTGGGCTTCTTGTACTTCTTGAGCAAGTCTTGAATGGCTTCCTCTAAAAGATCGTTATGCCTTTTGTTTTGCTCTATGGAAAGGATTTTAAGCTTTTTCAAAAGATCGATATTGAGAGTGGTATTATAATGAGTACGTTTTTTCTTATCCATGACTAAAAATTGCATATTGATGTATTGAGGTCAATATTTTTTCTTGACTCTGTATTGCTGGCAATATATCAATATTGCAATACGATATTAAACCCCAAAACCCAAAGACAATGAAAAATTTAATAATCAACATACCTGAGACACCAGAACCCGCGAGGGCCTGGGGGCTACCTTTGGGAGCTTGGGACGTCTCAGGCTTTTTTATTTTTAAGGGGGGGGGTATGTCATGGCA
>Ga0208648_1002680_pt1 | contig 12054 bp, 11 predicted proteins | sample AntAceMetag02UKL_FD_184772 | JGI IMG/M metagenome (GOLD analysis project Ga0208648, IMG submission 184772) | Saline lake microbial communities from Ace Lake, Antarctica - Antarctic Ace Lake Metagenome 02UKL (SPAdes) (version 2) | ecosystem: Environmental > Aquatic > Non-marine Saline and...
AAAATGCCTAAAGTATATTAAAGTGCCTAAAGTTAAGGTGTCGCTTCGCTCCATTAATTTATATAAAATTAGCTGCGCCAAAGGCGCATTCATTAACTTTAGGCATTTTAGGCACTTTAGCTCACTTTAGTTCACTTATAAGTCTTCAACTCATCTAGGGTTAACACCTATATATTAAATACGTCACCGTATTTACGAATCAAAGCACTTAGCCACCGATCTACGCTGATTGTCACGGATATTTTTTCTTTTGTTATCATATAACTACTCAGGCACAGAGGGGCAAAGGCACAGTGGCACAAAAGCAAAGTAAAGAATCCTGGCCCAGAGGACCAGGCTTTGGCTATCCCCAGAGGGGATTTGCTTTGCATGAAAAAGATGAACCCTGGTCGCCTCTGGCGCCGCCGAAGGCGGGTAAACATCGAACATCGAACGCTCAACATAGAACATTGAATGTGGATATCGCTCCTGCCCGCCATCGCGAGACATACTCAATGCTCTTCGTTCTTTTGTTATCTCGCTCAGGCGAGGCGGGCGGGTCGCTCATTTTTTTAATAAAATTGAAACGCCGAAGGCGTACCTTAATTCGACGTTCGATGTTCGACGTTCCTTTTTTAAACACAAAACTCCAAGGCAAAGCCATCTATCTCTGACATGGCCCAAAGGACCAGGTTTTTCAGGACACAATAAAAACATATAGAGATTTGCAGGTCTGGCAAAAATCTTTGCCCCTCTGTGCCTTTGCCCCTCTGTGCCTTAGTAGTTACTGTATTTAAACCTGTCTGCGTTCATCCTCCAAAGGCGGACAAGTCTGTGTCTGAATAATTATTCATACAATATATTTCAAAAATGAAACAAGGGTTTTTCCATATTTTCGTTGGTCCTGCAGTTCATACTCAGGAAAATCTGACGGCAATGGCTCTAAAAGGCTGTGCTCAACAACAAGATGTGCTTTTTTTTTTACAGATCCCGCTTTTATTAAGTTTTGCAGGGCAGGCTGGAGAAAGCTCTTGTTATAAGGCGGATCAATAAAAATAAGATTAAAGGCGGCTTTGTCAGATTTGATGCAGTTTAAATTTTTTATTATATTCCATTTTATAATTTTAGATTTGTTCTCAAGCCCACATGCTTTTATATTGCGTTCTATAACAGACAAGGCATTGTTATTAATATCCATAAACAGAGCGGATTCGGCTCCGCGACTCAGTGCTTCGATACCCATGGCCCCGGTGCCTGCAAACATATCCAGAACAACCGCGTTTTTGACATTAAAAGCTAAAATGTCAAAAATCGATTCACGCAATCGGTCTGAAGTCGGCCTTGTAACCATTCCTTTATCTGAATGCAGTTTTTTTGCTTTTAAATTACCCGCTATTATTCTCAATACAATACTCCAAGCATAAGAAGACTTTTGAGACCTTTACACAACCCTTGATTCACCATCAAAAAAAGTAAAAAACCTCATTGATCCTGAGAAATCAGGGTGATAGATTAATTACAGATAACAAAAACTATCATCAACAAGTTGTAAGTGTTATGGCACAAGGCATTCTTCCTTTCAAGCATGAAGCTGAAAAAAACACAACTCAGTAGTGTTTTTATAAAACGACAATAATATCTTTTTCTGAAATTGTTGAAAAAACGTCAATTCCAACGATAAAAATATCCATATGGTTTTTTAGGTGGTGGATTTTGGGCTAGAAAATATCTTGTGTTAAAATATGAATTATGCTATAAAGGCGCTTTAAAAATATAAAAACAAGCTGATTGTTTGGGTTGTCTATTTTCTAAAAGGGGGAAGAACAAATGGCGCAAGAGAATAAAGGTTCAATAATATCCGCGGTGGTAACGATCGTAATAATAGGGTTTATATTGCAGGTTGTTTTTGTTTATGCCGACAGAATAGATTCACCGCACAAGGCTGCTGTTGAGTTTTCCAAGGCATATTTTCTGTTTGACAAGGCAACTATGAACGAACGCCTCTGCAACGCACAAAAAACAATTGATGATGTTAATATTGTAGATGAATATGTTCTGCAAACGGCCAATGGGGCTGAGCAAAGGGGTTTTGATCTAAAATATATGAAAAGCTCCATTTATCATATTAAAACCCATACAACACCTCTGGGGAAAGGGATGGCCGAAGTTGTGTTAACCTGTGCAAAGAGAAATGGCATAAATCCTCTGTATGCAACCGTGGCTAGAATCTTTCGCTTAAGCAAAACCTATCATATTACTGAAACAATTAAAGTTATTAAAGAAGACGACACGTGGAAGGTGTGTGGCAAGGTTTTTACTCTTCCTGCCGTCTGATCTTGCATGGCAACATTGAAAGACCTTTGCAAAACAACAACTGTTAAAAAAATTAAAGTCTTTGCGAACATTCTTTATCGCAAAGACTTTAATTTGAAACCCTTACAAAACAGCACTTTTTGCGCTATTTCGGTGTCAGTCTCAAATCACTTAATGTGCCCTTCCCGTTTCAACAAATCTGCATACCAGCATGCAAAATCAAACATTCCTCTGTATTTTTCATCTTTATTAATCATTCCAACACAAAACTCAAAAGCTCCTCTGCCATAGTCATTGCTATATTTTTCTTCGCTTTGTTCACATAAAAATTCACTGACAAGTTTTTGTGTTGTTCGCTTTGTGGCATCCATCCTGAGATCTATAGGGTCTTTTGGCTTTATAAAAGGATCCCACTCTTCATAACCTTTTTTCAGAATATGCTTTTGGCGACGCGGGGCCATGCTATCAAAAATATACTTTTTTCTTAATTCTTCTTCTTCTTTGGAAATTTCTGGGAAAAGTTCTGTCATAGCACTGTCCTTTGCTTTTTTGATGATGTGTTTACGCTTTGCTAATCCTTGTCTTTATCTGCCGTATCGGATTTTTTTCCTGTCCTAATTCCTAAATACGCTTCATCATAATCTGTTAAAAGAGCCATTGATAAAGGCACAAACAAATCTGCCATCTGTAAATGCTTGGAGTTTACGGCTTTTATCAGTTCAACCGATATTTCGTAAAGCCTGTTATGAATTATGTCCAGATTAACTGTGGAATATTCTTTTCCACTAACAAATCCGGACTTGCCACAGGTGTGGGCAAAACCCCCTATGGCCGTTGGTATCCCATAAAGCCTGCAGGTTATAGGCCGATATTCATACATATCACAAACCTCCTTCTCGTTAAGCAACGGGCACCTCACTCGTTCCTTTGACATGGCCTGCATTATATCATCCTCTTTTTTACCGGCTTGCAAATCGTTATAGGCCTTTTTCTTGACCTTGTGCACAGCCCTGTCGGCTCTGTTTGCCTTAACGACAAGCTGCTCTTTTTTTTTATCTTTAAAAAGTCGGTTAAACTGATTGTTAATATATAAGGCTTCGATAAGGCTGAGATCAAACAATGCATGGCAACAGTCAGAGCATTCTACTTTACATTTTACACATTCAGGAAATTCTTTTTTTACTTTTTCAAAAACAGCGCCTGTAGCTACGACCAAATCTTCGTATTTCTTAAAAAAAGGTGTGAAGTCTATTTCCATAATTTTCCCCTTGTAATTAATAAAGTTATAAAACCCCTGCTCCGCGCTTTAGTCATTATCTCTCAAACCATTACTATTGTTTCACGTGAAACACTATTTGCCAATACAAAATTTGCTAAAAATGCTGTCAACGATATCTTCGTCTGCGTTAATACCTGTGATACCGCCCAGCGCATCAATTGCATCTTTAACATCAACAGCAACCAGATCAAAAGGCATTTTCTTTCGCATTCCTTCAATAACCGACAATGCGGCCTCAAGGCTTTTATCGAGAATAAGCTTGTGCCTTAAATTAGGAATAACCGCATGTTCTGCATCAAAAGCCTCTTCGCCAAGAGATGTTTTTGCTATTAAACCTTTAAGCTCTTCAATTCCCTGATTATAAAGAGCCGATATTTTAACTCGCGGAATATTTATCCAGGAATCCGGTATATCGGGCATATATTCACCGGCAACTAAATCTGACTTGTTTATAACAATTATCAGTTTCTTTTCGCTGACCCTTTCATATATCTTGTTGTCTTCCTTTGTTGTTCTGCGGCTTGCATCAATCATAAACAAAACCAGATCGGATAAATCCGCATATTCATAAGTCTTTTTTATACCTATAACTTCGACAATATCCTCTGTTTCATGCAGACCAGCGGTGTCAGTTATAACGACTGGAATACCCTTAATACTCAAAGACTCTTCTATTAAATCCCTTGTAGTACCGGGCACTGAAGTTACAATAGCTCTGTCTTTTTGTATAAGCCGGTTCATGAGGCTCGATTTTCCTACATTGGGACGACCAACAATGACAAGTTTTATGCCGTCTCTTAAAACATGTGCATTCTTGTATTGTTTGATCAGCCCCTCCAGCTTTCCAATAATCCCGCTCTGTATTTTCTTGATTACAGTATTAACATCAACAATTTCTGCGACATCATCAGGAAAATCTATGGCTGCATTTATTTCAGCAAAAATATCTAACAGCAAACCTCTTATTTGCTCAACCTCTGCCTGCATGTCTCCTTTTAGCAACATTGCAGCAATCTCGAGAGACTTGTCTGTCTTGGCATTGATCACATCAATAACCGCCTCTGCCCGCGTAAGGTCAATACGACCACTAAGATATGCTCTCTTCGTAAATTCGCCGGGTTCGGCAAGCCTGGCGCCTTGTTTTAATACGAGATCCAGTATAGAGCTTAATACAACAGGCCCTGAATGCGCCTGTATCTCTACAACATCTTCTTTTGTATATGAGCGGGGCGATTTCATGAAGACCAGAAGAGCTTCATCGATAATCATGTCCGTAGCAGGATCAACAACATGTCCATGATATAGGTAGTGTGATTTCAGGCCTGAAAAAAAAACATCACGGCTGGAAGCAGCATTATCTGAGACAAAACGCGAACTTCTAAAAATATCAGCAGCTATAATTAAAGCCTTTTTACCGGAGATTCTGATAATACCGATACCACCTCTGCCTATCGGCGTAGCAATAGCGGCAATAGTGGATTTGTCCATCTTATGGGCAAAACCTCCTTGTTTCATTATTCCTGATCAAGAGTTGTGGCGCAAGGCTCAGAGATCTTTTCCTTTTTGTTGGAATTCTTCCTGGGGAATATCATCAACTTTTTAATATAACCATTACCTATGCTCTTGGTCCTAACCTGATCATCTTCTTTTAAGGTCAGGTGCACAATTCTTCTGTCATAAGCATTCATCTGACCTATTGTTACGGGTTTCCCTGTTTGCTTTGCCTTTTTTGATAGTCGTTCAACGAGCTTCTGAAGGCTTGCCTGTCTGTCGTTGAGATACCCCCCCACATCTACCTGTATCCGTATTCTTTTTTCGCTGTGCTTGTTAACTGTTTTTTCAACAAGATACTGTATGGCCTCGAGCGTCTGCCCGTGTTTGCCAATTAGAAGAGCTGGAGCACCTCCTTCTATTCTGAACAATATTTTCTCGTCATCCTGTTCCATAGATATTGTTGCATCAACAGTAATACAATCAATTATATGACGCAAAACATCCTTGCCAAGATCAACAGGATTTTCAGAAAACGTATCTTTTTTTAAATCATCTTTTTTTAAATCATCCGACTTTAAATCATCCGACTTTTTTGTCGTCTGTGCGGGTATTTCTTTTAACGATTCATTCTTATCGCTGTTTCTCAACAACGGTTTTTCGCTGACAGGCTCCTGGATGGCCTTCTGTTGTAAAGGCCTGGCGGCGGCTTTAACCCTTATCTTAGCTTTCTTAGCACCTACAAGGCCAAAAATACCGGTAGATCCATAAGAAACAACATCATGCTTAAGCTTCTCCTTGGGTATATTAAGTTCACCACAGGCATTCTGTATTGCCTGCTCAACATCTTTACCTTCAAATTCCAAAGAGGACGACATAGACAACCTCCACTATTAACCTTGTTTTATTATATAATGCTGCTGTGAAATGGATAAAATATTATTTATCAGCCAGTACAAAACAAGACCTGAAGAAAAATTTATAAATATTACTGTAAAAATAATGGGCATAAACTTCATCATTTTGGCCTGAGTTGGATCTGTTCCCATGGCCGGTGTCATTTGTTGCTGCAGAAACATGGTGGCCCCCATAACAATGGTTAAAACAGGAATGCCGTAAGGGGGCTCCATCAATGGAATAGCAAAATTAAAATGAAAAAGACGATCTGGAGCAGACAGGTCTGTAATCCAGCCCATAAAAGGAGCATGTCTGAGTTCTATGGCCTCATACAGCATACGATAAAGAGCAAAAAAAACAGGTATCTGCACAAGCATTGGAAGGCATCCGCCCATTGGATTTATTTTATAGGTTTTATATAACGCCATGGTTTCTTCATTCATCTTCTTTTTATCATTTTTATATTTTTTCTTTAGATCCGCCATCAACGGCTGAATCTTTTTCATTTCAGCCATTGAACGATAGCTCTTTGTTCCAAGAGGCCAGAGAATTATCTTTGTTGCTATGGTTAAAATAATAATAGCAATGCCATAGTTAGGGATAAGGCCATATAGAAAATTCATAAACCAGAGACAGGGTTTGGCAATAATATCAAACATTCCAAAATTAATCGCCTTGGCAAGATTATAATCAGTTTTTTTAAGAATATTCGTGCTCTTGGGTCCAAAAAAGAGCTTGTAGCCATAAGTCTGCTGCGTTCCTGGCTTTATTATGGTTTCCGGCTGTACATACTGTGCCTCCAAAACATTCTCTTGAGGCAGAAAAAGACGCATACTTGCTTCTACAGGTTTAGCAGGAATAATGCTGGACATAAAGTAACGATTCTGAACCGATACCCATTGAAGATTTCCTGTGTATGTGTTTTGCTTTTTAATTTTTTTTGCTTTAATCTGCTCAAGCGACCCATTAATAAGAGCGCTCGGCCCTTCAAAACCATACCTTGATGTTTTTTCAGGACGGGCTTTTAGTAACGACAACATCAAATTGTCCTGTATTGCATAATGAGACGCGTTTTTGATTGTTACATTCAATCCAATCAAGTATGTTTCAGGAAAAAATATAAACTTTTTTTCTACAACCACACCGCTATCAGATACCCATGAAAAGACTATCTTTTTTGGATTGTCATTGATTCTCACAGAGTCCGCAGTGGTGTTTAAGGTAAACAACGCATTACGCAATCCTGGAATACTATTGCCGGCAAGTCCTATCAGCACTGTTCCCCGATCATGTATTTTTGGAGATATCATTTCATATAAGGGTGAATCATCGTCATTGGTTTCCTTGTATTTTTTCAGAACAACGCTATTAAATGCAGCCCCTTTTTCCGAAATTTTAGCTGAATATAAGGGTGTATCAATAGTAACTGTTCTAATTTCTCTACCTGCTGTTGCCGGTTCAGCTAATTCTTTTTGTTCAGACAGCAGATCCGATGTGATTTTTTTATCAACCATTTTTTCGTCGAGGTTTTTATTAACCGACTCACTTTTTAGCGTTTGTTCAGCATGCTGGTTTTCAATGAGGGGCTGAACATCTTTTTTGTCTATAAAAAATATTTCCCATAAAACAAAAACAAGTAAACAAAGAGTTATAGCTATAGCTAACCGACCAAAATCCATAATGTACTCCTAAATTTTATTCCCTAATATTTAATGACTAAAATGCATCAGAACTATCTGACGTTTTTATGGTTGCATTGGCAGAATCTGTAAGGGGCTATCAAACAGGGGATACAACAACCTTGCACAATCATCGAGACTCATCTTTCAAATGAGTCTCGAATGAAACAAACAAATCAGGTTTGTAATAATCGTCATGTTCAGGCCTATAGCTTTAAGGAACGTTATCAATCCCGCCCGGATTAAACGGATGGCATCGTAAAATTCTTTTTAAAGCAAGGAAAGATCCCTTTAATGGCCCATAACGTAAAACAGCCTGATAAGCATACTCAGAACAGGTTGGATAAAAACGACAGGAAGGTCCCAACACAGGAGATACAATATATTGATATGCTCTTATAGTAAACAGGGCAAATATCTGAAAAATATTCTTAATGATAAAGACTCCTATTAATCTTGTCAAAAATGTTTTGCAGGGACAAAAATGCCTGGGATGATGAAAGATTGGCAGATTCCTTCTTTGCTATAATATTTATATCCCAGTTACCTGTAATTTTTTGTCTGTTAAGTCTAAAATATTCACGGGTAAACCGTTTAACCCTGTTGCGAACTACCGCGTTTCCAACCCTTTTCGAAACTGTAATACCAAGACGTTTTCGTTCAAATTTACCGGGAGCAAAGACTGCAACAAAATTTTTATTATGCAATTGCCTGCCATGCGATGCCAAACTTAAAAAATTAATTCGTTTTAACAGCCTGTCCGCCTTGGTAAAAGAAAATCTCACGAGATTTATACCCCTTACAACCAGCTGATTTTATTGTGTGTTTCTCTTAAACAGTCAGACGCTTTCTGCCTTTAGCCCTCCGATTGTTAATGATTTTTCTTCCCTGTTTCGTTGACATACGTTTCAAAAAACCATGTGTTCTGGCTCGTTTTATCCTACTCGGTTGATAAGTTCTTTTCATGTTACATATCCCCTAAATTATATATTTCTTGAGACCTTCTGCCTTGTGCTGAGAGACCTTTGCAAAACACCCCCTTTTGCCCAATTTCTGCGTCAGGCTCAAATTTCAATCCTCGAAATATTCAATATATTCCTGTGGTTGAAATCCTCGCCTTCCTTGAACTTAAACAAAATTGAGCATTTTTCAACGGTCTCGCTGAATCCATTATAAAGCTTAATACCGCTTTTAGCAGAAAACATTTTTCTACGGTCTCGCAGCAAAAATGCCTGATCAATTATTTTTAAACTTCTAAAATAATCACAAGTCAAATATAAAGTCAAGCATCAAAAAATCAGCATTTTTAAGAATTTACAAGCTAACGCAACCTTTTATAAAACACTAAGAGGCTGTCCGAGAATGGCTATTTCCCGCAATCTCTGCGTCAGTCTCAGATTTTAATCCTCAAAATACTCAATGTATTCCAGCGGTTAAAATCTTCGTTTTCCTTGACCTTGCAAAAAATTTCTCATTCTCGGACAGCCTCCTAATCACTGTTTTATTACAGTTGCCTGCCTTATTGTATCTTCAGAAAAGCTAAAAACTGTCTTTAAAATATCAAACGGTCTTGCTGTTCTGCCGGGTTCCGATCTTAGCTTTAATATAAGGTTACAGGGGCTTCTTAAATCAATTTTCAAAACCATGTCCTTAAGATCTACTTTTTTTACCTTGCCTTTTCGATTAACACTGGTTTGAATAAGAGAAGGTCTATTTATAAAATTGTTTATTGCGTTATTGTCAAAACAACTGTCTTTAAGCTCTATAAAATATAAAGCCGACTTTGGCGTTTCAACGTCTGCTTTAGTCAGACATTGTTGACAATCTGACACAAAAAGACCTTCCGGTAAATTATTATTCAAGCCATCTTTTACATGGTCTGTTTTAACGTTACCGCACATCACCAGATATAATGACTCGTTCAGGCTTTCCATTCCAAGAGGGAGTGTATCACCAAAGGATATCCGTGGTTTGGGATGATACCCTTCCGTAAACTTCACCGGTATGCCAGCCCTCCTGAGAGCGCGCAGAAAAATATTTACAAGCTCTAAATGTCCAAAATATTTTGCCTTACCCTTTTTTGAAAAACCAACCTTAATTTTTGGAAAAAATTCTACTGAATTATCCTTTAAATCTTTTTTATTATCTAAAAAACTAACAACATCCTGTACCGTCTTTCTTCTGTCAACTTCAAAAACAGCCGGTTTAATGGTGTCAAAATCGCAAACTCCGCAGTTATTGCATTCACCTGTTCGACAGTCCTGAGTAGATTCTCCTTTTTCCGCTTTTCCCAATTCTTTCTTCAAAAATTCTTTTGTCACTCCAGCATCAATGTGATCCCAGGGCAGGCTGTCACTTAAAGCCCTTGCACCTGTATAATGATTTACATCTATTCTTTGGTCCAACAAGGCCTGCTGCCACAGTTTATACTGAAACTTCTCACTCCACCCGTCAAACCTGCATCCTTTTTCGTACGCATCTACCAGCAAAGCGCTAAGCTGTCTGTCTCCCCTCGCAAAAACACCTTCGAGTATGCTTACCTGCGGATTCTGCCATTTAAAACGAATTCCAGACATTTTTAGCTCAGCCCTAAGTTTTTCTATTTTGCCTCTTGATTCATCCAGAGAAAGTTGAGGTGCCCATTGAAAAGGGGTGTGTGGCTTTGGTATAAAGGTCGCCACGCTGACATTTATCTGGTGACTGTGTCGCCCCTTGGCTTTAATCTTGCGAAGCTTTTTAACAAGGCTGACAATCGCCTGAAGATCATCATCTGTTTCTGATGGCAACCCTATCATAAAGTATAGTTTTATAACCAGCCAGCCCATATCAAACACATCTTGTACTGTATCAACAATTTCTTTTTCAGTAATGTTCTTGTTTATAAAATCTCTGAGTCTCTGGCTTCCTGCTTCTGGCGCAATTGTAAACCCTGTTTTTCTGACCCTTTTTATTAGATTAATAAGTTCAGGTGTCAGAGTCCCGGCACGCAATGAGGGTAAAGAAACAGCAACATGTCCGGATTTATATCTGGACATGAGCTGTTCCATAAGAGGTACAATGTTCCCATAGTCAGCACTGCTCAGTGATAACAGTGAAATGTCTTCATAACCTGTTGCAGACAATGAAGCATCGGTCAGATTAAGCAGTCTTTCTACAGAACGTTCACGAACTGGTCTATATATCATGCCGGCCTGACAGAATCGGCATCCCCTGGTGCATCCACGTGCAATCTCCATTCGAAGACGATCATGCACAGGCCTGCCAAACGGTATTATCGGAGCATCTGGAAAAGGTGCAGTATCAATATCTGTTATAATTTCTTTATTAATAACCTTATAATTTGAAAACATGGGCTGCGGAATCTGAAAGAAATTTTTATCGCCTGTTCCGCTGCTTGAATTAAAAAAAGCTGGTATATAAAGACCTTTAATTAAGGATAACTGCTTTAACAAAGACTCCTTATCAGTATTGTTACCCTTTTTCCATTCAAGCCATGTTCTGGATATATCCATTATTACATTTTCACCGTCTCCAACCACCATGGCATCAAAAAAATCGGCCACAGGTTCAGGGTTGCAGGTACATGGCCCACCAGCTATAATAATCGGGAAGGAATCATCTCTTTTAGAAGAATAAAACGGTATGCCCGCAAGGTCTAACATTGTAAGAATGTTTGTATAATTAAGCTCATAAAGCAGGCTAAAACCTATAATATCAAATTTTTTAAGAGGATGATGTGATTCCAGAGACACAAGTGGAAGATGTGAAGATCTCAAATACGATTCCATATCAACATCTGGAGCGTAAACCCTTTCAGCGGCTATATCGTCATGTTTGTTCAGGATATGATAAAGAATTTGAAGCCCGAAATGAGATGTGCCTATTTCATACAGATCTGGAAAAGCAAGGGCGATTTTCAGCCTGACCTTGTCTATATCTTTTTTTATGGTATTTATTTCCGTGCCTAAATATCTGCTTGGCCGTTCAACCAGCGGCAGGATGTCTTGAAAGTTTTTAATATTCATGCTATTCTTTTAATAAGTTTTTTTATAATTAAAGCTGATTGATTAAAGTTTGTTTTAGTTTACAGCGTCGCAAGCGGCATAATAGAGATTTTGACGAGTTTGTCAAACGTGTATTATTATAATTGTTGGATCATCTCCAGCTTAGTTGTAGTTAATTAAGACAAAATAAGTAGGCTATTTCCAATTGAGCAGGTGTGATCCCAGAGGATTCAAGGATTCGAGTAAAAGGCTAAAGAATTACAAAGAGTTGAAAGTCTGGCAAAAGTCATACAAACTCTGTTTAGAAATATATAGAATAACAGCAAAATTTCCAAAGGAAGAAAGATACGGTCTAACTTCACAAATAAGAAGATCTGTTGTGTCTATTCCTTCGAATATAGCAGAAGGATAT
>Ga0208648_1002681_pt1 | contig 12053 bp, 10 predicted proteins | sample AntAceMetag02UKL_FD_184772 | JGI IMG/M metagenome (GOLD analysis project Ga0208648, IMG submission 184772) | Saline lake microbial communities from Ace Lake, Antarctica - Antarctic Ace Lake Metagenome 02UKL (SPAdes) (version 2) | ecosystem: Environmental > Aquatic > Non-marine Saline and...
TATCCCGTGCACCGACAGATGTTTCCAGCCAGGGCTTTTCGAATGGTTTTTTCATCGGGCCTGGAATTTTCTTTGAGCAAAGCATCAGCACTCATGAGCATGCCCGGGGTGCAGAATCCGCACTGGACAGCCCCGTGATCAATAAAAGACTACTGAAGATCTGACAATTGCTCATCGTTGGCAAGGCCTTCCACTGTTGTGATTTTTGTTCCCACAGCTTCCATGGCAAGGGTCAGGCAGGACCGGACAGGATTTCCATCCATATGAACGGTGCAGGACCCGCAAACACCTTCACCGCAGCTTTCTTTTGACCCGGTCAGGTCAAGTTGGTCCCGCAATACTTCCAGAAGTGTATCATTTGGATAGATCATGACCTCACAGGGTTTGTTATTTATATTTAAGAAGATCTGAATTTTTTCCATTTTAAAAATACTCCAATATTTATCTGTTATGCCTTTATCGCTGCAGCAGCCTGTTCAAGAGCACGGAGAACCATTTGGGACACCATGGCACAACGGTACTCAAGGGTTGCTCCCACATTATGAACGGCAAAGGGTGCGGAAGCGTTCATTGAATCGTCAGCGGCTTTTTTAAAGGCTGCCATATCTGTGAAGCTTTTCCTCTTTAAAGAAGAGGATGCCTTGGCAAGGAAGAGCGGGGATCTGCCCATGGCACCAACAACGATCCTTGCATCTGCTATTTCATTTTTTGGAGATGGCTTTAAAAGAACCCCTGCACAGACAATGGGGTAATCAATGGCAGACCTGTAGGCAAGCCTGTGATATGCACTTTGACCTCCGTGGACAGGTATGATGATTTCCTTTAAAAGTTCATGGGATTCCATGGCATGCGGCATGATGCCGTCCGTGGTATAAAAGTCTGCAAGATCCACGGTTCTTTCCCCGGTTTTTTGTGCCAGGATGATGCTGGCACCCAGGGCCATCAGAGCTGTGGCTCCGTCGGACTGGCAGGTGGAGTTGCACCGGTCTGATTCATCTCTTGCATAACATATTTTTCCGCCGGCCTTGTGGCAGGCCTTGTGGCCAGACCTGTGGAAATCAGACTGGTTGTAATGATGACACCTATTGTCCTGAAGAATATTCCCTCCGATGGTTCCCCTGAAATGCTGGATGGTTATGGCACCTAATCGTTCGCATGCCTGGAATAAAGCTTTGGCTTCTTTTTGAATAAGATCAGAAGCAATAATGTCTGCAAGGGGTGTTCTGGCACCGATTTTTATAGAGGCATCTTCTTTTTTGATATAGGATAATTCATTCAATGCTTTAAGACTGATGAGAATTTTTGGTTTTAAAACTCCCTTTTTCATCCTGACTAGAAGATCTGTCCCCCCGGCAAGAATTTTTGCATCATCTTTGTGGGTGGCAAGCAGGTCAAGGGCCTGGTCAATCGTTTCGGGTCCTAAATAGTCAAACCTTGGTAACCGCACGTTTTGTCTCCTTGAGTTTGTTTTTATTAATTCAAGAGGTTCGGTAAAAATAGAACCACTTTTGGAAAAAGCATCATTAAAATTACACAGATAATATAGGCCGGTAGAAAATAGGCAACCCCTTTAAATACCTTTTCAAGGGGCACATCCTTTGCCATACCGCCTACCACATAGGTGGTGGCACCCACGGGCGGGGTTACAGCCCCCAATGTGGTGACAATGGTAATGGTGACACCAAACCAGATGGGGTCATAGCCCAATTCCATTGCCACGGGAAAGAAAATGGGAATGGTTATAAGCAAAAGGGCCAGGGCATCCATGACGGCCCCGCCAATGATATAGATTCCAAAAATAATGGCCATAATGGTTATTTTGGAAAAGGGAAGGGCCACAACCCAGTCGGCAATATCAAAGGGTATTCTTGTGATGGCTAAAAATCGTCCGAATATCATTGCACCTGTAATAATAACGATCACCATGCAGGAAATTCTTAAAGTATCGAAAATGGAATTATAAAAGTCGTTCCAGGAAAGTTTTCTTTGAACCAGAGCAATGACAACGGCAAAAAATGATCCAATGGCTCCAGCTTCTGTCGGGGTAAACAGCCCGAAATAGAGCCCGAGCATGACCACCATAAATAGAATCAGCATTTCAACGGCGCCTGCCAGGGATTTAATTTTTTCTTTAAATGTGGTTTTTTTTCCCACAGGTCCCCATTCAGGGTGGATGGTGCAAAGCACGTAGACTGTTAGGGTTAAAAGGATAGCTAAAAGGAGTCCGGCTCCCAGACCCCCGTAAAAGAGTTTGGCAATGGACTGTTCCGTGGAAAGACCGATAATGATCAGGACAACACTTGGGGGAATGACCACTCCAAGGGTTGATCCACAGGCAATGGCCCCCGTGCTGAGCATGGGCTCATATTTGTATTTATTCATCTGGGGCAGGGCAACAGTGGTCATGGTGGCTGCAGTTGCAGCATTAGATCCGCAGATTGCGGCAAAGGCTGCACAGGCCATAACAGTTGCCATGGCAATGCCTCCCCTGATATGACCCACCCATGTAAAGGCAGCATTGTAAAGTTTTTCATTAACCCCGGAATAAAAAGCAATCTGGCCCATGAAGATAAACAGCGGGATTACCGTTAACCCATAGCTGGAAAAGGTGTCCCAGGTGACGGAGGCCAGCATGTTAAAGCCTGCATCAAGCGTTATTACATAGGAAAAGCCACAGAAACCCACAATACCCATGGCAAATCCCACAGGAATGCCAAATACAAACAGGATAAACAGCAGCATTAAAATACCGGTGATGCCAATCAGTGTCAGGCTCATTTTACGCTCCCTTTTTGTACCAGCAAGGCCTTTAAAAAGTCTGTAAAAAGAGCCAGAGCAAGAATCAGACAGCCCAATGCCACAGCAAAGATAAAAGGATAATATATAATTCTCAAGGTTTCCGAGATTTCATTTGCATTTTTAAGTGTTAAAGCTTTTTGAACAATATACCAGGAAGCGATAAAGAAAAAAAAGCAGCAGACCCCATGGTTGATAATGGAGATGAACCGTTTAAGTGGTTTGGGGTAAGCATTGACAAGGACATCAACCGAGATGTGCCCGTTTGTGAACTGGGTGTATCCAAGGGCAAATGCCGTCACAACGGCGCCGGCATACCCCATGAGTTCAAAGGTTCCCGGAATGGGGCCATAAACCTGCCGGCTAAGGATATTGGCACAGGTCAGAAGGATCATGCCTACAAGCAATGCCCCCCCGGTCAGTGTGAGCATTTTATTTAAAAATTTATTGATTTTTATTAAAAAATCCATTGAAAGTCTCCGAAATATGGGGACAGATTTAAAATCTGTCCCCAGTCGAACAAAAAAGGTTATTGGGCAAATGCTTTGATGTCCTTGATAATTTCTTCTGCAGGAAGACCCTTTTCTTTAGCAGTCTTAATCCAGTTATCAACTAGAAAACCAAGCTTGCTGTCCCATTTTGCTTTTTCAGAAGCCGAAAGGGAAATAAATTCAACATTGTTGCTTTCTTTTGACCATGCAATGGCTTTTTGAATCTGCTCATCCATGTAAGTTCCAGTCCAGAGAGCCTGCTCAACTTTTAGATCCATCATGACTTTTTGTACGTCTGCGGGAAGAGAATTGAATTTTGCTTTATTCATGATAACAGCAAATGGATAGAGGACTGTTTCAGTCATGGTGACATATTTACAGTTTTCAGCAAATTTAAAGTCCTTCATGACTTCCAGAGAAGAGAAAAGACCTTTAACTGTTCCTTTTTGAAGTGCTTCAACTGTTGCAGGCATGGGCATTCCCACAGGATTGGCACCCCAGGCTTTCAGAATCTGGGCCGCACCACCGGAAGCTCTTAAATCCAGACCTTTGATATCTTCAATAGTTTTTACGGGAACTTTTGACATGACATTTCCAGGGGCATTAGTGAACATGGTAAGAACCACGACATCTTTAAACGCTTCGGGTTTATATTTCTCATAGAGTTTTAAAAGGGCCATACTACCTGTTTTGGCATCTTTTATTCCCAGGGGAAGGCTTGTGGCATTGGTGACGATGAACCTGCCCGGCTGATAGGCCATGCAGATATTTCCGATATCAGCCTGTCCTGCAATAACACCATCCATCATTGCCTTGGCACCCAGAAGGGTCCCGCCTGGGAAAGTATTGATCGAAACCTGGCCGTTAGTACGTTTTTCAACTTCAACCTTCCATCTTTCCATCTGGACGCATGGGAATGTGGGTGCAGGGGGAAAGTTGGCAAAATTGAGTTTAATTGTACCTGCAATTGCCGGAGTTTGAAATACAAACAGGCAGGAGACAATCGTAAATAAAAAAACTAGCGTGAGCGTTACTGAAAAAAATGATCGTTTTACCATGGCATAAACCTCCATTTATGAGCAATGATTTGCTCTGTTTAATATAAACAACAACTTAGGATCGGAAATGAAATTACTTAAACGCAATTGCTTGTCTTTTGGTCCATCTACTGCGTTGCATCAAAGGCCGAATACATCAAGTATCCAACCTTTAATGCGCCTTGTATATGAACCAAAATTCTTCGCAATTTCTGTTCAATTTATATAATTTCCAATCCTTATTTTTAGCTATTGTTTCTACTTGTTTTTCTCCTTTAAAGCAGCCAGCACTTTTTCAGGCGTAATGGGAAGATCTTTAATTCTAACACCAACAGCATCATAAATCGCATTTGCAACAGCCGGAGCTGTGGGGACACATCCGGGCTCTCCAATTCCTTTGGCACCAAAAGGTCCCTCCTTATCAGGCGTTTCCAGGATAGGTGCTTTTATCTTTACTGCATCCTTGGCTGTAAACAATTTATAGTCCCTGAAATTGGCATTCATGTTTTCTCCGTTTTTATGCACGACTTCTTCGGTCAGGGCATAGCCAAGACCCATGACCACACCGCCGTATACCTGACCCTCAAGGAGCAAGGGATTGATGGCACGTCCCACATCATGGGCTGCTATATATTCAAGCACCTCTACCTTGCCGGTTTCTTCATCCACCTTGACTTTTACGCCGTGAACACCAAAGGTATAGGTCATGGACATATTCCCTTTAAAGTCCTTGCCCATATTTTCATTTTTGGGATCATAGAAATGATCTGCCATGAGCATGGTACCACCCGGTGAAAAATGGACTTTTCTTAAAAGCTTGTCAATGGGCATACTCTTTTCCGGGTCATCCGGGACAAATATAAGCCTGTTTCTCAAAACAAGATTCTCAGCGGGTGCATCCAGTATTTTTGAACCCAGTTTGAGAAGTTTCTTTTTTACTTTTTTTGCAGCTCCAAGCGCTGCGTTTCCTGCCACAAAGGTACTCCTGCTGGCATGGGCACCCACATCCCAGGGGCAGACGTCTGTATCCGTATGCACCACATTGATGTCTTCAACAAATAGCCCAAGTTCTTCCGCCACAATCTGGGCCGTTATATTATCCATGCCCTGGCCCATGTCTGTACCACCCGTGAAGATATTCACCTTGCCGTAGTCATCCATTTTTAATATGGCACCGCAGCCGTCTGATTTATAAATTCTGGCCCCGCCCCCTACATGAATCAGGGACGCAACGCCGATACCGACCCCTTTTTCTTTTGGGGTATCGTTTATCAATTCTTTTTCAACTTCATCAATACATTCGCCAAGACCGCAGGTGGTAATTTTAAATCCCTGGGGAGTATTATCCCCTGGATGGTTGCGGTTAATTCTGCGGAACTCAATGGGCTTAATGCCTGCCTTTTCTGCCAGCATATCCATGCTGCTTTCAATGGCAAAAGTGGCCTGGGGGTTTCCATATCCTCTCATGGCCTGGGAATAGGTATTATTTGTATAAACACACTTGGCATCGTACCTGACATTTTCAACCCTGTAAAGGGATGTTATGGGCATCATCATGACCGAAGGTGTTGTGGCACCCCAGGAAGTATATGCTCCATTATCCAGGATCATTTTGATATCCCTGAACAATAGTTTTCCATTCCTGTCACAACCCTGTTTGATATTAATAATGGCAGGTTGCCGGGTTGAAGTTGCCTTGAATTCTTCCACCCTGTCAAAGGTGACTTTAACTGGTTTTCTGCATTTGTACGCCAGAAGGATGGCAATATGTTCATAGGCATAGGTATCCAGCTTGCTGCCAAATCCTCCGCCAATAATGGGTTTGATAACTCTTGCCCGCTTGTTTTCAAGACCCATGGCTTTCAGTGCTTCCAAAAAATCCTTCTGGGCAAGAGAAGGGATTTGTGTATTGCTGTATATGGTCAGGTTGTCTGAGGCATCAAAGAGTGCGACAGCCCCGCTGGTACCCATACAGCAATGGGTAACCCAGGTTGTGGTAAATCTGTCCTCAACCACAAAGGCTGCTTCTTTCTGAGCTTTTTCCACATCCCCGTAATGCAGTTTCCATGGCAGATTGAGAACATTTGATTTATGGTATTCATGTACCAGGGGAGAGTCTTTTTCCATGGCTCGTTCAGGATCAAATATGCCGGGAAGCTCCTCATACTGGATTTCAATGAGATCCAGGGCCTTTTTGGCAATTTCAGGACTTGTGGCTGCAACAGCCGCTACTTCATCCCTGAATGAACAGACCTTGCCTTTTTTTATGGGCGGATTGTCCTTGTAAAATCCCATTTTCATTTTTTTAGGCACATCTTCACCAGTTAGAACCGCATGGACACCGGACAATGCCATGGCTTTGGAGGTATCAATTTTGACAATGTTTGCATGGGCATATTTGCTGTAAAGGATTTTTCCATAAAGCATGCCGGGCATTTTTATATCCTGAATATATTCAGCCCTGCCCATGGCTTTCTGTGCTGCATCCAGTTTGGGAATTCGTTTTCCAACTGCGCTAAACTCGCTGCTAAACTCGCTGTTATTGTTACTCATCTTTCCCTCCCTTATTTGCTGCAACCTTTTCCTGTGCCGCTTCAACAGATTCAAAAATCTGTATATATCCTGTGCACCTACAGATATTCCCGGCAAGGGCATGCTTGATCTCTTCACGACTTGCATCTGGATTTTCATCCAGTAATGCCTTGGAAGACATGATCATTCCCGGAGAGCAGAATCCGCACTGGATACCTCCATTGTCCACAAAAGACTGCTGAATCGGATGCAGGGTCCCATCTGTTGAGGCAAGACCCTCAATGGTTTCAATAGTTTTCCCGTCAGCCTCAATGGCCAGGTAAAGGCAGGAATTTACGGCCATCTTATCTATAATAACAGTGCAGGCGCCGCATTCACCATTTCCGCACCCTTCTTTTGTTCCTATAAGGCCAAGTTTTTCCCTTAAAAGGTGTAACAGGGTCCAATGTTCCTTGATATCATAGGAGATCTTGTCACCATTTAATAAAAAAGATATGTTTGTTGTCATGGGTAAAGTTTCCTTTATGGTTGATTAATGACCGGCATTTATTAATTCTAGACATTTTTGGCCCATTCTTTTCACATGGACCCTTATCATTTCTTTTCTGTGCCAGGCTTTTCCCCTGACAGAGTCCCTGACCTTGGATTCATCTGCTGCAATTTTGCCGGCTTCTATCAAAATGGTCTCATCAATTTTTTTGCCCATCAGCAGCTTTTCTGCATCAAAGGCCCGCATTGGGGTAGGGGCTGCAACACCCAGACAGATTCTTGCCTTTGTACAGGTTCCATGGATCTCATCCAGAGTTAATAGAACCCCGATACCAATCAAGGGTAGCTCCATGGCAGCCCTGCGGCCGAATTTGATATAAGCGCTTCCCGTATGGGGGGCCTGGGTGGGGATGGTAATTTTTTTCAGGATTTCCCTGGGTTTTAAAATGGTTTTATAGGGTGAAACAAATAGATCCTTCACCGGGACAGATCTTTCTCCTTCAGGGCCGTGAAGCAGGGCTACACCATCCAGAGCAATCAAGGGGATGGCACCATCAGCAGAGGGTACTGCATTGATAAGGTTGCCGCCGATGGTTCCAACGTTTCTCACCTGCAATGACCCGATATTGGAAACTGCATCATAAATAATGGGATATTCATTCTGGATCATGAGAGATTTTTCCAGGGTGGCATGGGTCACCATTGCACCAATGGAAAGTTCGCCCGTTGCATCATTTTTATGCAGTTCGCCCATTTCTTTTATCTTTTTCAGGGAAATCAGAAAATCCGGTTCCATCCACCCTTCCTTGACCTTGACAATCACATCTGTCCCCCCGCCCATATATTTGGCAGTCTCGCTGTGCTGGCCATGAAAAGCAATGGCTTCTTCAATAGTTGTGGGGGATAAATACTTAAATGCTTTCATACTATTTCCTTTCTTTAACTGCGGTTATCAAAGATACGCCTGGCTTTTCCTTCAAACCGGGGCAAATCACCATAGGTACATATGTGAGCATCACAGCTGACCATGATTTTTGATTGCACATTTTTTTTAATTTTGGTTGTTATATCATCCATATCTGCTGCATCAAGTCCCTGCCTTATTTCTGTTTTGATGGTCATATAATCCTTGCCATCATCCTTTCTTTCAAGATGCAGCTGGTATTCGCTTCCCACCTCAGGTATGGTAGACAGCACCTCATCAATCTGTCCTGGGTAGATGTTAACCCCCCTTAAGATGATCATGTCATCGGAACGGCCCATGATTTTGTCATGCATGGGAAGTATATTCCCGCAGGAACAAGGGGTACTGATTTTACGTGTCAGATCCCTTGTCCTGTATCGTACAAGAGGGGACGCTTCTTTGCACAGGGTTGTGACCACCATTTCACCTATTTCCCCGTCTTTAACCGGTTCAAGCGTATCCGGGTTTAAAATTTCAAGGATATATTTGTCAGCCCAATAGTGAATCCCTTCATGTTTATGGCAGTCAAGTCCCGTTCCAGGGCCGTAAAGTTCAGTCATGCCTGTTATGTCAAACATGTCTTCAAGCCCCAGAAGATCTTTGATCTTTGCACGCATGGCAGAACTGCTTCGCTCAGATCCCAGGATGATTTTTTTTAAATTAATCTGCTCTTTAATGCCCCGTTTATTAACTTCTTCAGCCATGAGAAGGGCCATGGATGCAGTACAGCAGAAAACCGTGGATTGCAGGTCGACAAGAAACTGGCATTGCATGTCAATATTGCCGGGACCCACAGGAATTGCCATGGCACCCAAGCGTTCACATCCCAGCTGAAATCCCATGCCTGCTGTCCAGACACCATAACCCACAGCAATCTGCACCCGGTCTTCCTTTGTCAATCCTGCCATTTCATAGCACCGGGCAAACATATCAAACCATCCATCCAGATCTTTGGCCGTATAGGAAAGAATTTTTCGTTTTCCTGTGGTGCCCGAGGAGGCATGAATGCGGACAACATCTTTTTGGGGTACAGACAAAAGGGGCAAAGGATAGCCTTCCTTGAGATCGTTCCCTGTGGTAAAGGGAAGAAGGGACAGGTCATCCAGGGATTTTATATCCAAAGGCTGTATGCCGGCTTTGTCAAATTGTTTTCTGTAAAAGGGTGAGCCCTTGTAAGTATGGGCAATTGTCCATTTGAGCCCTTCAAGCTGATGATCAAACAATTGCCCTGAATCTTTAAACTGTGGCATAAAGGTATGTGTCATTTTGTCTCCTATATTTAACTTCCACCATTTTAATATTTGTCCGGCCAATTACTTAATAGTATATTTTGTTCCTATATCTAAAGTTATTATTTGCTGTTGCGCAGTTGCAGCGTTGCATCCAGATCAAGAGTCAGAGAATCAGGGTCAATAATAACTCCGTAATCCTGTTTTGCCCTTTCAATACTCACATACTCGTATTGAACATCTTTTTCAACCAGTTTTGGATCACGTTCAAAGGGATTTCCATATCCGCCGCCTCCGGCACTGACAAATGTAATACGATCACCGGGATCCATAAAGGTAAGGGTGCTCGGGTCTGCATTCTCGCCGTTTTTCTGGAATTTGGCCAATGATCCGTCTTTTCCTTCAAACATGCCCTGGGGCGGATAAATATAACGTCCGGCCTGAACAGCAATGGAGACTGTTCCACAGGAATTTTCCCCTTCATCCGGAGAACGGAAGATCATTCGCCTGCCAATACCACCACGCTGTTTACCAGGGCCACCTGAGTCCTGTATCAGGCTTCTTTCTTCAACAATCATGGAGGTATCACTTTCAAGAATTTCAACGGGTGTGTTAGCACCATTGGCTGGGAAAATTGCACAGTGATGGCCGTCAAATCTTGAAGAAGCTCCCATTCCGCCACCGCGGATAATCATGGTGTGCCATGGTTTACCATTGGCAAAAGAGCCATGAAAAATATTGGTCTGGGCAGGGGTTCCACCGGAGCCTGCAATGATATTATGGGGAGCGGCCTTTGCCAGGGCTTTAAAAACCATTTCAGTCATAAAATGGCCCACAACCATTCGTGCTGCTACTGCTGCCGGAAATTTGCAATTGACAATAGAACCTTCAGGGGCTGTCATTGTTATGGGGCGAATAGCTCCCTCATTAATTGGTACTCCAGGGTCAAATGCGGATTTAATGGCCATGAACACATAGGCATAGGTGAAATTGTAAACCACATTCACCCCCCATTGTACCTGTTTGGATGTGCCTTCAAAATCAACATGAATTTTTGAACCCTCGACTTTGACAGCTAATTTGATTGGAATATCGGGCTTGTTCCCGGCACCTTCAATAATGCCTTTGTGTTCATAGATCCCATCAGGAATCTTTGAAATAGCGGACCGCATGCTTATTTCAGTCCGGTCGATAATCTCATCCGCAAGGTCATCTAAGGTATCAAGCCCTTCATCTTCCATCATTTCTATGATTTTTTGAGAACAAACGTGATTTGCTGCTACCTGGGAACGGATATCTCCGTCAAACTCTGTAGCTGTTCTTACATTCCAGCGGATCATATTAACAAGCTCTTTATTGAGCTTGCCGGCATCATAGAGCTTTGTTAAAGGTATATATAGGCCTTCTGCATAGACATCACGGTTGTCGGAAGCGGGTCTTCCACCAATATCCGTATGATGGAAGATGCATGACGTAAATGCCACAGGTCTGCCCTTGAAAAAGATAGGGCTCCATACGCAGACATCATTTAAATGTCCTGCCAGAAGCCAGGGGTCATTGATAATAAACACATCGCCTTCATTATATGCTTCAAGGGGAATGGAGTTGACAATCTTTTTCATACCCAGCGCCATGGCGCCGGCCATACCGGGAGTACACAATGTCCCTTGAACAAGCTCCTGGCCCCGGCTGTCTGTGAACATGCAGGTATAATCATGGGCATCCCTTAAAAGACTTGAAAAGGCTGTTCTGATAACAGATGCATCAGATTCATCCACTATGGAAACAAGCCGTTTCCATAGGATTTCTAAAGTAATCGGGTCGAATTTGCTCTTTGTTTTATTCATTATTTGCCCCTCCTGCCTGATCTGGCCCGCCTGATTGGGCTAGTTTGATCCATATGAAACCAAAGTCATCCACCCTGGCTGTGGCATCCTCTCCCATGACAATGGTGGATTCACGTTCTTCAATAATGGCAGGTCCTTCAAACTGCGCCTTGGGAAATAGTTTTGACCGGTCATAAACTGTAAAGGGCAGATACTCTTTTTTGATAATAGAAAATGCCGGCCTTTGACCCTTGATACAGGCTTTAATGTCGCGGTTTTGGGTTGATAGTTTTGAAATCGTAAACGGCTTTTTAGGGAGGCTTGCCCGCACCTTGAAGGTTACAAATTCAACCGGTGATTCAGCAGAGGTTCTTCCATAAAGCCGCTTATATTCTTCATCAAACATGGTTCGGATTTCAGCTTTTGAAAATTTTGTAAAGTCTTTGATTTCAATTGAAAGATCAATCTCAGCACCTTGCCCTACAAAGCGCATTAACAACGTTCTTTCAAATATAATTTTATCACCGCTTTGGGCGCCTTCCAAAATTTTGGCACTCTCATGTTCAAGCTCATTAAAAAGAAGTTCGATTTCTTTGAAATCTGCTTCATCAAGAACTTTTCTGTGGCTTCTGGATAGGTCAAATGCCACAGGAGCTGTAAAGAAACCAAGTGCCGATCCAACGCCTGCA
>Ga0208648_1002683_pt1 | contig 12048 bp, 12 predicted proteins | sample AntAceMetag02UKL_FD_184772 | JGI IMG/M metagenome (GOLD analysis project Ga0208648, IMG submission 184772) | Saline lake microbial communities from Ace Lake, Antarctica - Antarctic Ace Lake Metagenome 02UKL (SPAdes) (version 2) | ecosystem: Environmental > Aquatic > Non-marine Saline and...
GCTGGTGAGTGAGATGCTAAACACAGTGGCCGAGACGCTGGTGGACATGGTCAGCCCCGGCTACCATCCGCTGGCGAAGGTGATCAAGGACGTGACGGCGGGGGCAGTGCTATTGGCAGCCATCACCTCTGTCATCGTCGGCCTGCTGGTGCTGGGTCCGCCGCTGTGGGCGCGGGTGTTTGGAGGCTGAGGGCGCTCGGCAATTCAATTTGCCACTTTGAAGTAGTATGTGGTACAATCTACCAGTCACCGTCCATCACCCTGTAGGAGTCTACTTATGGCAACACACCCAGAAACCGAACCTGAGTACATCGAGTTAACCATCCAGCCCATCCCACCTGATACAATCTCCTCGGTCAAAGCTGAACTCCTGCCCACCATTGAGGCTGCGCTGCGCGAGGCGGGGCAGGAGCAGTTGCTGACCGAGGGACAGATGCAGGTCGAAGTGGAGCAGACTTTCCCCACCGACGAGGTTGTCGTTGTTGGGTTCACATTGCTGTCTGCGATTGCACTGGAGACGTACAAGGAAATCATACTGCCCACGCTGAAGAAACGTTTCCGGGCCTGGCAAAAGCGGCGCCGGAAGAGCAAGCGCAAGAAGTAGGACAGGACTCCTGAGATGGGCCTCCCCGACGGCATCGCTATCAAACTGGATGCCTACACGTTGTTCTGCTGCCAATTGCTGGCACATCTGCCGACACTCAATGATGCGACTCGCGCAGACCTGCGCCTGACAGCCGATGACTGTCTCAGCCGCTTTGATCAATCGTTGCACCAGTTTTTCAACGAAGCGGCCCCGCGCGATCTGGAGCAGGCGGTCAACGAACTGGGTGATGTGCTGCGAGGTCGCGTGGCCCTCTTCCGGGCACAGAACCCCCAGGCGGCGGCTGTGTTCGACCGGGTTATCAAAGCGGCTGCGGCGGTCGTCCCCACGTGGCGCTACCAGGAAGACCTGGAAGCACTCCATCAGCAGGGGCGGCAGTTGGCCCGTCACTTCTACGCCAACTCACCCTGGCCTGTGACGCAGGCGCGCCTGAGTCGTGAAGCACGGCTGGAGTTCCGCTACGAGGAGGAGACAGAAAGGCCAAATAGGGAGCCCGGCTATCGTCCCGCTCCACTTGCCTTTCGCGAGCGGTATTGGGATGAGGAGACAGATCAGTGGTTCGAGGATGTCGTCCTGGTGCGTTTCGGGTTCGACCGCGATTTTGGTCTGTACCTGGCCTACCCGTACCTCTTTATGCACGAGTATGTCGCCCACATCTTCGCGCTCGACTATGGCAACGAGCTCTTCAACGACGGCTGGCTGCTCTATGCGGCCAATTTCTTTCTGAGCCACCAGGGCTGGAAGCTGGATCTGCAACCGCCGCTCACTCGCGAGCAGATCAGAGCCTTTGACGAACGCCTGCACGGAAAACTTAACCACAATCCACGGCGAGCCTACTGCGTCGCGTGGAACCTTGACAATTGGCTGAATGATTCAGAACGCTTCCACGCGATGACTTGCGAACTGGCCGCCTTCGAGCCTCGGGCAGGTGAGAGCGAGTTCTGGCCCAGCCAGTTCATTAATCGCCTGGAACCAGAATTCGATAACGTCACCAAACTCCCACTGCTGCGGCGCAAGATCGAGGCCACGACCGATCTGCGGGCGCTGTTTGAAATACTGGCGCCGGCATGAATTCCCCGCTATATCTTGCTCATTTGAGCAAATTATGATATAATATGATGTCAGTTCAAATAACCCCCAGGAGTGTGCGAGAATATGCCCATTCAAGCGATACGTAGCGAAGTCAAATTCAAGGTGCGGCAGAACGCCCTGCTGCTGCGCGAGTTCACCATTGCCCAACTGGTACGTGCCACAGGATTGAACCCGGAGAGTGTACGTACCGAGGTACAGCGGCTGCGGCGGGAAGGGATGGTCACTTCGGAGCGCAAGCCAGGACGGCGTGAGGCCCTCTACCGGCTGAGCGACGACCCAGAAAAGCGATTGGCCCTCTCCCGCAGCGTCGAAGCGTTCTACCCTGAGCCGCGGGAGCCGGTCCCGCCCCGCCCCACCAGCAGGCTATACCAGGCCGCCCTACAGTCCCTTGACCAGGCGGAGAGAGAAAAAGGCAGGCGACGCGAGGAACTGCTGGCGCAAGCCGCGCACCAACTGGAAGGTGCCTGGCAGGCCGAGGGGGCCAGCCGGGCGCCGGAATTGGTGCAAGCCCACTTCTTGCGGGAGCGAGGACGACTGGCTTGCTTCCAGGGTAGGCGAGAGCAGGCTCAGGGACTGTTCAACCAGGCGCGAGAGAAGTTCGCCACCGCAGGCCTGGAGAGCGAGACACGCCTGGTTGACGAATACCTGCTGTACATCGAGGCCCGACGCTGGATTGATGCCAATGAGGCTGTTGATCCCGCTGCGCAGGCCCGCTGTGTGCTGGAAGTGCTGGAGGCGGCGGAACACCCCCCAATCGGTCCTCTGGCGCGCCTTTTTGCCGACCTGATACGTTCCCAGACGACCGAACATCGCGTGGTTGAGTTGGTCTACAGAAGTGTGGCTGCTGTGTCCACCATTAAGGAAGTCGCCGACGAAATGCGTGAACTTCGCGCAGAACTTGGCCGCGAGCGGATCGGAGATGGCGCGGCTTGGCAGCGTTTGACCGAACAGGAACGATCACTTATGCAACTGGATGTTGCGCCCTGGCCCTCCGAGCTATACGTCGAGTCACAGATGGAGCCTACCTTTGGCTTCCCCAGGCGGCGGCCACGACGACGAGGGACGGATGACTGAGCCCACGACCGATACTACAAACCGCGCAGGGGTGAACCGTCAGGTGCAGGAGGCCTACGTCAACCTGGGACTGGCCTTACGCCAGGCGGGCGAGTACGAGGAGGCCGCTGCCAACCTGCGTAAGGCCATCGAACGCGACCCCGACGCGGTCACCCCCTACCTGGCGATGGGACTGGTGCTGAACGACGCCGAAGAGTACGCCGAGGCGGAAGGGGCCCTCCGCCAGGCGCTAGGACACGCGGAAGAGGATACCGAGACCTGTGCTGCCGCCTATGCCGCGCTAGGCACCTCTCTACAGGCGCTTGAGCGCCACGATGAGGCGGCTACTGCTTTCCGGGAGGCGCTGCAATTGGGCCACGAAACCTCCGAACTGTACGCGCGGCTGGGCGAAAGCCTGCATCTCTCGGACCAAAGTGAGGAGGCCTTAGCCGCTTTGGAGCAGGCGCTGGCGTTAGACCCGAAGAGCGCCAAGGCATTTACTACCAAAGGCCGGGTGTTGGGCTGGCTGGAGCGCTATGATGAGGCCCTGGCTGCTTTCGATGAAGCCCTCCGCTTGGACCCCGATAACGCTTTCACTCTGGCGCGTAAGGGTCTGGTGCTGAGTCGGATGGATCACCACGATGACGCACTGGCTCTGCTCGACCAAGCCACCGAACTCACCCCCGATGATAGGCGAGCCTGGGCCTGGAAAGGTGAGGCCTTGGCTCAGGCCAAGCGCTACGATGAGGCCATCGCCGCCCTCGACCGCGCCACCGAATTGAAGCCGGACTACGAGTTGGCCTGGGCCTGGAAAAGCGTGGCCCTGGTTCAGGCCGGGCGCTACGATGAGACTATCGCCGTTCTCGACCGTCTCACCGAACTCAAGCCCGACCTCGCTGAAGCCTGGTATGCCAAGGGCGTGGCCCTGGCTCAGACCGAACGCTACGAGGAGGCCATCGCCGCCCTCGACCGCGCCACTGAACTCAAGCCGGACTACGAGTTGGCCTGGGCTCAGAAGGGCGAGGCCCTGGCTCAGGCTGAGTGCTACGATGAGGCTGTCACCGCCTTCGACCGTGCCACCGAACTCAAGCCGGACTACGAGTGGGCCTGGGCCAGCAAGGGCGTGGCCCTGGCTCAAGCTGATCGCTACGATGAGGCCATCGCCGCCCTCGACCGCGCCACCGAACTCAAACCGGACTACGAATGGGCCTGGGCCAGCAAGGGCGTAGCCCTGGCTCAAGCCGACCGCTACGAGGAGGCCGTCACCGCCCTGGACCGCGCCACCGAACTGAAGCCCGACTACGAGTGGGCCTGGGCCTGGAAGGGCGTGGCCTTGCGCCTGGCCGAACGCTACGATGAGGCCATCGCCGCCCTGGATCGCGCGACCGAACTGAAGCCCGACTACGAGTTGGCCTGGGCCAGCAAGGGCGCTGCCCTGCGTCTGGCTGAGCGCTACGAGGAGGCTATCGCTGCCCTCGACCGTGCCACCGAACTGAAGCCGGACGACGAGTGGAACTGGGCGCAGAAGGGCGTGGCCCTGCGTCTGGCCGAACGCTACGAGGAGGCCATCGCCGCCCTGAATCGTGCCACCGAACTCGACCCTGATAGTAGTTGGAACTTCTACCAGCGCGGCCTGTGTCACATGGCCCTGGGTCAGCCGGAGCAGGTCACCTCAGACTTCGCCGCTGCTATGGAGCGCGCCCGTGCCAGTCTGAGCCAAGAGCCGGAGAACGAGAGGGTCCAGTTCAACCTGGCCCTCTACCTCCTGGTCGCCGGCCAGACCGAGCCCGCTTTGCAAGCCTACCAGGCGGCTCTGGACTTGAACCCGAATGAATTCACGCTGCGCGATGCCCTGCGAGACCTGGCCGACTTGAAGGCGCAAATGGGGCCACTGCCGGGGTTGGAGGAGGCAGAGAAGCTCCTGACTGCACAAGCCGGTTGAAACGGTGGCGAGCATACCTGTGCCTTCCCGCGCCGGCGCAGCCGGCGCGTTGCCTTTGGCGTACGCCGGACTGTGCTATAATCACCCTCGTGCCGATGCAAGCAATGGTTGAGGAGACACCCGATGAATGTTGACCTCGCACTGTATCGAGAACGGGTCACCGTTTCGCAGGACCCGTCGATCCGGCTGAGCGTGATTGACATCCAGCCGGAACGGTCGCGCAACACCATCGTCTTCCTCCACGGCTTCGGCGGCTGGGCCACGCAGTGGAAGCATCAACTCCGTGCCCTGGCCGACGACAACCGCGTCATCGCCCCCGACCTGCGCGGCCACGGCCACTCCGACAAGCCCCACTCGGACTACAGGATGGAAGAATTCCTGAGCGATCTGGACAGTGTGCTCGACCAACTGAACGTCCAGGAGCCATTCTTCCTGGCCGGCCACTCCTTCGGCGGGGCCATCGCCGCCGAGTACGGGGCCACCCACCCGGATAGGTTGCGCGGCCTGATCCTGGTCTCCACCGGCGGCGAGTTCCGGCTACACCCCGGCGCACGCTTCATCTTCCACCTGCCCCTGACCCTCCTGCGCCCCATCAAGTTCTTCGCAGGCAAAGCGTTCTCCGCGCCAGCCCACGTCCTACGCGCCTTTTTCCACAACACGTTCAACGCCTGGAACGGATGGTCCACCTTCCGCAACATCACCGTCCCCGCGCTGGTCATCATCGGCCACCGTGATCGGCTGCTGCCTGGCACTTTGTTCGAGGAGGTCGCTCGCCGCATCCCCGACGCCGAGGAGGTGCGTGTTCCCGTCTCCGCCCACCTGGTCCAACTGGAGCGGGCCGATGCCGTCAACCGGGCCATCTCTCGCTTCGTGGGACAGGAGCGCGGGTCGTGGCGGGGCGATACCGGCCGTGCCCAGTTGGTGCGCGAGCGTCCGTGGCTGTCGCGCTACGACGAGGGCGTGCCCCACACCGTCGCCATTCCCCGGCGGCCCCTCCACCGTTTCCTGGAGAGCGCCGCCCGCCGCTTCCCCCGCCGTCCGGCCATTTACTTCTTCGGGCGAAAGATCAACTACGCCACGCTTGACCGGCAGGCCAACCGCTTCGCTAACGCGCTGCTCGGGCTGGGGATAGGCCGGGGCGAACGGGTGATGCTGCTGATGCCCAACTGCCCGCAACTGGTCATCGCCTACTACGGCGCGCTGAAGGCTGGGGCCGCGGTTGTGATGACCAGCCCCGTCGCCGACGCAGATGAGGTGGTGCGCCAGGTACGGGCCTCTGGTAGCCAGGTACTCGTCACCCTCAGCCTGTACGCCAACGTCGCTCGCCAGGTGAAGGCCGAAACCGAACTGCGCGGGGTCATCTTTGCCTCCATCAAGGAACACATGGGAGCATGGCAGCGCGCGCTGTTCACGCTCGCCCGCGAGTCTCAAGAGGGTCACCGGCTGCCACCCCAATTGGAACCAGGGTTCCACCACTGGAGCGACCTGCTGCATGATTATCCCACCACCGTACCCGAAGAGGACGTGGGCTGCGACGACCTGGCGCTGATGCAGTACACCGGGGGCACCACCGCGCGGCCCAAGGGGGTGATGTTGAGCCACTGTAACCTGGTCGCCAACACCCTCCAGGTACGCCACTGGATTCCAGATTTGCGGGAGGGACGCGAGGTATTCCTTTCCGTGCTGCCCCTGTCCCACATCTACGGCCTGACCACGGCGATGAACGTGCCGGTCAGCCTGGCAGCGGCGATGGTCATCCTGCCGACCTTCGTGACCCAGGACGTGTTGCGCTCTGTCCGCCGCTACCACCCCACGATCTTCCCCGGCGTGCCGCCCATGTACATTGCGATCAACAACTTCCCCCGCGTGCGCAAGTATGGCATCTCATCCATCCGGGGCTGCATCAGCGGGGCAGCTCCCTTGCCGGTCGAGGTACAGGAAGCGTTCGAGAAATTGACCCGGGGACGGCTGGTGGAGGGGTACGGCCTCACGGAGGCCTCACCTGTCACGCATGCCAACCCGCTCAACGGGCTGCGCAAGGTCGGATCGATTGGAATACCCCTCCCCAACACCGAGGCGAAGATCGTCGACCTGGCAACCGGCAAAGACCTGTCGCCAGGCCAGATCGGCGAGTTGGTCGTGCGGGGTCCACAGGTGATGCAAGGGTACTGGGGAGACAAGGGCGAGACGGACAGAACCCTCCAGGATGAATGGCTCTACACCGGAGACGTGGCCCGTATGGACGGGGATGGCTACTTCCAGATCATCAGCCGCAAGCGGGATATGATCCTGGCAGGGCCGTATCAGGTCTACCCTCGGGACGTGGAGGAGGTGCTGTACGAGCATCACAAGGTCAAGGAAGTCGCCGTGGTGGGCGTGCGGCCACCGCGTTGGCCGAGCAAGCGGGTCAAAGCCTACGTCGTCCTGCAGGGTGGAGAGGACTTCAGCGAGGAGGAACTGATCGCATTCTGCAAGCGACGGCTCGAGGAGTGGCAGGTGCCATGGAAGATAGAGTTCCGCCGCGAATTGCCCAAGTCCTTCGTCGGCAAGGTGCTGCGCCGCTTGCTGGTGGAGGAAGAGACTCACCAGAACTCAGACCAGGCTTCGTCGTGAGCAGCCGAACGACTGTGGAGGAGAATGACATCGGATGAACGCGCATCAACCTATCTACCTGACCGCCGAGGGCATAGAAAACCTGCGCCAGGAACTGGACCACCTGACCAACGTGAAGCGGCCGGCGCTGGCCAAGCGGCTCCGGGAGGCCATCCAGCAGGGAGACCTTTCGGAGAACGCCGACTACATCACCGCCAAGGAGGAGCAGGGCTTCCTGGAGGGGCGCATCCAGCAGATCGAAGCGATGTTGCGCAAAGCGACGATCATCCAGGAGAACGGTCCCACGGATGAGGTGGCTCTGGGCAGTCGTGTCACCATCGTCGAGGAGGGTACAGAGGAGCCGGAGGTCTTCCGTATCGTCGGCCCGGCCGAGGCGGATCCGGTCAACGGCAAAGTGTCCAACGAGTCGCCGCTGGGCCAGGCGTTGCTGGGACGTCGGGTGGATGACGTCGTCACCGTGGAGGCCCCAGGAGGAGAGATTGTCTTTCACATCACCGCGATTCAGTGAGAACGCGCTTGACGTCCTCCACACCGAGATGCGAGCCTGCCGCCGCTGCCCGGAGGCAGGCTTCTCCATTTTTGTCCCTGCAGTAATCGGTCAGCGCGGCAGTTCGAGGATCACCACTGTGCCATAGTCGGCAGCCGTCTGCACGTCCAACTTGCCCCCGATCATCGCTGCGCGCTCGCGCATCCCCGCCAGCCCAAAGTGGCCCTGGGCCACAAAGCGGGCCGGTTCCACGCCGCCCGTTATACCCCGTCCGTCGTCGGTCACTGTCAGGCGCAGCCGATCGGGGTACTGCGTCAGGCGCACCGCAATCTCGGAGGCGTCGGCGTGCTGGATGGCGTTGTGCAGTGCCTCCTGGGTGATGCGGAAGATAGCCAGCGCCACGTCATCGGGCAGATGCAGGTCGTCGGCCGCGACGTCAATATGCACAGGTGCCGGGGAGCGCGCGTCCAACTCGACGACGAGCGCCTTGAGCGCCAAGGCCAGGTCGTGTTGCAGGAGCGGCGGGCGCAGGTTGTTACAGATCGCGCGCAACGCATTCACCGTCTCGCCGGAGCGAGCTGCCAGGTCTGCCAGGTGCGCCTCATCGGCCTCCGGTTGCGCCTCCAACGCCTTCAGGTCGCGGGTCACAGCACACAGGTCTTGCAGCAGGCCATCGTGCAGTTCGCGCGTCAGCCGGCCACGCTCTACCTCCCGTGCTGCCACCACCTGGCGGTAGAGCGCCCGTATCTCAGAGGCGGCCCGTCGTTCCTGTTCAGCATAGTGGGTCGCCTCCAGCACGGCGGCCGCCTGACGGGCCACGGCCGTCAGCCAGCGCAGGTCTTCGGGCGCGTATCGCACCTTACTCCCTCGCGCGCCCAAAAGCCACAGCCCGCGCAGATCGGTCCCACGCATCAGGGGCACCCAAACCCGCGCCCACGCCAGTTCGGCGCGCCCCTGCTGGATCAACTCACGCAGCCGGCCCCGGTCTGCTCTCTGCGCCTCCCCTCCCGACGCCACCCAGCGTACAGCAGCGTGGCTGACAGGCAGACGCAGATCGTCCGCCCTGACGGAGATAAGTTGGTGCAATTCCGGTAACAGTAATGCTACCTGCTCTACCTGCAACGCGCGTGGAAAATCGTCGGTCAGCAGTTGTGCCAATGCCTGCCGGTCCAGCGCACCGGTCATCTTGTGGCCATATTCTACCAATAGGACACTGTGATCAATAGGGGGCCCGTACTGCTGGCTGCGCCACCATTTGCGCGTCCCCCGGTAGAGCAATAGCCCCAACGCCAGAGTGAGCCACCCCAGTGCCAGGCCAACTATCAAGTAGTTCGTGTTTCCTTCCATCGTTATCTCGATATGTGGAGAAACCAGGTTTTTCTCAAAAACCTGGTTTCTTTGAGCCTCAGATCAGGTGACGCTCGTCGGCGACCTGGAGAGCCTCGTGGCGGCTGTGGACGCCCAACTTGCGGTAGATGGCACTCAGATGGTTGCGCACGGTGCCTGGCGAGATGTGTAGAGATTGTGCAATCTGCGGGTTGGGCAGACCGCGCTTGGCCAGGCGCAGAATCTCGACCTCACGCTCCGAGAGCAGTGATTCTGCACTCTCGGCGCGCGTGGCCTGCGCCAGCGCCTCGTAGGCCTGTGGACTGAGGTAGATTTCCCCGTCGGCCAGGTCGCGGATGATGGTGTCAATCCGCGAGACGTAATCGTCGTCTTTGAGAATGTATCCGTAGACGCCGGCCTGTAACAGGTCACGCACGAGGGACGGTTCGAGGTAGGCGCTGAGCAGGCAGATTTTCAAGTCGGGGAAATCGGCCCGCAGGCGGCGCACTGCCGACAGCGCGTCGAACTCAGGCTCAATAAACAGGTCAAGCAGCAGCACGTGTGGGCGTGCCCGGCGCACCAGTGCAGTCACGTCGCCACCACGCTGCGACTCGGCCACCAACTGGATGTCGGGTGTCTCGTCCAACAGCACGCGCAGGGCAATGGCAACGTGCGGATGGTCGTCCACGACGGCAACGCGGATCATTCTCATTACCTTGAGCTTCGTCCAGCCGGATCAGTACACCTCATCGTGAGAGCCAATGTCTACCAACACAATCAGGTCATCTCCGCCCGACGGATCAGGCTCAAAGGCAAAGATAATCCGGCAATCGTATTCCACCCAACAGGCCCACAACCCTTCCAACTGCCCACGCAGTTTGTGGGTTTTCAACCTTGGCTCAAAGGGATCTTCCGCCAAGGCAGTCGGGACATCCAGAATGCGTTCCTGCAAGTCTAGATTACGGCGCGTTCTCCGTTTGAACGCACGCCGGAAGCTGGTGTCCCAAACCAGGTTCCTCATGACTCATCCAATAGATCGCGCCGCAGGTCATCTACGGTTCCATAACGCGCATGTCCTTCCCTGAATGCCTGAACCGTGGCCCTGGCATTGCGCGCAATCTCTGCCCGACGCTGCTCGACCAATCGGCGCTGGATAATCTCGATTAAGGCTTCCTGGTCATCGGCAGGAAACCGTTCGATGGCATCGAGCGCCTGCTGAAACGGAGTCAAGACAGTGCGTTTCATATTCGACCTCCCTCACACCTGCCAGTCCTAAAGCCATTGTACTCATGCTGGACGAAAAGTCAACACGCATTGGCGCCGGTTTCTCCCCGTGACAGTATCATATCACGGCATGACACAGTAACAATCACAATGTGACACGCGCCTATGGAAAAACCTGCCTGAAAGTGGTATCATAGGGAGTAGGAAGTATGGAGTACGGAGTAGGAAGTATGGAGTACGGAGTAGGAAGTAGGGAGTAGAATAAAGGAGAGAGAGTTACTACTCAGGCATAACCAGGAACACAGAGATGCGCAGAGGATGCACAGAGTTTCACGGAGAGAAAAAGACCAAGTTCGCCCATAATACCATGTTTTAGCAAAGAATACAGCGTTTGCATACGGGCTATCTCCCTATCTCTGTGATTTTCTGTGTCTTCTCCGTGTAACTCTGTGTAACGACTGCTGGGCTGAGTAGTTACGAGAGAGATAATGTTACAGGGAGAAAATCTCACGTTGACCTACCAGGACGGCGAGAACACAATAGACGCCGTGCACGACGTTTCGATCACTGTCGAGGACCACCAGTTCATCGGCCTACTGGGGCCTTCTGGCTCTGGAAAGAGTTCGCTGCTGTATCTGCTGAGCGGGCTGCGCCAGCCGACCCAGGGCGAAATCTATCTGGATGACCGCGCCTACGGCAAGATGCCGGAGCGCGAGCGCGTGGCCTTGCGCCGCACCGAGTTCGGCTTTGTCTTCCAGCAGCACTTTCTGATCAACTACCTCACCGCGCTGGAGAACGTGATGGTCGCCGCGCCGGTGCAGGACAAAGCCCACGCCGAACAGGCCAAAGCGCTGCTGACCGACCTGGGGATGGGCGACAAGTTGCATCGCTTCCCCTACGAACTCTCCGGTGGTGAGCGACAGCGGACGGCCGTGGCGCGGGCCATGATCCACCGCCCGCGCATCATCTTTGCCGACGAGCCGACAGGGCTGCTGGACCGGCGTACCGGCCTGCAGGTGATGGCGCTCTTGCGCGGCTACCGCGACCAGGGCAGCCTGATCGCCGTCACGCACAACCCCGAGATCCTCACCGAGGCCGATTTGATCATGACCTTGCGCGATGGACAGGTAGCCAATATCAAAGATCGCGTGACGAGTGTCGTTCAGAGTGAGTCGTAGGGGATATCGCGAACGGAGGTCGTGGAACTATGAAGTCGAGCGTAATCAGTGGTGTGACGGTGGTCGCTGATCCAGCCGAACAGAATACCGTGGACTTGATCGGCAGCGCCTGTGCGAAGGCAATCCAACTCAGTCAAGAGATGTGGGGCTTGGGATCGCCTGAAGACTGCCGCATCTATGTGATGACCTCCTGGTTGGGGTTTGTGTTTCAGTCGGCTCCCTGGCACTGGCGAATATTGCTGGGGGCAACGATGCCGCTCTGGTGTTTCCGTGCCCGGAGGACGTGGCCGTATAGCGCCGCCTGGACCCAACGATATGGAAAGAGAGTGGCGATCGGGGTAAAACCTCCACGCTTGTTGGAGCAGAGTGATAGGAGCATCGGCGTGCGCATGTTCGCGGAAGAGAAGGATATGAAGGTGAATGTGCAGCACGTCACGTGCCACGAGTTGGTGCACTGAAGTGACCCCCTTAGATTGGACACTTTTTTGGCGATTCTTAGTTCAATTCGAGGGCCAGAGCCTGCTCCTTT
>Ga0208648_1002684_pt1 | contig 12045 bp, 6 predicted proteins | sample AntAceMetag02UKL_FD_184772 | JGI IMG/M metagenome (GOLD analysis project Ga0208648, IMG submission 184772) | Saline lake microbial communities from Ace Lake, Antarctica - Antarctic Ace Lake Metagenome 02UKL (SPAdes) (version 2) | ecosystem: Environmental > Aquatic > Non-marine Saline and Alkaline...
AATTTTGTTAACAATGGTGTTATTAATAGAGCTAATAACTATGGTATCCAGTTATATGTTTACAATGATTTCATCATCAACGGACCAGTAGATATTGAAGATTTGGTTTTTGCCGGTAATAACGACCAGACTATTTATAGTACCTCTAAAGGAGGTATAATTGATGTTGACCAGGTTTACGATACAGTTGCATCAAGTGCTATTATCCTAAACTCAGATATGACCTTCTTCATCGAGAATTTCTGGGATTTGGATGGGGCAAGCATAAACCTGAACAATGGAAGCCTAATTATGCAGGGCGGAGACCTTAAAAACGGTTCTCTTACAACCAACAATCAATATTTGCGACAAAGTGGAGGCGCCATGATTTATAACATGCACTTAAGCAATGTGGAGTTGAAGGGTATCTGCCAAGTTTTCGGTACCGACATGCTCTTTACCAATGTTACCAATACCGACACCCTGAGGAATTATCCTGCTTATAATAGCCATGCCAAGTTATTGGCTGAAGGAAATTTTGTTAACAATGGTGTTATTAATAGAGGTAATAACTATGGTATCCAGTTATATGTTTATAATGATTTCATCATCAACGGTCCTATAGACATAGAAGACCTGTTTTTTGCCGGTAATAACGACCAGACTATTTATAGTACCTCAAAAGGAGGTATCATTGATGTTGACCAGGTTTACGATACAGTTGCAGCAAGTGCCATTATCTTTAATTCAGACATGACCTTCATCATCGAGAATTCCTGGAATCTTGATGGTGCAACAATAAACCTGAACAATGGAAGCTTAATTATGCAGGGGGGAAGGCTTGCTAACGGATTTCTTACAAGCAACAACCAATACTTGCGTCAAAGTGGAAATGCAGGGATCTCAGAAATGCATTTCAGTGATGTTGAATTAAAAGGAATATGCAAGCTTTCTTCTGCTAACAACTATTTTACTAATGTAACTGTTACCGACACTTTGATGAACCACCAGGATTATAATACCTATCCTAAGTTATTTGTGGATGGTGATTTTGTAAACAATGGTGTAATTACCAATAGCGACAACTATTGGATAGATTTGCGGGTTGATGGAAACTACTACAATAATGGTAAAGCCAATTATGAGCAAATAGTATTTACCGGCGATGATATTCAGCACTTCTACAGCCCTGTATTTCCTATATCAAACTCAGACATCGAATCTACCAAAACAGGAGGGCTTGTCCAATGTGATGATGATGTTTTACTTGACACTTGCATAGTTTATTTTAATTGGGATGTTTTTAGTTTACAGAATGGTGATTTGAAAGTTACAGGTGGTGATTTGAAAAGGGTAGGTATTAAAGGCAATGGCTTTAAACTAATTTCAAATGGAAATGGTGCTACCGCAGATGTTGCATTTGAAGACCTTACTATCGAAGGACATCTTCACATGGGAGGGATTAATAATTCATTTGATGATGTTACACTTAGTGATACCATCAGTCAACACGGAGGTCATAATTATGATACTCATATTACCACAACTGGTGATTTTATTAACAATGGGCATATCATTGATAATGACAATTATGATCTCTGGTTTTACGTGCAGGATGTGGTTATCAACAATGGTGAATGGAAAACAGAAAAGTTGGTTTTTGATGGAGACGATATGCATTATATCGAATCGCTGGGTGCTAATCTATTTGAAGTAGATTTCATTACAATGGGTGCAAAAGGTGGCGATGTTACCATAATGAGCGATCTTTACCTGCTCAACACCGATGTTAATCTCGGCGGCCAAAACCTCTTCATTCCTAACGACGGCATACTTGATCTGGACAATAGTTCGATACAGGATGCAATGGTATTTGGTGGGGATTTTTCGACCATGAATTGTTCAAACGACTCATGGTTGAGTGCATCCACATTTAACAGTATTATTATCAGTGGGGCTATCGATACCAGGGTGAATACTTTTATTGATTGTGTGCTTGAGGCTGTAATGCAAAACGATAATTACGCTGGTCATCAAACAATTTCATTTGAAGAAAATTTCACTAACAATGGCTCAATAATTAACAGGCCCGGTTATAATTATGACCTTTATAATAATGTCCTGGGACACGTGTACAATTATGGCACATGGGAAATTGCTGAAAGCAGCTGGCAGGGTTTGCTCGATCAGGATATTTACCTGATGGCTGCAAGCGAAATCAACACCCCATCAGAGTTCCAGGCTGTGATCGGCACTGGAGGAACCTACCAATGGTATAAAAATGATTCAGTGATAACTGGGGCAACAAGCAATCATTTGGATTTTGCTGCAATCACAGCAGCCGAAAGAGGCTACTACCACTGCACAACAAATGAAGGCACTTCCCGCACCATTAGGATTTGCACCCCTCTTGAAATTGATCTGGCATCCGAAGCATGGTTCTGTCAATACGAAAGCGTAATGCTTGAACCCGAAGTTTCTGCAGGTACCGAACCCTACACTTACATCTGGTATCCGGTGGAAGGCCTTAGTGATCCAAATATCCAAAATCCATTTGCGAATCCAAACGAATCCACAGTTTACACCGTAACCATCACCGACGCTGTGGGTTGCGCTGGAGAAAGTAATATTTATGTGCAGCAATATCCGCAGCTATTTGCTACGGCTGGAAATGACAAGGAAATATGTTTTGGGTTTTCGACCATGCTCAATGGCAGTGCATGGGGTGGCGGACCCGATTATTCCTACGAATGGTCGCCTTCAACCGGCTTAAGCAATCCCAACATTTCTAACCCCATAGCAAACCCAACAAGTAATACAGTTTATACACTCACAGTTACCGATGCCAACGGTTGTATGGAAACCAGTGAAGCGAATGTAATAGTAAATGTTCTTCCTGAGGCCTACGGTTTGAGCCAGGACAGCACACACTTTTGCTATGAGCAGGACACAATTATCTGTTGGTTGCTTGATTCGGAAATTGGTGTAGACTATGAATTGTTGGTGAATGGCCAACCAAATCCTGGTGGGGAAACATTTTCCGGAACAGGTGAAGCGATTCCCATTTGGGCTTCTACCACAGTTCAGGGACATTATACCCTCAAAGGCATTAATGCGTCAACAGGATGCCAAAAAATGATGTTGGGTTCGGTGATGATATTTATCGATTTCCTGCCCGTAGTTGTCGATCAATCTGGTGATGAAATTTTGATAGAAGGTACTGATATTACCCTTTGGGTTGATGTTACCAGCACCCAGCCTCCATGGTTCAAATGGTATAAAAACGACATAGAAATACCAGGAGCTACCAATTATGAATACCTGTTGGAGAATGTTACCATGGCTGACACAGGCATGTATTATTGTGTGGTTACCAACGATTGTGATGCAACCCAGGGCGAGCCAGTAAACATCACAGTTCTTTCTCAACAAACCGCTAATGTTCCAGCAGGCTGGAGCGGCATATCAACTTATCTGAATATTTGGGATGACGATGTGGATAAAATTTTCCAGGATGTCCAAAGTGATTTGATCCTTGTAAATGATTTTGGACACATGTACTGGCCAGGTCAAAATATCAATACTTATGTTGATGGTAAATGGGATACTTACACAGGTGCACAGATTAAACTTTCAGCTCCGGCCACTATTGATTTTCAAGGCTTACACCTTGACGACTTCACTGTAGATCTCGACGAAAACTGGACTTATTTGCCTGTGTTACATCAAACACCTGTTCCTGCTGATGAGCTGTTTATGCAGGTACCAGATGAAATTGTAATTGCAAAAGACATTGCCGGAACGGGGGTTTACTGGCCCGAATACGGGATCAACACACTTGACATACTTAACCCGAATATAGCTTACCTTGTTAAAGTTACCGAAGCCACAGAAGTTGATTTTGGTCTGATAACTAAATCTGGTGCCATTGGCACAAAGAAATTCCGGCCACAAAACATCACCCCATGGAACAATCCGGTTTATTCCAATACCTCGCATGTGATTGCTTTCCCGGTAAAATTAGCTACCAGCTCACTTATGCCAGGCGACTGGATTGGGGTGTTTAATGCTGAGGATGTTTGTTGTGGAATTGTTGAATTTGATGGCAACAGCACGGCCATTTCAGCATTTGGCGATGACAACACAACTTACGAAACAGATGGTTTGCAGTATAGCGAATGGATGAGTTTCAAGGCTTATCGCCCATCAAGCGGAGAGACGTATGATTTAATTGTTGAATTTGATGCTTCCGCAAATGAATCAGGATATTTTGAAGTGAATGGGATGTCAGTCATTTCAGGCTTGAAAGCTGAAGCAACTGGCTTGGGTGAAGCTTCGCAAACCCAAATCAGGATCTATCCAAATCCTACAAATGGCTTTGTATTTATCGAAGGAATTTCGGTGGATAGCCAAATTGAAATCACCAATGTCGCCGGCCAGGTGGTTTATTCTACTGAAGCTATTGGAAAACAAAGCATCGATTTGGGAGCTCAGGCCCGTGGTTTATATAGCATCCGCATTACAAATCAAAAATCTACCATTGTCCATAAAGTGATGGTGGAGTAGGGTTTTTAGATAGTCAGGGTTTGACTCCAAGTCAAGCCCTGACTATTCACACTATTGTTATATCAAGACTAAATTTTCGTGTAGTTAATAGACGTTTCAATGTGCTACGCACGATTGAAAGTCAGGGCTTTGACATTGAAACGTGCAGAGCACTTTCAATCGTCATAGTATGTTTGATATGACACCAGTTTTGAGTAAAAGTCAAACCATGACTTTTACTCACAAACAAACCTTCCATTATACTGCCTTCCCCCCGAACTTAGTTGAAGTAAATAAATACCGGGAATCAAGACTTGTGTGTTTAGCGAAATCGTCTTTTTGCTTGTGGAATTAAATTCCTTCACCAATATTTTTCTACCACTTTTATCAAAGATCTGAAGCTTTGCATCCGCAGCTACTTCTTTGGGAAGCCGAATGTTTAACTGCTCCCTACATGGATTTGGAAAAATATCTAAATTGTTTTCTGAGTTTTGGATTTCATCAACACCAACATAAGGGTCATCAAAGTACTCCAGCACCCTACCAAAAAGTGTTTCCCGCTCACTGTTGCTGCTCATGCTTTCAATTCCCCAGGGTAGAAAAACTGACTTATAATTTCCTGAAAAGCGAACGCCGCAAATATAGTTGGTGTTCGCGTAATAAAAAACTGGTGTCCCTTCTCTTGCAGTTTCAATCACTGAGGCCGAATAAGTAGAATTGTTGCCCTCACCTCCATAAAGGTAAAACTGCATACCATCGCCAATGGTGTCGTTATCGATGCCTTCAATTTTCAATTGGCCGGGATAGGTGTTTTCGATGTGGTTGACTTTCAGATAATCTGTAAACAATTCGGTATTGCCACAGTAGTCGCCGGCATTTTGGCTCGACAATAAAATATTTCCTCCATCATCGAGATACTGCATTATGAAATCCTGTTCTTCTGGAGGAAGGATATTGCTATTCGCATTGGAAATCCCTGTAAACCAAATCACTTTTTGAAATTGATTAAGGAAACCCTCATTTAACGGTGACAGCGTTAAGTTCCTGAAATAGTATTTTTCGTCCAGATTATTGAGCGCATCAATGTAGTAGGTCATCGACTGGCTTTTATTCCGCTGGGGATGTTCTTCATCATCAATCAGCAAAATTTCCGGGCTTCCGGTGTAAACAGGGAATTGTTCTTTCCCAATATTTTCATTCCCCTCAAAATAGATAAACTCTAGTATGGCCTCGCTATAGCCAACATTTTCTGCCACCACAATTCTAAAGGGATTTCCTGTGTTCGCCACCACTTCATCCGGGTTGATGGATGAAATTTGAAAAACACTATCAACTACAGTAACTTTCTCATCAGTGCACCGCAATATTACCCTGGCATTTTGCATCTGTCGCTGATATGCATTCCTGAATTTACACACCAGGTCAACTTCCTCTCCCGGTTCCAGCAGTTCATTGCCATTTTCATCCTCAATTGCAAACGATAACAGGTTAATCGCCGAAAATTCCCTGGCATATTGTGAAAGCATGTAAGCAATGTCATAATAATCGCCGTCGCCATTGGTGAGCAGGCTAACTCCCCAATTTTCGGTCTTGTGAAAAAATACAAAAGTTTTCAACCCGCTCAAACCACCTGTGTGACCCCAAAAATCATAATTAAAATCGTAAGCCATAAACAAACCAATATTTTGGTTAGGGAAAATATGGCCACGTGTCATGGTATCAAGGGTGGCTTCGGCAATGATTTGTTTCCCCTCGAAGTTTCCATGATTTACCATTGTTTTCAGGAAATTGGCCATCTGCTGGTTGCTGGTCCGTAAAAAGCCTGCCGGAAGCGTGGCATTGCTGATATGTCCCAGTGGGATAAACGAAGCACCATTAAATTCGTAGGGCCTTGCTAGTAAACTGGTGTCGAGGTCTGCCATGTGAAAGGAACTGTGGTTCATATCCATCGGCACAAGTAAACTGTCTTTGCAATACTGATTGAAGGGAATCCCTGAAATCACTTCAGTCAGGTATCCAGCCAGTGTAGCACCCACATTGCTGTAAAACCAGCCGTTTCCAGGTGCATAATTCGAAAAGTGGGAAGTTGAATAGTGCTGGCCCCCAGGCACAAAAAAATCCTCCAGAAAATCGTGCAGGTTGCCGGGCCAGTCGTAACCTTCAACCATCACGCTGCTGATTACACTCCAGGGTTCGGTGATACCGGAAGTGTGGGTCATAAGCATCCGAAAGGTAATTGCGACATTCGGAAACTGTGGATGGACCACCTCAAAAGGCAGATAGTCGTTGATGTTGTCGTCCAGTCCAAACAAACCTTTATCGTACAATTGCATCAATGCTAAGCCTGTGAACATCTTTGAAACTGAGTAGGTGAGGAACAAAGTTGAGTCAGTCACTTCCATCCCGGTTTCGCGGTTGGCCAGGCCAGCTTCTTTTGTCCATACAATTTCATTGCCCACCACCACTGACGCAGCCAGCCCGGAAATGTGTTTTGCCTCCATTTGAGAGGCGATAAACCCATCAAGAAATTCAAGCGTGATGTTTGAGTTGGATCCCAGGGGCTTGATGCCAAACCTTGTGTTGTCGGGTGCTTGTGCCTGAACTACTCCGGTTATCATCAGGCAAACTGTGATACAAAAAATCAATGTTGTCCTTTTCATGTTTTCTATTTATTTAAGGGATGAAAGCCCCGGGGAACGAGGGGATAGCAGCCCTGGTTTAGCAATATTCCTCCTTATCAATCAAGTTAAGTTTTTATATTTAAGATTGATGAACAGTGATTTAAGATTTTTGATTTGACAGAATTTCCAACACCTTAAATCAAAAATCGACAATCACCAATCGGAAATCAACTTTTGTGTTAGTGGCTTCGTGGCAAAAAAAATTAAAGGGTTTAAAGCCCTGAACGAAGTGATGGGATGGAAACCCTGATTTACTATATGCACACAAAGATGAATTCATCTTATATTACCAGCAAAACTATTCGATGGATTTGCAACATAAATCTACAAAAGCACTTATAAAATCGGTGAGATATCCTTATCGATTAAAATCTGGATACTACCGATTAAAACCCGGGTTTGGTCGATTGCTTAAATGACGAAAACACTAATTCTATATCTTTGTAAAAAATGCAGTTTGAAGAGAACAAACAAAATATCTACGCTACTTATCCATGTAATTTCGTGGCTTGCCCTCTACGCCCTGTTCTGTTTTGTTAACTCCATCAATACAAACTACAGTTTCATTTTTTGGCTCGACAACATTTATTACTCCTTCCTGGTAAATGTGGCCACTGCTTATTTTGTGGTTTATTTTCTTTTCCCCCGGTTTTTATACCGGAAGAAATTTATCAGCTTTGTGCTGCTGTTCCTTCCCACCCTGGTGGTTTCGATATTCGTAACACGCCTCATTTATTTCTACATCGTACTTCCTTTAAAATGGCCGGATGCTTTAGCCAATACAACATTCTTTGGGTTCTCTTACCTCAATGGTTTTTCGTCCCAGTTCGTGATTATTGGTTTGCTGTCCATAGTTGAACTTACCCGGAAATGGGTGCGTGAGCAAAGCGAAAAAAACAAACTAAAAACCGAAAACCTGGCCAATGAATTGAAATTGCTGAAATCGCAGCTCAGCCCACATTTTTTGTTCAACACCCTCAACAATATCGACTCGTTGATTTATAAAGATCAAAAAAGGGCTTCGGGGGCAGTGGTAAAACTCAGCGAATTGCTGCGTTATATGTTGTATGATGCGAACCTTAACAGGGTAAAATTGAAGGACGAAATTGATTTTATCAACAGTATCCTTGAATTGCAAAAACTCAGGTTGATTGATGAAAAGGATGTTTCTTTTATTATTGACGGGAACCTGGAAAATCAGTTTATCGCACCTATGTTATTAACACCGTTTATCGAAAACATGTTCAAGCATGGCTCATTAAAGGGGAACTCTCCCTTGTTTCAAATTTCCATCAAAGTGGAAGGTCAGAAATTGAAGTTGTATTGCAAAAATCATATCCGTGATAGCAGGAATATGGATGAACGATCAGGTATCGGGCTTCAGAATGTTTTAAAACGGCTGGGGATGTTGTATGGTGGAAATGGGTTTAAATTGAAAATAGTTGATGAACAGAAAGAATTTGAGGTCTTTTTAGAGCTGCAACTCGACCAACTAAAAAAATTTGAATTATGACAAAGGTATTGAAATATATTGCCGTTGATGACGAGCCGCTGGCTATCAGTAAAATTGATGAGTTTGCAGGGCAGGTGCCATTTCTTGAAAAAGTTGCTGATTTCAATTCAGGCATTGATGCCATTGCATTTTTGAAACGGGCTGAGGTTGATCTGGTTTTTATGGATATAAATATGGAGGGTTTGGACGGTCTGCAAACCATCGAACTGATGAACCCACGGCCACAAGTGATCATCTCAACGGCCTACTCGCAGCATGCCCTGCGTGGTTTCGACCTGGATGTGTGCGATTACCTGCTTAAACCTTTTTCCTTCGAAAGGTTTGTAAAAGCCGTTAGCCGGGCCTGGGAAAAGCATTGTGCAGGGCAGGCAAATGAACCACCAACCATGAAACCTGTTCCCGACAAGGACTATATTTTCCTGCGTACAAGCAACAAAATTCAACGGGTCTTATTGCAAAACATCCGTTTTATAAAAGGGCTGAGCGATTACCTGGAAGTGAATTGTGGCGAAGAGCGGATATTGGTGCTGATGAGTTTTGAGGAAATCAGTAAATTGCTGCCATCAAAAGATTTCATCCGGGTGCACCGTTCTTTCATCATCAATATGCAGCATATCGACAGCGTAGAACGAAATCATGTGCAAGTTGGCAACCAGAGCATCCCTATCAGCCAAAGCTATCGACAGGCTTTTTTTCAGTTCGTGAAACAGTAGTCAGGCAATGGGTTGAGTTCTAAATTTCTTTGTGTCTCCGTGTCTCTGTGCTTGTTAATTATTTTACCACAAATTCACACTAAGAATCCAAAATAAACGCGACACTCTCAATTACGAACGAACTTTCCAAATTCATTTGATAATAGTAATCAGGTCAGGAATTCTGAAATTTAGCAGTATATCAATATGACAATATAACAATTGCATCCATAATTATTGAGACATTGTGATTTAGAATTGAGAATCGTCCAAAATTACTGGGTTCTCATTTTGAAATTCTCTTGAGTTTGACAGCTAAATCGTCTATCTTACTACAAACCAATGATATATAAAATCACGGTTTGCACTACACCTCTTATCGGGTGAGTGGAGAGTTGAAGGGTATGTTCCTCTTATGGCCTGTCTCGTATCATCCTTTTTATCATTTAGTTACAAATATTTGTTTATCGCTTCCTTTGGTATCAGGTCAGGGAGGTTCCTGATCCGAAGTGCTTTCATTATCTTGTGTGCATTTTCCGGTGTTTTCGAGGTCAGGTAGTATTCTTTTTTGTCTTGCCTTAAAAGGCTCACCTGCATTTTCATCAGGCCTTTCCTGATTTGATTTTCAGTTAGTGGGGCCTGTTTTTGCCTTAGGCGAAGTTGCAGGTGGTTAAGCAGTGTAAAAGAGATGTAGCAAAGGGCAAGGTGGCCCAATATCCTTTTTTCTGTCCAGTGGTACATTGGGCGGGTTTCCAAGAATGTTTTGAAGCTTCGGAAGGATTGCTCTATTTTGTAGAGTTGTTTGTAAGCATCCAGGATTTGAGGTACCGAAAGGTTTTTATTGTTGGTGGCAACGCTCAAAAAACCATCGAAGCGCTCACTGTTGCTAATTTTATCTTGATCAAAGATGTATGTGTTTTCCCCTTGTTTTTTCAGAAAATGGATTTTCGCCTTTTTTTCTAATTGGCTGGGGTTTTGCATTAGCTTTTTTGCTTTCTCTATTTTTTCTTCGCGCTGTGCTTTGTCCCTTGCCGCCCTTTTCTTGCTGTATGTAGTGATGAGCTTCTTGTTTTTGTAAGTGGTGATGTAGTATTTTATTTCTATCCCCTGTATTCCGAACACTATGATAGTTTTACCAATTTTACCGTCCTTGCCAAAGCCTTTTTCGCGAAAGCCATCTTCCTTGTCGCTATCAAAATAGAATGTAGTCACATCATAAAATACAACATCAAGTTTTTGGTTAAATAAATCCCGCCCCTTTTGGTAAATCATATGCTTGAGTTGTTCCTGGCTTTCGTATAAATGATCAAGGGTGCGATAAACCTGGTGCAGCTCAATTTTGGAAAGCCCAAGGTAATCATCCTGATTTTTGTAGTTGGCCAGCTTGCTTACCGGATCATGGAACCTTTCGCAAATTAGCAGGCACACACTATCAGTTAAGTTATACCCTACCCCGCTATTGATTGCCCGTCTTTGCAAAAACCTATCAAGTGAATATTCTTTCAGTAATTTTCGGACGACCAATGGGAAACCATAATAATACCGGCCATTTTCTTTAGCTGTTTGGATTCCAAATCCTCCAGCGTACCCCCACCAAGTTCATACAAAACCTGCCCCATCTTTTTGAGGGATTCTGGTGAATAGTCCCGCGCCTTGCCCAAATTGTATAGGGTGCGGTGCCGGTTCTTGCCATCGGCATCCCGGTAACTCTCAACCAACAGCAGGTAGGTCACCGAATTCTTGGTCTCTTTCCTGATAAAGGCCATCGTGCTGAAAATTTTTTATTTACGAACCTCGCGCGCCTCTATTTTAAACATGATTGTGCTAAAAAGTTGTAAAAATAGGCCTTCCGAAGAATATACGCAAACGGCTTTCGCACTACACTTTTGGGAGAATGAATTTTTTTTCAAGTGTTTATAGGGGTTTCAGGACGCCTAGATGCCGGCAGGTGTCAAACTCAGGAGATAATCGGGTAGGGAGATATCCTGTGGTAAGGGTTAATGGGGAAGTGGAGTTGCCAGTGGAGTGAAATCTCCAAATAAGACAAGCACTTAACTATAGTTAGAGACAACTTCACATTCATCATATAAGAATTCTTTTGTATTTTTGCTTAAAATCAAATCAATTTCAGTTATGGAACAAGTTGCTAAACCATTAACTAATCTTCAATTAGAATTGCTTAAAGTTTTCTCTTATGATTTAAGTGATAAAGAACTGCTCGATATCAAAGGAATGCTTACAAAGCATTTTTCTTCCAGGTTAAAAAAAAAGACTACTGAAATATGGAAGGACAAAGGTTATAGTCAGGCAGATATGCTTAATTGGCTAAACGATGAAAAACAATAAGCCTCAAATTGTTTTAGACACCAATGTATTATTGGTTTCAATTTCACCATTGTCTCAATTCCATTGGATTTTTGAGGAGTTGGTTGCAGGATCCTTCGATATATTCATCTCCAATGAAATCCTTACAGAATATGAAGAAATCATAGCCAGTCGTTATGATAAAGAAGTTGTGAAAGATTTATTTGGAGTTCTGCTTTCATTACCGAATGTATATAAAGTTGTACCCTATTTTCGGTGGAAATTAATTGAAAACGATCCTGATGATGATAAATTCGTGGATTGTGCCCTA
>Ga0208648_1002685_pt1 | contig 12041 bp, 13 predicted proteins | sample AntAceMetag02UKL_FD_184772 | JGI IMG/M metagenome (GOLD analysis project Ga0208648, IMG submission 184772) | Saline lake microbial communities from Ace Lake, Antarctica - Antarctic Ace Lake Metagenome 02UKL (SPAdes) (version 2) | ecosystem: Environmental > Aquatic > Non-marine Saline and...
ACTGTTTCTTTTTTCGGTGATCGTTTGCTATCCTGTTTCTCTTACCCTACTTCTTACTCTTTTCGAGATCGCTTCCTCGCTTCGCTCATCGCGATGACTCCGCTAAACGTCATTTCGCAGAAGTCTTATTGTATTGAAGTATACCATAAATTATTTAAAATTTATTATTTTTTATTCTAACATTCAAACTCGCTGGCAAAACTAATGGTTTTGTCCGGTGCAATGCTTTGATTCGGGTCGAGTAGATGTAATATAGTTGATGTACTTAAGCATGCTTTGTATTCCCTGTTATTCCTCTCTTTCGATATGTGGAGTGTCACAATATTCTGCCATATACAACAACATCAACATCCCTCACAGAACCGTACTTGCGGATCTCCCGCATACGGCTCTTCAGTAAATCTCACCCAACATGCGACCGTTCATAAAAGCTATGGACAATATGTGGTTTGGGCAGTGGATAACGTTTACATATTTCAGGGACACCATACTAAATTCAGAACTTCATACATGGGATCCACAGCAATCTTACCTAAATAGCTGCGAATTAATAGTTTCCCCGGATAGTTTGTGATAAAATGCTTCAGATAAAAGATTTTTTTTAAGAGATTTAATTCTTCAAAAGTGATTTCTTGGCGCACGGGACGGATCACTTAATTATTGCAATCTCGTCATTGATACATATATTATTGTGCCTGAGGGTGGCAGCTCCCCTTTTCTACCATTATCAGGCAACACGGACGGTCGGAATGCAAATCTTTTTGAGGAAGTCATTATATAGTACAAACAAATAAAGGTAAATATACTAAGATAATAATTCACGATGCACACGATAGTCTCATTAATACAAGTAAATACAAATAAATCGGGACACTTAATTATTGAGTATAAAACGGTTTGTTGATAAGATAGCCATAGAATTCTGGGCATATTGCCTGATGGATAATCACGTGCATTTCATAGCAGTTCCAAAAAAGTAAAAATAGTTTCTCAAAAGGATTTGCTCAAACGCACAAGCTCATGTGAATAAAACAAAGAACAGATATTTATCGGATAATTTCCTGGAAGAAGAAATACTCGACTGGGGGGAATATTTGTTAGATGATATTGATGATAAGAAGAGCCAATTTTTATTGGGCATGTCGACACTGGTAGACCATTAGGGGATCAAGAATTTATAGAAGAAATCGAAAAATGTGAAGGAAGAATGCTGAAACGGAAGAAGCCGGGGCCCCAGAAGAGATTAAATTAAGTGTTCTGTCACTGGAACTACATTAAAAGTTTTTGCGGCAATAATAAATTTTATTTTATTTGATTTATTGCTATAATAAAAAACGAACCTAACTCTTTTAAAATTTAAAATACATTTTAATAAACAAAGGGTGTAGTATGAAGCTATCTCGAAGGTCTTTTATAAAATATTCTGTAGCCGGAATCGCATTGGCAAAACTTATTCCTCTCTCGCATCTCTTTGCCGCTGTCAAACAAGTACGGCCGGATAAAAAGATATTTGTCCCCGGCCTTGCCAAAGCAAGTGAGTTTATTAATCAAAAAAACGGTAAGACATTCATTGCAGGATACCCCGTCCAATGGTGGATAGATAAATACGGGCTTCCTTTAACCATAAACTATGCTCCCGATATCCGTAAAAACATCCGTGGTTTCAAAAATGTTTTTACTAAATATTACCCCAAAGGTGATATTCGCTACGCAGTAAAAGCCAATGCGCATCCCACTATCCTATCCCTGGTCAATGAAGAAGGTGCCGGAGCGGATGTGGCTTCCGAAAATGAGGCAAAATGTGCCCTCCAAGGGAATATAGATCCCGAACATATTGATGTAAATGGCAATTCAAAATCAGAAGCATTGATCGAGATGGCGTTAAAGAAGAATATGCATATCGTAGCGGATAATATCGAGGAATTCCTTGTTATCTCCGCATTGGCTAAAAAACATATGTCAAAACCCAAGGTTGTCCTGCGTCTTGCCGGTTACGATCTCAAAAATGTGACAGACGAAGGTGTATTTACAGCCGGTAAGTGGTGTAAGTTTGGCGCTAGTATCAAAGACCTTCCACGTTTTTACTCACTGCTTCCTAAACATCCTCACATAGATTTTCTAGGATTTCACACGCATATAGGTTCACAAATAACAGCTATCCAACCATATAGCAAAGTACTGGGCAAGCTTATTGAGTTTTCTAAAGCCCTTAATGAGAAAGGCGGAAAATGCAGGTTAATCAATATTGGCGGAGGGTTTCCTGTCAGTTATTTCAAAACCCGTAAAGAATGGGACGAGATATTGGAACTGATACGTAATGGATATATCGCGTTACAAAAAGGCGATGATTCAAAGGTATGGATCTGGGGTGGAGAACCGGCCATGTTTATGGACCAAACCACGGGAAAAATAGACCTAAAAAACTGGATCGGTGAAGAGTCCTATTCTGAGTTCCCACAACATCTTATGCTTGAAGCTATTTTTAAAAATAACGTTACAATAAACGGCCAAACTATGAACGCGGTAAAGGCATTAAAAAGCATAGGTGAACCTACTATTGTAGTTGAACCGGGAAGAGCTATTGCTGAAACGAGCGGAGTTTCCTTAATGAAGGTTACTGCCATAAGGAAGATCCCAAGCGGCCATAACATGATTGCTGTGGATGCAGGATCTGTTAATTACGCCGACTCAATTGCTAGAGACTATCTAATGCGCCGTTGGACACTAGCTGAAAACAACAAGGAAACGGACAAGGAACCATTTGACGCATTTGTTGCTGGACGGCTCTGTTTTAATGCAGATATAATATGCAGGATAAAAAAAAGATTCCCGAGAAAACCAAAAGAAAATGAGGCCGTACTAATACACAACGCGGGGGCATATTGTTCCCAATTCTTCGCGGCCAATACTAATTCTTTCGCAAGGCCTGCAAGGGTTATTTGCTATGAAGACGGCTCTGTTGCATACATAAGAAAGAAAGATACATACGACGAGATATTCTCACAGTAGTAAAAGGGTACGCTTCTAAGTATCCCCTTTTACTTGGTCTTACCAGAAATATTTATCCAGTCAGCAACATTACCTAATAATAATGAAGAAAGAACTCCGCAAAGGAAAAAGAATAGACTTCCGCGGATTCGGGACATATCACACTATCAAACTTCCAAGCAGAATCTATCAAGACCCCGTCACAAACAAGATAATCTCCATACCATCCACAAACCGCGCCATCTTCCGCCAATCCAAAAACCTTTTCCCGCCGGTAAAGAAAAAGGGTTAGCCCCAAACAAAAATATTGCGTATATCAACCATATTCAGCCCTTCCTGCAAAAAACTTAAATCAACCCATACCCCCCCATTATTCAAAAAAAATTTCTCACCTTATAACGCAAATATGAAAGCTGTTTTTTACGAAATCCCATATAAAAATATCTTGGAATAAATAAAAGCAGAAGAATACAAATCAGAAGGCGTGGTATACTATATTACGTCTGCATTAACGCCAAAGGCCGTTGGATGAGGGTTGATAAGGCAAGTCAATTCGACTAGATAAAATGAAAAGGGCAAAAAGCAAGGTTAGCCCCGGTCAAAGAGACCGCGGAGATTAAACGTTTTCACCCCCAGACTTCATACATGAATTTTAAAAAACCCAGTAAAATAAGGGGTTTGCGGGTTTGGTGGGGCACTACATTTGCCTTTTGAAACCTTATCTACGGAAATGCTTGTTATTTGGGACTTACAGGCATCTGGGTTTTGGAAAAACGAAGCAAACATATGAAGTCGGGAGAAAACCACCACTTAAACAAGTTTTATTTTTAATCTTCTATGTAATACCCGAGATAGCTTAATCAACGTACTTAATGAATAACTTTTATTATGAATGTCCTCTAAACGTGATACTGTTTGCTGCGTTGTGTGTAATTTTCTGGCTAAGTCTCTTTGTGTTAAATTTTCCTTCTGCCTTATTTTAGCTACTTGGATGGCTAATGATGCATACACTTCTTCTTCATCATATTCCTGGCTAAACTCAGTATCCTTTAATTGTTCTTTCAAGTAATCTTTAAGTTTTACTGTGCTTTTCATAATTAAATCACCCCCCTAATTTTTTTGTAAAAAATCATTCATATATCGTTTTGCCCGTTCGATTTCTCCTAATGGAACTGCCTGTGTTTTTTTAATAAATCCATGTGTAACAATAATTCTTTTACCAAAGAAAAAATATAAAAATCTATATTCATTTGATCCAAAACCAACTCTTAACTCTCTAATCTTGTCTTGCACAATATCTGCATATGGTCGCGGTAAATTTGGCCCTTCTCTTTCAAGATGCGTTATCCACTTCACAACTTTTGCTCTAATCTTCGTATGAATTTTATTTAAAAAGTCAATTGTTGGACAATCTCCTTTTTTATCTTTGTAAAACTCTACTGAGTACATTTATACTCTCCATTGTTACTATTAATATACACTATTTTTAGTGTATTGTCAATAGTAATTTTTCTCCCAGTTCATTCTCCTCGCCCCTAAATTGGATATATTTCTGTACTTATATATCCAATTCCTTAATTATTTACCTGTTTTACACAGTTTTTCTTAAGGTAATATATCCAATTTAGGAGCGCCAAGGGTATATGCGCATTTCTCACCCATTCAGCAAAATATAGAAAGGATTATTCTTTTCCTGGTTTCCTTTGCGCAAAAGCCCAAAATTCCCGTGGAGTAAGAATGGAAATTGCTTGGAATTGCTTCAGAACGAGCAAATCATCATCTCCGGTAACAATCACTTCTACCTTACCGGCCAATGCTGTCCCTAAAACTTTGATATCACTCAAATCTCTGCAGGCATTTTTAGGCACTCTTGCAGGGTTTACTATTTCTGCTTCATCATATAAAAATTGCTCTACATCCTTTGCTCTTGATTGAGGCACCTTGATTTTGCGGCAGAGATTCTTGTGAATCTCCCCTATCAAATACTCGCTGAGCACTATTATATGCTCATAAAGACAGTATTCAAAAACATCTGCACACAGTCCCCGTCCCGCAAAGGCCGAAATCACAACATTTGAGTCCAATACCACTTTCATGAAATGACCTTGAATATATCTTCATCCGTAAGAAGCCCTTGCGATTCAGCAAAAGGAAGAATCTGAGAGCGAATACGCCGAAAATTACGAACAGCTAGAAACTGTCGTAAAGATCTCCTAACCAAATCACTAACCGGCATTTTTTCCTTGCGGCTAATTATCAATAACTGTTTCTGCAGGTCATCCGGTATTCTCACTGTAAGACTTTTATCCATATCTATCACCTCTGTAAGACAATGTACTACATATTGCATAATTTGTCAAGTGTATATTTTTGTTTTTTTGTTTTGTTTTTCTACCTAACTTTTAAGCAATCTTAAATAATCCTTTTGGGTTTCCCTTAACGAATTTGCAATGAACTCAATAAAATCTTTGTCATCTTAAAAATCCACATTTGTGTCTTGACACATTTTACAAAATAATGTATATTTCTATTATGGGGGTATGCTATGAGTAAGTTAGAACCAAAGAGGGAAAGACTGAGTATCGATGTTTATCCTTTTGAGCATCGACAAATAAAAGCATTTGCTGCTTTTTATGGCAAAACTATAAGAGAATACGTTCTTGAAAGTGTTAGAACGCGTTTACAAAAAGAAGCAGAAAAAGCAGAAAACAAGGATTTATTAGCCTTGACTATACATCTGGACAAAGATCCTGTGCTAAAAGAACTATGGGATAACGAGAAGGATACTGCATATGACGAATTATAAACAGAGGGATATAATTCTTGTTGATTTTGGGTTTTCCGATAAAACAGGTTCTAAGAAAAGACCTGCCTTGGTAATAAGCATTGCCAATTATCATAAATCTCGGCATGAAGTAATTATAGCAGCTATCACAAGCAATACAAAGAGATCTTTATTTGGTGATACACTTATAGAAAATTGGAAAGAAGCAGGGTTGAAATTTCCATCTCAGGTGACAGGAATTATTCGAACAGTACATAGCAGCCTAATAATTCGCCAATTGGGCACACTTCCTAAAAAAGATTTTATAGATGCAAAAAAGAATCTTGGCAAAACAATGGAATTCTAACTAGATATATTGAATTCGGGGGACGGATTGAGCTAACCCGGTTTTAACGGACGGGTTAATTATCACTTAATCTGGCCATATTTAACCTTCACTAATAGTATATCATTATATAATGATTATCAACAATCTTCCTACAGGATTAATTATCTTATGCCGCCAAAACGTAACATGTCCTACTAATTTTTTACTACACTAACTGACTCAAAAATGTACTGGCAGGAACTATGATAGGATCATCCTGATTAAAGCAATCCTTTGAAACATAATCCATATCAAAAACCACTTGAAATGCGTGTTTGGTCTTAATTTTGTTATGAAAATGAACCAAATTCTTACTTATGCCTCCCTTTGATGATAATTTCACTTCAACCAAAAACCATGGTTTTTTATCTCTAGAAACCAGAAAATCAACTTCACGCTTTTCTTTATCCCTGACAAACCATAAACCATACTGTCCCAAACCGCAATCTGTCCAGAAATGCACCGCTTTTAATAAATGAGCTGCCACCAGGTTTTCAAGACGGCTGCGTTCCTCGTCTACATTACTCCAATCCCATAAATATGTTTTTGGCTCTCTAATAAGTGACCGTGGGATATTCTTAGTCCATGGCTGAATAGTAAAACAATAGAAAAATGCCTGCAATGTCTTTATCCAGCGGCGTACAGTATCAGAGGATACATCAATTTTGTTGGCAAGGGTTGAGTAATTGGTCAACTGCCCTGCCTGATATTTAAGTATTTCAGCTAAAAGCTCAATTTGACCTAGCTCTTGAATTCGACTTAAATCCCGAATATCTTCACGAATTAATTGCTCTTGACGCAATCTTTTCCACCGGTTTAAGAATCTTGTATCATTCTTCATAAAAGGTTCAGGAAAACCGCCATTTTTAAGCAATTTTTCAAAATCATGACTTTTGGTTTTAACTGGCTCATTAATTTCTTTCTCCGATGGAATAGTGCGGCCTAGTTCTGCTACAGACAATTGGTGGAGACGATAGATAAAATATCTACCCATTAAGCTATCACCGTCTCTTTTGTATGTATCTAACCGGGAACTGCCTGTAACTATAATTTTTGCTTTACCCTTATACATATCAAAGAAGCCTTTTAAAAAAGTCTTCCACTTTCCATATTTATGAATTTCGTCGAACACGATAATGGGTATTTCAGCGGCCAATGTATCTAGCCCCGCATAACTGGCAACATTATTAACCCCATCTAATATAATTTTTCTATGATCCAAATTATCCCAGTTCAAATACAAAAAATGGCTCGATAGGTCTTTAGCCATGAGACTCACTGTCGTTTTTCCTGCCTGCCTGGGACCGACAAGAAAAATCATTTGCTGATACCGGTCAAAATGTTCTTTTATAACAGATGTATATATTCTTTTCATCTTATCCCCTTGAATTTCACTATAAAAACATTCACCTTTTATTGTGACTATTTTACTATATATCTAAAATTAGTCAAGACTATTTTTACATACATCTAAAATTGGTCATACCTTTAATCCAATCAATTTTAAGACATTTTCTTTTGTGAATATCTCTATATCCGACGGGTTTTCAAGGAAATTCTCAACATCTCCCTTAACCTTTTTCCAATCCGCATCTTGAACAATGTTATATAAAAACGATCTCCAATTATCTTGTGATAAAACCTCTCCTTGCCACTGCGTTTGAGACAATGCGTTATTCAAGAGCGCTAAGTTTGAGACTATGTCTTTCCATTTAGAAAAATACCAGCCAATATCAAAGTAATCCCTGCCTTTAGTGTACTTTCTGTTCAGCAGTGCATGCAATTTACCTGCAAATAATGATGGTAAATCATAAGTCAGAAACGCAATGGGAAAATATTTATTAACAATAGATGTTTCCAGCACGCTACCTTGTGGAGGCTTTGTATCAATTTTGATGTATAGCCTTCTCGAGAAGCCGCTAATTCTAAAACATACTCTTTCATAATGTTTTCTCATCCTTTTTGTATCGTACAATGTATTTTTCTATCATTCGGACAGCATCAAACAGTGATTTTTTATCATACCTCTTTGCATATTGAACTAAAATATCAAGGTCGATCTTTTCAACGTTTTGCAGTCGAGTATTTCAGGGACACCATACTAAATTCAGAACTCCATACATGGGATCCACAGCAATCTTACCTAAATAGCTACGAATAAATAGTTTCCCCGGATAGTTTGTGATAAAAGGCTTCAGATAAAAGATTTTTTTTTAAGAGACTTGATTCTTCAACAAAAGCACCCATACTTTTCAAAACTATCACCGACAACTTATAATGAAACTCGAAATACACGAACGATAGTGCAGTAGATTTCGTAAGTTGAATTATGCCCGAAGAGAATGATGGTATTTTTTTTGGGATGTGTCCCTATTTATAACAAAGAAACAATTCGTAACCATTTCGCTGACTGTCCTTTTCCAAGGCATTTGATCTTTTTCTTTATTTTGAGATTGAGCAATATTTTTTTTATCATAACCCTGCTTATACCCGGACAGACACGCTCAATATCTGATATACTGAATTCAGCCAATTGGTCATTAACTGCTGCTTCGATAATTCCCGTCTTTGCTCCCCTCCGCGGACTAACAGCTACAGCACGTCTTTCAAGCTCTTTATATGCCCCAAGCACTGTTCCCAGAAAATAATTTGTCCATGGCAGTGTATCGTGCTTACCCTGCTGCCAACCCCACGAACTTCTGTTCAACGATTCATAATATGTTTCTTTGCTCTGTTCGACAACGCGTTCGAGACTTATGTACTTGCCTGCCGCGTATTCGTGCTGATATAATGCCAAAAGCGTCAACAGCCGTGACACCCTACCGTTGCCGTCACGGAACGGATGTATACATAGAAAATCAAGAATGAGGCATGCAACCGCGTAAAGAGGCGGATATTTCAACTGCGTTACGCTGTGTTCGTAGGAAAGGCATAATTGCTCAATATATTTTGGTGTTTCTTTCGCGCTTAGGGGCTTATACACGACCTCGACTCTGCCGTCAGAAAATTTACGGATGATGTCATTATCCTTTTCGTTCCAAACCCCGGCATCATGCGATTCTCCTCGGCACAATCGGTGCAATTCTTTAATTGTTTCAGAAGTTATCCTAAGACTTCCGTGTTTGGCGTGGATCAAATCAAGCGCTTTGCGATATCCCGAAACCTCCTCTTCAGAACGATCACGTGGTCTGCTGTGACCTATTACAAGCGGTTTGAGTCGCACACTATCTACTGTAACCCCTTCGATCCGGTTTGACGATTCGACGCTTTCAATAAGCGCCATTTCAACGAGCGTTTTCAAGGCCTGTGGCGATTGTTGTGAATACAAATCCTGTTTACCTTTATATTCTGAAACAGAGTTCATCAACCATACCGTGCCAAGAGGCAGATCAAAAATGTTGTTCTTGAATGAGTTCATTATAACCACCTTTTTATAATATACCATTCAATATACCATTAATCGCGCTAGTATACCATTTAAAAAACTGGGATCCATATTTCAGGGACACCATACTAAATTCAGAACTCCATACATGGGATCTACAGCAATCTTACCTAAATAGCTGCGAATTAATAGTTTCCCCGGATAGTTTGTGATAAAATGCTTCAGATAAAAGATTTTTTTTAAGAGATTTGATTTTTCAAAAGTGATTTCTTGGCGCACGGGACGGATCACTTAATTATTGCAATCTGCCAAAAAAGACAATTAAGTGGATGAGTTGGGTTAAAGCAGGAAAATCTATTCGATTAGATAAAAATAAAAAAGCAAAAAGAAAGGTTAGCCCCGGCCAAAGGGATCGCGGCGATTAAAAAATATTCGATAGGAATTGTTTTATTTGATCATGGCTGCCCGCCAACACTGCAATACATTTTTCTTTTTCTCTTCTTATAACAACACGAATATTGCTTTCTATACCTGCTTCATAATATGGTCTCCTTAATTGCTTATAAAAAAACCGGGGGGCTATCTTTCTTGCCTCCAATAAATTGCAGTCAATAGAATAATAAACATTTAGGGTTTCTAATATTAATCCTACTATTTTCTTTTGCTCATAACCAAGATGCTTAATGCTTCTTTGAAAAGAGGGACGGAAATAAAGACATAATGCCATTAATTAAGCCTTTCCACTTTTTAGGTTTTCTATAAACCTTTTAGTTACTCGTTTCTCCTTCCCCTTTTCCCGCGCAGAAAGGATATCCAATTTCTTATATACCTCTTTCGTAAACGCTTTCCTTTTTATCTCAAGAGGAATAAGCTCAATTTTGTTTTTATAAATCGTTATTTCAAACATGGAACCTTTCCTTAAATCAAGTGCATCTGCAATCTTTTTGGGTATTGTTATTTGATGTTTAGCGGTCATTGAAATTGTCATACTTATCACCTCCTATTGTAAATATACTATAAAGTAAGAATATCGTCAAGTAAGGAATTAAGAATTAGGGTTTAGGGTAAGGATACAGCGCGGGGTCTTGTAAATGGAATTCGGGGGAGGGAGACTAATCCTCATAAAAGATCAAAAATAATGTCGTCAACCTGCTGCCATGGTATAGCATCAACATATTTATTTATTCTCATCTTACGCGGAGTGCGGCAGATAATATAGCCCTTGCCGAAATTTTTGTATTCTTGCAGAAATACCATGAGGTGCTTAGCATCTTTCGCTTGTGGAGCATCACTCCACTTCACTTCTATTGGAATATACTTTCCGTCTTTTTTAACAACCCAGTCAACTTCCGGACCGTCAGGATCTCGCCAGAAAAAAACATCGCTGTTTCTTTCAGACATGCGGGCGCACCTCACCAGTTCCAATCCAACTAACTGTTCAAAAAGATGTCCTAGCGTCTCTTTGGGAAGCTCCGTTCCTTCTCGCGCTACCGCTCGCCTGACACCCAAATCAAAAAACATATATTTCTGCGATTTTGTCAGTTTCTTTCTCGTTGCGCTTTTTGTCAACGGCTCGATCCTCTCTGCAATAAGGCAGTCCTCCATGATCTGATAATATGATGCAATTGTCGTGTGAGAAACGCCTATCTCCTGCGAAAGTTTTCGCAGGTTCACCACTTTACCCGATTCAGACGCGGCATATTCAAGAAATCGCGCAAACGGACCAATATTTCTCACAACCGCTTCGGCGCGCACTTCCTCTTCAAGGTAAGTGGTTACATACGACTTTAAATCAACATCCTGATCACTCTTATTATCAACGGAAATGATACCCGGTAAAGAACCATACAAAATAGCGGCTTCAAGAGAATCTGGATTTGATTCCTTTATAACAAGTGGGTCGAGCTTCAACACCACAATTCTGCCGGGAAGAAGATTTACGTTATGGCCCTTGCGGAGTTTTCTCGCTGATGACCCGGTGAGAACAAAATTGGCTCTTTTTCTATCGATAAGGTCCTGCACCACATCTAATACGGCTGGTACCTTCTGAACCTCATCAAGGAGTACCAGAGGCAAACCAGTCCGGTTTTCTCTGTCCAGGGCCTCAACCTCACTTTTCAAAACAGCAGGATCTTTTTCATACCGCTGCCGCACTTCTGGACTAATAAACGTCACAAATAGATCGCTCTTCAATCGGTTAATAAGAGTCGTTTTACCTGTCTGCCTTGCCCCTAAAAGAAGTACGCTCTTGTTCCTGGCCAGGGCCTTTACGATATTTTTTTCAACAAAACGTGATATATATTTCATGGTATCCATTATCGCCGAAATTGGAGTGCTTGTCAACCAAAAAAAACATTAATAAATAGAAGGACATATTAAACATATTTCAGTCGAGTAGATATAATATGGCCGTCACACTTAGACATGCTTTGTGTTCCCTGTTACTCTCCCCTTTCGGTTTGGAGAGTGTCACATTATTCTGTCTTATGCTTCGACTTCAACACCCCTCACAGAAC
>Ga0208648_1002686_pt1 | contig 12039 bp, 14 predicted proteins | sample AntAceMetag02UKL_FD_184772 | JGI IMG/M metagenome (GOLD analysis project Ga0208648, IMG submission 184772) | Saline lake microbial communities from Ace Lake, Antarctica - Antarctic Ace Lake Metagenome 02UKL (SPAdes) (version 2) | ecosystem: Environmental > Aquatic > Non-marine Saline and...
AAAGGGGCGACCAACTGTCAACACCGATAAAGAGCGGTTGTACATGGTGCAAGCCATAAAACACGTTAAAACTGCCTGGATTAACAGTGGCAGCGGACTGCTCGATTTTGAGAAAGAAATTCGTCAGCTAAAACCCGACATCTTTTTTGTAAACGAAGATGGTTTTACCCCCGATAAAGTAAAACTGTGTAACGAACTTGGTATAGAACTGGTTGTTAGTAAACGTATTCCACACGGCGGGTTGCCTGCTCGTTCAACCACATCATTACGTCAGGTTTGTAATATCCCTTTCCGATTAGATCTCGCCGGAGGTTGGTTAGATCAACCTTATGTTTCCAAATACCACCCCGGTCCGGTAATTACAATAAGTGTCCAGCCGGATTATAATTTTAACGATCGAAGTGGGATGTCGAGCAGTACACGTAGAAAAGCCATTCAACTTTGGCAAACCGATATTCCGGAAGGCAATAAAGAGATTCTTGCAAAAACACTTTTTAGTTTCGAAAACCCTCCAGGAACAAAAATAATCTCCGGATCGCAGGATTCTATCGGTATCGTTTTCCCCGGAGTAAACAGATTAAACTACGGCAAAGAGAACTATTGGCCAGATTCCATAGAATCGGAAACCAATAAAAATATTTTAGAGTTCATAGAAAAGCATCTCTATTTCATTACCCTCTCACCACGCGTCGGCAATTTTAATGTATTGTCTGACACCAAGATTAATGAGGCAAACGCTAAAGATTTGGCAGATGCAGCCAACGGCATGTGGCTGGCCTTACAAAATCAAAACTTAAAGGATTTTGGGAAAGCAATGCGCGAAAGTTTTGAAGCACAAATAACCATGTTTCCACACATGGTAAATCCACAAATAATAGAAATATTAGATAGCTACCAAGACAAAGCTTTGGGATGGAAACTCAGTGGTGCCGGAGGTGGTGGTTATTTGGTTTTGGTATCGGAGAATCCGGTTCCAAATGCCATACAAATTAGGATCGTGCATTCGTAAAAGTATACAAAGATATTTTTTTGCATTTCAACGAATTAAAAAAAAGCTTCTTTCCCTAAAAATTTTCCACTTCGTTTGAGTATTAAGAAATACCTCTCATTAAAAAAATGAGGGGTATTTTTTTGCCAATTATTTAAATTCATCCAATATGTTTTTTCAATTTTAATAATATCAAATGCATATCAAAATGATTGATATAAAAATTGGAATATTTTTTTCTTATTCGCGTTTAAAAATCTTTTCATAGCCTTAGCTATGGAACTATTTTTAAACAAAGAAGAAGGGAAGAAGAAACAATTTTTATCGCTCATTTTGAAATGTTTTTGGTATAAGCCTGTTTTTCCCGATTCCATGACTAGATTTTAATAATGCTGAGCAAAGAAACAGCCGATTCCTGCTGTTCAACGATTTTCCCGGCATATCCTTATTCTTTCTGCGACAGAACGGTATTCCAGTTCCTCATTGTCCTGCAGGAATTTTATAGCTGTGAAATGGTGCACATCATTTTAAAATTAAACATCATGAAATCATCATCTTACAAAAACAGCAGAGAAGAACAAAAAGTAAAAACCAACCTTTGGGATGCTTTCGTAAATTACCTCGACACCAATTACTTCCCCGGTGCTTCCGAAACCTTGGATACTAAAACCATCGCTTTCGAGTACGAAGCTTTTAAAAGCTGCTACGCATAGGGGCTTTGGCCTTTTTTTTATTAAAGCCTGGTACCATAAATACCGGGCTTTTTTATTTCCCAACCTTAAACTTTAAACTCTAAACTACTACACTCCATTAAATCCAGGCAAAGTTATTAATCGCTTTTTGGAACAGGCAAGGGTATACAAGCTCCCTTCCTTCCTGAATTGTCATCCTGAGCGAAGTCGAAGGTCGCCCTTGCCCTAATCCAAAACAGCTCAATTGTGTACGCCAAAATTTAACCGGCGTGCCACATGCCAATACAAGTCCTCAGGGCAGGGGCAAATTAACATGACAAGAGTAATAAAACTGCAACCCGAGTACCGGCAGAAACGCAACGAACGTGCTCCCCGCATTGTTCCAAAACTTATCCTATCTGATAACTGGTTGCAGGAAGCTGGTTTCGAACCCAACAACGTGGTTCATGTGAGAGTCGAAAACGGAAAATTAACCATCGTAAACAGCTGAGCCATGAAAACAAAGAAATTCGACATCTACCAAATGGTAACCGACCTCATTATCCAACGCCTCGAAGCAGGTGTAGTACCATGGCAAATGCCGTGGAAATCTTCAGGAGCTCTTCCCCGAAACATGGTATCGAAAAAAGCATACCGTGGCTTTAACTTCTGGTACCTGCTCAGCTTCGGTTTCGAAAACCCGTACTTCCTAACCTTTAACCAGGTGAAACAGTTGGGCGGATCAATTATTAAAGGCTCAAAATCGTACCAGGTTATTTTCTGGAAACTGCGTGAGTACAAACAGAAAGACGGTACTTCCGAAGAAATCCCAATGCTTCGGTATTACAGGGTTTTTCACATTGACTGTGTTGAGGGAATAGACCCTGCAAAAATACCATCCGACGAAAGCCATGACCACGAATTCGATCCAATTGCAGAATGCGAACAGCTTATCGAGTTCTGGGAAGATTCGCCAACCATCGAATTAAATAAAGCAAGGGCTTGCTACATCCCATCGCTCGATAAAATTGAAATGCCAAATCCACGGAATTTCTTTGGCAACGACCTCTACTACAACGTTTTATTCCACGAAGCAATCCATAGCACGGGCCATAAAAAACGCCTGAACCGGCATGAGAAATTCCCTGACCATCGCTTTTCCAGCCACGATTATTCAATCGAGGAATTGGTTGCCGAGATGGGAGCTGCTTACCTCTGTGGCATTTGTGGAATACAAACTCGTACCATCGACAATTCAGCGGCCTACATTCAAAGCTGGCTCAACAAACTAAAAAACGATAACAAGTTTGTAATTCAGGCAGCCAGTTACGCGCAACGTGCAGTAGATTATATACTCGAACACCAGCGCAAACCCATTCACACCGAAAGTATTAACCCCGAAAAAGAACCGGTAACGGCTTCCTTTTCATTTTAAGAAAGGAGTACATAATGAAAAACAAAAATGAAACCTTCTTTCAGATTATGGATCAACTTGCACGCCGTCATGGTGTGCAAGCCATTTTCTCCGATTTCCTCACCTTGCTTATCTGCGCTTTCTCGCACGGGGCAAAGGAGGAAGAATACCTGCGGGTTATTCGTAAATATGAAAAGCCAGACGCATACAAGCTTAGCGATGCACTTGGTGCTTTGGTTATAGAAATGACTGGTCCGTATGGTGATGGTATGATTGATGTTCTGGGCAAATACTTTGAGGAGAACCTGAGCTATGGAAAGAACGGTCAGTTTTTTACACCACAAAATATTTGCGATATGATGGCACGAATGAATAACCCCATTAATCCAACTGACCGCATTGCAGATCCTGCGTGTGGTAGTGGACGAATGCTGATGGCAATGGCAAAAGTAAACCGCTTTGCCCGGTTCTATGGTGCCGACGTGGATGCAAACTGTGCGAAAATGGCTGTAATAAATCTATGCCTAAACACCATGTACGGAGAAGTGGCATGGATGAACAGCCTCACCAACCAATACTTTGGCGGATGGAGAATTGAACCTACCATAAAAGGGATCCCACGTATCCGCGAAATTACCAGGCGTGAAAGTTATATTCATTTGAAGCTTTCTGAAAACAAACGGAACAATCAAACTAAACTTCCAATTAGTGCTATAAATGCACCAACCCCTGAAATATTTGAGATTTCACAAAGACAATTAATGTTTGAATTTTAATATAGAATACCCCGTAATTCGATTCACTTTTATTATCTTTGTGATAAGATTAGCCATTCGGCTAATGTGTGTTTGGGGGTTAACATTAAAAGGCAGCTATTGAGCTGCCTTTCTTCGTTTAAACTTTTTGTTGTTTCATGCAAATGCCAGATTTCAGAACATTTATTTTATTAACTTAGTGGGCAATTAATGAAATTAGATATAAAACCACTTAGGTAACATTTTACCATAATATACCATAATATACCGGAATAACGAAACCTTTTATACCCTATATTAGGAAAAATAACAGTAACAAAGGTGTCGTTATAACAACGTATAGCGTTCATTTTAATTTGCGATATAATCAACTAATAACTAAACTATAAAATGAGAAATATTTTAACTTCCACCCTTTTTCAATACGGCACTAAATTTCAAACATTCAAGCATACTGCACTTGACCGAATTGTCGAAAGAATAATTTTTACTGCCAACAATAAATTTGCTGAAATAAAAGAAATCCAGGAATCATTTCAAAAAGATATCGGCTACGTACTTCCATTAAGAATTTTTGAAGAATCAATAGAACGACTATTGGAACAAAATAGAATCGAACCGATTCATGAAGCTGTAAGTGAATATAAGCTTACAGATAAAACCTTTGGTGAATTAAATTCTATTCAAACAAATTTCGACAGAAATCTTCAGAAAATTACTGATAAACTTTTTAACAATTCTCCAGAAAGAAAGGAATTACTTATAGAGCCTTTCTGGTTTACAATGACATATATATTTTCAAATTTAGGTAGATATAGTGCAAAATTAATTGAAGGTCAGTTAGACCAAGAAACTTATATAAAACCCGTTTTATCGAAATGCTGCAAAAAAATTAAAGAAAAATTTGAAATAAATAATGAATATTTTGAAAAACGAATTCAATATTTTTTTGAAGAAACAAAAGAACCTTTATTTAATAGTTTTAAATGGAGTATTGCACAGAATTATTTCATTGCAAATTCTTTAGGTTTAAATCCAGAAAGTGAAAATCTCACTACTGATATTTTCAAAGAGAGCATTTTATATCTTGATACAAACATTTTATTATCAATAGTTTCAAACAATAATCTTTACTATAATAATGCCGTCTCATTTATTAATGCCGCAAAAAAAATTGATTTGAAATTTTGTGTTTCTGAAATTACATTGAATGAATATTATGGGTGGGTAAATGGCGAAAAACAAAGAATTTTAGAAACAAGAAATCAAATTCCAAATGGCACAAAAAATAAGGTTGGTTCAGTTATTTACAGAGATTATCAAGAAAGTATTATTCAATCATCTGAAAAAGAGGAAATAATCGATGATATTATTGAAAAATATTTAGATATCAAATCAATTATTAAAAATCTGATTCCAGATGAAAAAGTTGATTATATAATTGACGACGATTGGTTCACTAAAATTGAGAATAAAGATATTTTTACTAAAACAAAAGATGCAGTAATTGAAAAATACAAATTAACGGGAGTTAGGACAAAGAAAGGAGAAAAAGCTGCAATACACGACGCAAAAATTTTACTTTGGATTGATAATGAAAAACATAAGCTCAATAAAAACATATGGTTTATTACTGCAGATTCAAGTCTTCCTTTAATAACTGTTAATGGAGCAGAAAAATCGGATTCAATATTATTGGAAGTAATTTTACAATGGCTAGTACCATTAACTAGAGAAAATGGGAAAGAAGAATATCAAGAAACATTTTCCGAAATATTAAAAAACAAACTACTCCCAAAAGACATTTTATTTGAAGTAAAAGATTTTGTAATTTTTGAAGAATTACACATGGAATGTGCAGAGTTGCCATCAAAGGATGTTGAAGAATGTATCATTTATTTAAAAAAGAATGCACCAAATTTAAATCCAAATAATCCTAACGACCGAGAAAAACTTGCAAACAAAATTGCGGTTTATTTTGCTGACCCGGGCAGAAAATATAAAAAGGAACTTTCTGAACGATTAGAAGAAAATGAGTATTTGAAAAAACAACTTGGTGATGTTCATTTAGTATTGAAAAATTTGGAACATTCAAATAAGGAAAAAAAAGAAAAAATTGAAGAGTTACAAGATTCCCATAAAAAAGAAGTAAATAATCCTCGGGGCAAGCCCACGAGGCATTGAAGAAAATATTTTTGGATCCCGAGGCAAGCCTCGAGGTATTAAACCTTAATGAGAATAAATGAAATTAAGAGTTCACATTTAGACCGTGAAACAAAATTCACCGACCAGCTTTCGAAATTTGAAAAACAACTTTCATCATATGAAGCAAATCAAATTGAAAATGAAGTTAATTCATCCTTCAAAGAATGGCAAAAAATCGGCAAATTATCATTTTCTGCAGCCTTACTATTTTTATTTTTTGGGATTTTAGAATTGCTTCCTGCTTGGAGTTGGAATTATCCAGCAAAAATAGTTGAATACTTAAATTCTATTGAAACAACAGACAAAGCGCGTTTCAGAATTCTAATTGCCATAAATATTACCCTATTAACAACAATAATAATTTCATTGTTTGTCTTTGCTTTTAATAGATTATGGCATAAAAGAAATATGAAAAAAATTAAAGATGAGTTATATAAAGAAAAAACGAAACGCTAATCGAGTAGGTGGCTGACGACCAAATAGCCGCCTGTGCACCTCTCCCACACTACTCCTTCATAGAAATAACACCACTCCAAATTCCGCCACAAAGTTATTAATCGCCAGCCGAAACGGTCAAGGGTATACAAGCTCCCTTCCTTGCTAAGTTGTCACCCTGAGCGTAGTCGAAGGGCGCCCTTGCCCTAATTCGCCCGGCTCAATGGTATGGCGCCATAATTTTTAACGGTGTGCCAGATACCAAAACAAGTCCGCAAGGCAGCGGCAAAACAGTATGACAAATGCAGCAACTGCAAAAAAATCAAATGGCCAAAGAAACGAGCCTAAAATGGAAGTAGTGAAAAACGAAACCAAAGTTGAAAACGCAATCCTCAGTTTGGAGAAACGTATCCAGAAAGTGGAAGAGCTGAGTATTGTAATCGAGAAATGGCGTAAGTTGAACGAAGCCAAAAAGAACCTGAAGGGTTTTAAACTCGGTGTCGATGGGTTAAGCTCAACCGTAATCATCCGCGATGTATCGGGGCAGGAATTCAAAACCTCTCACAACATTGTTGTGGAAACAGTTTTGCAAACTGTACAGGGAGTACTCGACGAAAAGATTGCAGAAGTGGAAGAACAAATCAACTTCGCAGCTTAAAAGATGGGGAGCTTCGCTCCCTTTTTTTGTCGTTTCACTCCTGTTTTTCATCTCTTTCTTTACTCATTACTTTCTACTCTGTACTTTCTTTCTGTCCTTTTAGTTTTAATCCCATCAATATAAATTAGCGCAAAACAAGCTCAAAGCTAATTATACATGAAAGGAAAAATATTTTTGAAAGCTGTACGTAACTTATTAGACCCAATTGATAAAAAAGCACCACGCCTGATTTTCGATATAGTGTTCTCAACACTCAGTGGAAATGTGGCGAAAGGCCAAGTTATACCGTATTGTACGTTAATTTGCCCACTAAACTATGTGGTATAATGCCGGTAGATATTTGAAAATCAATAAAGAACGCAGTGAATTTATTGAGCAGTTTCAAATACAAATCGGTATTACCTGTACAAGCTCAAATTTCAAAAATGATACGTTCAATTTTAAATTTATGGAAAGTGGAGAATTCCGGACTGACAACAGTTCCATGGCCGTTGAAAGGGAAGGTATGTGCCACACCGTAACGTTGAGCTACTTACTATGCCGAGAAAAATACTCGCCGAATTAATAAATACACATAGCTTTTCGGGTTTTCTTAGCTAAATAGCATACCCGTAAATCCATTGAAATTGAAAACAACCTGAGTATATATCATATATACCGTATATATTTATTAGCTTTGCAAAAACAAATATTGAAATGAACACAACAAAAGAAAAGAAAAGGAAAGTCATTGACCTTGACCCAGACACATTCCGCATCCTGTCCATTAATGCAGCAGCCAAAGGTACAAACTTAAAATCACTGATAGAAAATTCATTGAGGGAAATTGCAGAAAATTTAAAAGATTCAAGTTTGTACGCTTACCTGAAACAAACCCAACCGATAGGGGAAAATGACTATTTGGACGAAAAAAAACAGGCAGCTTTTGAAAAAGAAATGGGGCTGTGAAAGTCAGATATTCAAAAAGCTTTCAGAAAGAATACCGGAAGCAGTCAGGGAAAATGCAAAAATCCGTCGCAAACGCTGTTAGTGAAGTCAAAGAAGCTCTTGCCGTAGAAGATTTGACAAACTGTAAAAAACTTATTGGGTACAAACAGGCATACAGGTTAAGAATTGGGAATCTTCGCGCCTTTTTTATCCTTTGGGTAGAGGGCAATACAATTTGTTTTGAATACCTTGTTCCCCGGGGTGAAGCTTATTCAAAAAAGATTTTGGGGCAACTAAAGAAAAAAGACTAACAAAACAGGGATAAAAGTTTTAGGTTTGTCCCCAAAATATATGTTTAAGCACGGATTTCGTGCCTTAATCCTACCCCTGTCCTGTCCTTTTTTGAATCAGCTACAGAGCTTGGGCGTACGAGGGCAGCTTTTCAATTTTTTGCCGTGACGGGCGTATGTTTACAGTGTGCGCCGCTGTTCCACCTTAGAGAGAACACTTTTCAACATTAAAAATGTTCGTTTATTGATTGTTTCTATGGTTTCTCTGCAACTATTTTAGCCGGGGCTTTTATTGTATTGAACCTAATAATTAATTCTTTACACTCCGCAGCAATCGCAATTTTTGTGAAGGTCTTAAGTGTTGGGTTTGTCTTTAATTCCAACAATCTATAAATAACACCTGGTTCCAACTTTGCCCTTTTTGCAATTTCATACGGAGTAAGCTTTGATTTCTCAATATGCTTTTTCAATTCGATTATCGGGAGGTTACTTTAAATTCCGTAGTTGGTCCTGTTGATATTGACGATCCACGTCCTTCAATTACCATAATGTTACCCGGTGAAGATTAATTTAGAATGTTAACCCCATTCTTTATTGTTTAACTTAATAATATTAATAATGGATATACCTTCAAATTATGTTCGTAATGTAGCAACCGGAGAATGGGGACTTACAAGTGAAGATGGCATCAAAATACTTGATTTAAAAACAGATCAGCAAACATACATGCATTTCGATATAAAATGTGGTTATGTACTTTTCAATTTTAATACTTTTGAATTTGAAGCGGGGGGGCAGTTGCTTATATAAACAATAATTTTATAACAAGGTGGGAATTAGGTACTTTCATTGGAGAAGGTACGGGTGAGCAAGACCTACAATTGGTATATCCGTATTACTCAAGGATTATCGATATTGGCATTTGCGCAAGCATAAATATACATTATAAATTTTCTGATAGTTTTACTATTGGAATAACCAGTGGAATAAATAATTATCCAAAATCCGGTTACAGATTTTATGATATAATTGGGATGAGGGGAGGCATTAGCTTTTAAAATACCGCTTCATGCAGTTTTGACAAGGGATTTTGGCTTAAAACAGACAAAGGTTAACCGGAATCAGCAATTCCGCATGGAAATAAGCAATAATGCAACTCTTTGAACAATAGAGGGAAAGCCACGCCTTTATAGGTCACGCCCAACATAAAAATATTGATGTCCTTTTGCCCAAACTTTCAATTGGTCCTGTCTATACTGAGTTTTAGGTTCTCTTTGTGCGGCAACAATCCGAAAATGAGTTTTGCGATCAAGTCGGAATCCAAAACATACTTGGCTATAAAACGTTGGATACGCCGCAAACTTGAAGCCGGCTGCGCCTGGCTGTCAAAAGCGTTGGCAAGCTTCTTAAAACCTACTGTTTGGACTTTACAGAGCGCAAAAACAAACATTGCAATAAGTTTTAACCTCGATAAATTTACTTTTCCCTTAAAATGGGTATCCAAAATTGATATGAATTCCCTACTTTTACTCTCGACGTTGATTTTCTCCATTAGAAAAATGAGTGGTTTTATTCTTCTAATTTACTGAATATCAACGTCTTATTCAATTTTTTGCGAACTTAAATCACTGGAAATCAAAGAATTATATTTTTTGTCATGTACTAAAATAAACTTTATAGAGGATTTTTGAAAATTGGAGAGTTTAAGTCGATTGGGGAAGCTAAATCGAACGCACCTATCCAAGATGGGGTTTATAATTGTATATATTTATTCGGAAATGCTTAGTTTGCACAATATAGATGTACCTAGAGAATCGATAAGCAGGTGGGATATTAAAGAGCTAAACATTACTGAAAATGAAATCAAATTACCTTTTAGCGAGATAGTTACGGCAATCATGAAAAAATATTAAGTATGCTGCCGGAAGAACTTACGTCATTTTGTAATATGCTGGAATAGATTTAACTCCCGAATCAGGAATAAAATTGCTTGTTATGAAAAAATAAATTTTGTGAAAAACAAAATTCCATACGAAGAATGGCAAAGGTACATGCGGTTTGTAATAAAAGAAGAATATTTGAACTAAATAATATGGGCAAAATGTTTGATTTTCGGGTTGCTCTTGCAGATGTAAAATTATGGTTCTATATTTGTACGCAAACGCGTACACATAAATAGAGACATGAAAATAATAAGCACAAGGGAATTTAGGGAGCATCAAAAAACGTATTTTGATTTAGCCGAAAAAGAAAGGGTAATCGTAAACAGGGGTAAAAACAGGAAACCTGTACTGCTCACACCTATTGACGAATCAACCGAAACAGATATTTATTTCTCCAGTCCAAACGTTTTAGCATCCATAAAACAAGGTCTTGAAGATGTAAAACAAGGGAAAGTCACTACGATTAGAGATCTGAAAAACATATGGGCAGATATACTGTAACATTATCCGATACGGCAAAAAAGCACTTAGCTTTACACCATCGATCAGGAAACAAGGTAATCATAAAACGGATTGAACGGATTTTTGTAGAACTTGGGGAACATCCATTTACAGGGATTGGGAAACCTGAACTATTAAAGCACGACCTGTCAGGGCTATGGTCTCGAAGATTGGACGAAAAAAACAGGTTGGTTTATGAAGTAAACGAAGAATCTATCACCGTTTCGGTTGTTACTGCAAAAGGGCATTATCTTGATAAATAGAATTTCATAACGCCTACGACTCACTATCCTTTTGCTATTTTGCTTCCAAAATTTATGTTTTGTCACGGATTTCGTGCCTAATTCTTACCCCTGTCCTTTACTTTTTTCAATCGACTGTCGAACATGGGCGTATCGAGGACGTTGGCCAAAAATTTTATGTCGATAATTTCTTCCGGCATTTTAGTGTTTGTAATAGTTAAGAAAATCAATTGTTTTAAAAAACTGTATAAATAACCTTCGGAATAGTTCTTTTAATTGGTTTATTTAATTAGTATTGTAATTATACGTTAAAATAGACCGCAGTAATGAATTTTGGTTACATAAGAATATCAACAAAAAAACAGAATCCCGATTTGCAAATCAATGCTTTGCTAAAATCTGGTATCGATGAAGAAAACCTTTTTACAGATATTTCTTCTGGGGCTAAATCGAAACGTCCTGGACTTGATAAATTATTAGACAGTGTTCGACGAGATGATACTATTTTTGTCTGGAAGCTTGACCGCATCGCCCGGTCACTTCCCCACTTTGTCAAACTTGTAATTTTGCTAAATGAAAAGAAAGTTTCATTTGTAAGTATTACAGAACCATTTATCAATACTTCCAACGATAACCCACATTCTAAATTTATTACTAATATATTTAGCTGTGTAGCTGAATTAGAACGTGATTTGATAAGGGAAAGGGTTAAGGAAGGTCTTGACAGTGCAAGACGTAGGAACGTACAATTAGGGCGACCCAAAGGGGTTAAACCGGAAACGATGAAAAATTATATCCGGGCTAAAAAACTATATGATGCCAATGAATTTAGTGTTAACGAAATTTGCAGAATGTGCAGTATTTCAAAAGCAAAATTTTATTCCATCTTGAATGACCAAAAAAAGGAGGAGGAAAACCAAAAACACACAACTAAAAAGAAATAACTATGTTACCCAATTCTGATAAATATCTACCCTCCACTGAAACTGAAAATTTGTTTAGGCTCGATA